>Ga0272441_10005190_pt1 | contig 22877 bp, 21 predicted proteins | sample SSMProp6N_FD_193582 | JGI IMG/M metagenome (GOLD analysis project Ga0272441, IMG submission 193582) | Marine sediment archaeal communities from Little Sippewissett salt marsh, Falmouth, MA, United States - SSM-Prop-6N | ecosystem: Environmental > Aquatic > Marine > Wetlands > Sediment ...
CGCCCTGCTGTGAAGCGAGCTCGTGCACGATTCGTGTGGCATGCAGCCCTTCGGCGACCATGGTCATGCCGCCGAGGATCTCGTCGAGCGATTCACCGCGTCCGAGCCGCTCTCCCACGCGGCGGTTGCGGCTGTGCTGGCTGGTGCACGTCGCCACGAGGTCGCCAAGGCCCGACAGCCCGAAGAACGTGGCCTCTTGCACGGCAAACGCGCGGCCGAAGCGCACCATCTCTGCCAGGCCCCGAGTGATCAAAGCTGCCCGGCTGTTGTCTCCGTAGCCGAGCCCGTCGGACACTCCCGTGGCCAGTGCGATGACGTTCTTCACGGTGGCACACAGCTCTACGCCGCGGCGGTCGGCAGACAAGTAGATGCGGAACCGGGGCGTAGACAAGGCGTGCTGAAGTCTCTCCCCGAGCTGCAGATCCTCGCCAGCGAGCACGACCGCCGTGGGAACATCGCGTCCGACCTCCTCCGCGTGGCTCGGTCCGGACAGGGAGAACGTTTTCTCCGAGCCTGTCCTGCGCGCGATGAGCTCGCACATCGTGGTCCGTGTCGTGGGATCCATGCCCTTGGCGAGGCTGAGGATCGCTTTGTCGCGTGCATCGCTGGGGAATCGCTCGAGGAGCTCCGCCATGGCGAACGATGGGACGGCGAGGGCGAGAACCTCGCCATCCATCGCGTGCGCGAGATCGTCCGTGATGCGCAGCCGCTCGCGGGGAAGGCTCACTCCGGGAAGGTAGTCGCGGTTCTCTCGCTGCTGCGCGATCGCGTGCGCCTGGGGCGCACGCCGAGCCCAGAGCACCACATCGTGTCCTCCGTTGGCCAGGAGGCGGGCAAACGCCGTGCCCCATCCCCCGGCACCGAGGACGCTGACCTTCACGGCGTAGCCTCTCCGGTGATGGTCATCGGCATCCGCGCCCCCGCGTGTTGCGCGATCCACGCGATGGCGGCATCAACGGCGTCTTCCTCCTCGGGAACCTCGATGTCTGGCGTCAGCCCGATGTCTTGCACGGCGTTGCCCAGCGGCGTGAAGTACTCCCCGATCGTGATCTTGAGTGCCGAGCCTGCGGGGAACGCCCCGTCCCGGTAGATCCGCTGGAAGACCCCTTTGCCGAAGCTCTTCCGGCCGATGAGGATTCCCATGTCGTTGTCGCGGATCGCACCGGCGAGGATCTCCGACGCGCTCGCGGTTCCCTCGTTGATGAGCACGGCCAGGGGCAGATTGAGGATCGATGCGCTGGCGCCGCTCGCGACGTACGTCTCGTTCCCGTAGATTCTGCTGTTTGTCGACACCAGCGTGCCTTCATCGACGAACAGATCCGCGAGGTCGATGGCGGCGTTCAGCTCGCCACCCGGGTTGTTCCTCAGGTCGAGGATGATGCCGTCGAACGCCTCCAGGTCCGCCTCCCTCAGGGCATTCTCGACGTCATCCTCAACGTCGCTCCCGAAGCGCAGCACCCGCAGGAGGAGGATGCGCTCGTCCTCGAGCACCGTCACATCAAGGGGTTCGACGACGATCGTCGCCCGCACGATGGGGATCTCCTCTTGCGCGCCATCGCTGTGGCGCACGGTCAGCACAACGGTGGTGCCAGGCTCGCCGCGGATCTGAAGCGCAGCCTCGGTGAGGGTAATGCCGTCGGTGAATTCGTCGTCAATGCGCAAGATCAGGTCGCCGGCGCGCACCCCCGCCGCTTCGGCTGGGGTTCCGGCGAGCGGCGCGATGACCATGAGGGCGTTGTCGCGGATCGTGATCTCGATACCCACGCCGCTGAACTGCCCCTCCAAGGAGTCCTGGAATTGCTCGAACTCCTCGGGGGGAAGGAACTCGGTGTACGGATCGTCGAGGTGGTCGACGAGGCCCTTCAGTGCGTTGTACAAGGCTTCATCCGGATCGACGCGCTGCGGCTGGTAGAACAGATTCTCCAGGTAGTCGAAGGCGCGGTTCAGCGGGGAGCAGAGATCCTGAGGGGATTGCTGTGCCCCACCGACCCCGAACGCGATGACCAGCAGCAAGGTCGGGACAAGGAAGAGAAAGGACCTACGGAATGCGCGTTTCGTCATCAGATAGCTCACCTCGTGTGGCATCGATTGTACCGCCAGGACGGAGAACCCGAAAGAAGCCGAAAGGGCCGTGCGAGCTGCACGTCGGCGTCGGCAACCGCGGCCCTCTACGCTGCGTCGAGATAGCGCTGCTGCTGCTCGCTCAGACTGTCGATGTGAAGCCCCAAGCTGTCGAGCTTCATCCGGGCAATGCGGCGATCGATCTCGGAGGGCACATCGTACACCCCAGGCGCCAACGGGGATCTGGCCAGCAGATGACAGAGCGTGAGGGTCTGCACAGCGAACGAGATGTCCATGATCTCGATCGGATGGCCGTCTCCGAGCACGAGATTGACGAGTCGGCCTTCGCCGAGAAGAAGGAGGCGCCGTCCGTTCTCGAGTGTGTACTCGACGATCCCGGGGCGCGGCTCGCAGCGTGACGTCGCCAACCGAGCGAGGGTGGTCACTGGGACCTCCACGTTGAAGTGTCCGGCATTGGCCAGCATCAGGCCATCGGCGGCGTCACGCAGGGCGTCCTCCCCGACGACATCCTCACAGCCGGTGGCGGTGACGAGGAACTGCGCGGTACGGACGGCCTCCGCCACCGGAGCGACGTCGAACCCGTCCATTCGCGCCTCGACGGCACGCACCGGATCGACCTCGCATACCGTTACGCGTGCACCGAGACCCGCTGCCCGGAGGGCGATGCCTCGCCCACACCAGCCGTAGCCGGCGACGACGACACGGGCTCCGGCGAGGAGCCGATTCGTCGAGCGCATGATCGCATCCCACACGGACTGCCCGGTACCGTATCGGTTGTCAAACAGGTGTTTCATGCGCGCATCGTTCACCGCGAACATGGGAAACGGCAGGCGGCCATCGCGGTGCAGCGCGCGAAGCCGCGACACACCCGTGGTGGTCTCTTCGCAACCTCCCAGAAGCTCCTCCGGCGGGGCGGCAAGAAGCTGGGCGACGAGATCGCCACCGTCATCGAGGATCATGTGGGGGCGCCGGTCAAGCACCGCCAGGAGGTGCTCGGTGTACTCCTCCTCATTCACGCCGTGGCGGGCGAAAACGTGGATTCCGTCCTCCGTGGCAAGGGCCTGCGCTACGTCGTCCTGCGTCGACAGCGGGTTGCTCCCCGTGACCGCGACCTCCGCGCCGCAGTCCCGTAGGAGCATCGCCAGGCATGCGGTCTTCGCCTCGAGGTGGATGCTCAGCGCAATCCGCATCCCGTCGAACGGCCGCTCCACCGACAGCTCCTCGCGGAGCGCGTTGAGCAGAGGCATGTGATGCGCCGCCCACGCAATCTTCTGTGCTCCGAATCCCGCCGACGCCAGTGTGTCGCTCATCGCTTCCCCCTCTGAAGCCCAAGGTAGATGCCGACGAGTATGAGCAGTCCTCCCGCGGCCTTCAACGCGGTGATCCCCTCCCCGAGGAGGAGGTAGGCGAGCAGCGCCGATCCGATCGGCTCCCCGAGGATGACGAGCGCCACGGTTGACGCAGGGAGGTAGCGCAGCGCCCAGTTGAACGTGCTGTGGCCGAGCAGCTGCGGCCCGAGGGCGAGCAGCACGAGGTAGAGGGTGGTCTTCGACGAGAAGCCGACCAACGGCTGTCGCGCGGCGAGGCAGATCACGAGGAGGAGCAGGCCCGCGAAGCCGTAGGTGAGGCACGCGTACTGCGGCAGGGAGAGCGAGGCGCGGCCGCGCCGTCCGGACAGCAGATAGCCGGACGCCATGACCGCTCCGCCAAGCGCCATCGCGTCGCCTGGGAGCGACCGTGTTCCGCCGAGGAGGCCGGACCACGCCATGAGCACCATCCCGAGGAGCGAAACGCCCACGGCGGCGAGGACACGCCGCGAGGGTCGCTCCCTGAGAAACAGTGCCGATCCGAGGGCGACAAACAGAGGATTCATCGATACCAACAGGACGGAGCTTGCCACCGAGGTGTGGCGGAGCGAACCGATCCAGAGGATGAAGTGCAGCGCGAGGAACGCGCCGCTGGCCGCGCACAGGCCGAGGGTCCTTCGCGGAACTGCGGTGAATCCGCCTTGACGCGCGGCAAACGGAGCGAACAGGAGGGCGGCGATGGTGACCCGCCATACGGCGATCGTCAGCGGGGGGGCCTCCGCGGCAAGCCGCACCAGAATCGCGCCAAACGAAACGGCAACGACGGCGAGCGGAAGCACGAGCAGCCGGTGTCGGGGGAAGCTCATCTGGCGGAGGGAATCGCCAGGCGCCCCATCAGCGCAGATGCGCCGCGATCTCGGGCAACGCCGCTTCCGCTGCGCGTATGCCGGCCTCGATCCCGCATCCCACGTCGCTGTAACACGGCGGATCCTCGGAGAAGTCGGGCCGGATGAGCACATCGGGCGGCCACAGGTTCAGTGCCAGTTCGCTGACGCGCTTCTGGAATACGGTCGACATCTGGAACAGCACCGAGAACACATTGGGGTGGAACCGTCGTCCGCCGCCCCCGGATGCGGCGTCGTTCGTCAGCTTCTTGACCACACCGAGGAGCCGCTCGTTTTGCGTGAGGGACGGAATCCCGGACAGCGTGACTTCTTCGGGGTGGACGAGCACGTCCACGGCGACGACAACATCCGCTCCGAGCTCGCGGGTGACATCCACCGGCAGGGGGTCGCTGACGCCGCCGTCGATCAGCAAATGACCATCGACCCACACCGGGGTGAACAACCCGGGCACGGACATGCTGGCACGGATCGCGGGAACCAGCGGTCCGCTCGCGAGGACATGAGGCGCCCCCGTCTGCAGATCGGTGGCCACTGCCGCGAAGCGCTTCGGCAGGTCCTCGATGGACACATCGCCGACCAGCGAGCGCATCAACCGCGCGACCTCGTTGCCCGAGCTCCACCCGCCCCAGGGGATCGTGGGCAGCAGCGTCTTCACCATGCGGGCGAACGTGGCACTGCGCCACTGGGCGGCAAGCCGCTCGCACGGAACGCCGGCGGCGTAGGCACCACCGACCTGGGCTCCCATGCTTGTCCCCACGACGACATCGGGGATGAATCCGTTGTCCTCGAGAACCTGGAGGACGCCGACGTGCGCCGATCCGCGTGCCCCGCCACTACCCAGCGCAATCCCTAACGTCGGTCTCGGCACCCAAATCACCGCCCCATCGTAGCAGGGCACATCGGATGGAACAACCGGCGGCAAGAGGCAGATGCGCCCCCGGCCTGAGCTCGAGGCGGCAGAAGCTCACGAGGGAAATGCTGACGCGGAGACAAGCGGTATCGTCCCTGCGTCACAGCTACAGACTGATCGCCCCGACAGGGCACTGGTCCACGGCATCTTGGACACAGTCAGCGCTCGCGTCGGCGCCGTCCTTGACCTGTGCGATCCCGCTGTCGCCGAGCTCGAACACGTCAGGGCAGACCTGTGCGCAGAGCCCACAGCTCACACACAGATCGCCATCCACGGTGGGGTTGGCCATGAAAGCCTCCTTCCTTAACTTGATTGGGCCGTTACGATCGCGGAACTATACCCCAAGACGTCGTACCCACCAATGCAGCGCCCTGATCGCGCTTCATCGCCTGCGGTTGACGCTGCCACGGGGACGGGGATAGGCTTGCTGCTACAGTTGAGGAGGGGGTTGACGGTGAGACGATGCGTAGGAGTGGTGGTGTTGCTGTGCCTGGGAAGCGCGCTGCTGGTGTGCGCTGATCCGTTGGAGGACGCGCTCGCGCTGTTCCCCGAGAGCTCGGACGTGCTGGTGCCACTGACCGAGGAGGGGCGGAGCCAACTGGAAGCGGCGATCGACGCCATCAAGACGGCGCTCGGCGTGCCCGACTACCTCGACGAGGAGTCGGAGGACGAGGTCGGAGCGTTCACCGTGGCCATGGAGGACAAGCATCTCGTGAACAAGCTGTCGCAGGCGTACTACAGCTACGCGGATGCGTTCCTCCGCGACACCCCGGTGGCCAACCAACGCGCGGTGTTTCTCAAAGGCAAGCAGTGGGGGTTCAAGAGCCTGCGGATGAACCCGGCATTCGTGTCGTTCGAGGAGCAGGACGGCTTCGTCGCCGCGGTGCAGCAGGAGACCGATGTCGCCGCCCTGTTCTGGGCCAACGGCAACTGGCTGCAGTGGGCGGAGCCGGACATCATGGCGGCGATCAAGGCCGGAATCACCAAGAAGTCGCGGGCGATGTCCGAGCGCATCCTCGAGCTCGAGCCGTCGCACTCGATCTACGGCACCTATCGCGCGCTGGCCGCGTTCTGGCAGGGGATGCCGAGCAACCCGATTCTCGCCGTGTTCACCGGCGGGCTGATGCAGGACTACGATAGGGTACTGCACTACTTCTGCCACCTCGTTGACGAGCCCGACTTCTGTACTGACATCGCCGAGGTGATCGACCCCGTCTGCCTGCGCTACTTCGAGAACCGCGTGATGTTCGCGGAGTACTACCTCATGCCCCTGGGCTACTGGGAGGATGCCAAGCGGGTGCTGGAGAGCGTGATCGCAGAGCCGATCGGCGACGAGTTTCCGCTGTACAACGCGCTGTCGCAGCTCAATGCCGCCGATCTGCTGGTCGAGGTGAAGGAGGAACTCGGTCTCTAGCCGGACGCGGGGAGCATTGGGCTTGCCAGGCCGGTCCGCTATAGTTGTCGGATCATCACCCAAGGAGGGGGACGGTATGAGGAAGGTTGCGTTGTTGCTCGGCGGCTTGTTGATCGGCTGCGCGCTGGTGGGCGGCGCGCAGGACGCGATGGATCTGGACACGGCGCTCGGCTACTTCCAGAACGAAGCGGTCATGATCGAGTACTCCGAGGCGGGGAGGGCGGTGCTTGAGGAGATCATTGAGGTGTTCCACGCGGAGCTCGGAGTGACCGATGCCCTCAACGAGCTCAACGAGGACGACGTCATGGCATTCACAGTGGCGATGGAGGATCAACTCGTCGTCAACCGTCTCTCGCAGGCGTACTACACCCTGGCCAACGCGTTCCTCGGTGGACAGGCGCCCGATGAGGAGCAGACCTACCTCAAGGGCAAGCACTGGGGGCTGAAGAGCCTGCGGATGGACGCGACGTTCCTCGCGATCGAGACCGGCGATGTGGCCGAAGGGGAGCCGAAGGGCTTTGTCGCCGCGGTCGAGCAGTCGACGAACCTGGATGGGCTGTACTGGGGCGCGGCGAACTGGCTGCGCGTCGGAGAGTTCAACCCGCTTGAGGCGATCTTTGCCGCGATACCGGAGAAGACCGAGGCGATGTCGCTGCGTTGCCTCGAGCTGGACGACACTCACGTCTCCTACGGCTCCTACCGCGCCCTCGGCGCGTTCTGGGGGGGGCTGCCGCGGCTGCCGGGAGGGACGTATCGGAAGAACTTCAACCGCTCCCTCGGCTACTTCTGCAAGATCGTCGACGAGCCGACGCTGTGCGCGGAGTGCAACGACTGCCCGGATTTCGGTCCGTTCGACCCCGCGGCCGCGGAGTACTTCGAGAACCGCATGCTGTTCGCCAAGTACTACCTCAAGGAGAAGGGCTACTGGGAGGACATCAAGCGCATCTGCGAGGAGGTCCTCGCTGAGCCCATCGGCGAGCTCTACCCGCTGTACAACGCCATCTCCCACGAGACGGCGCAGGCCCTGCTCGACGAGGCCAACGAGAAGCTGAACTAGTCGGATCAGCAGGTTCCTGCATCCAGAAGGCGGCCGCCGGGATCGACCGGCGGCCGCGTCCTCTTCGTCATCCGCTTCGCTTCAGGCGCCCCGTACGCTTGGCGTAGCGCTCGACGACGCGGAACACCGCCAGGCCGAGGGCGATGACCACGAGGCCGGCGCCGATCAGCGCGCCGACGGTGGGCAGCAGTTCCGTCGTCGGCCGGCCCCGGAGCAGGCAGTCGCGCATCGCCTCGATGACGTACGTCGCCGGAGAGCCGGCGGCGATCGTCTGCAGCCAGCGGGGCAGCGTCTCCACGGGGTAGTACACGCCCGAGATCAGCAGCAGGATCGCCGCCACGGCGTTGGTCATCTGCGCCCCGCGCTCGGGGTAGAGGAGCGGCAGCACCGCGGCGAGGATCCCGAGGCCGACGAACGACACGCTGCCCGCGAGCAGCATCAACACCGCTCCCGCGAGGTTCGCCCCCCCGAGGTTGAGGCGGAAGAACAGCGCCACCACGGCGAGGATCACCAGCGTGCGCACGATCCCATAGCCGATGGCGAACAGCGTCGTTCCCACGAGGTGGGTCGGCCGCGACACCGGGGCCATGAACGTGTACTCGATCGTCCCCTCCCAGCGCTCCCACGCGATCATCTCGCTGATGGCGTAGAAGATCACCGACAGGTACTGCCAGATCAGCGTGCCCACGAGGAGGTAGGTGATGAGGTACTCAGTGTCCAGCGTCTGCCCGCTGATGCGCTCCATCCCCGCGCCGATGTACGTTACGGCGAGGGAGTTGACCAGCGAGTAGATGAGCCACACGACCTCCCAGCCCCAGTAGCGCTTCATGAGGTTCACGTTGCGCTCGACGAACGCGTACGCTCCGCGCATCTCCCGCACGAATCCGCTCATGAGGGCTTCTCCTTCTCTTCGAACGTCTGTCCGGTGAGGGCGATGAACACATCCTCCAGCGACGGTCGATCTCCGTTCGACGACGGGACCAGGGCCTTGAGTCCCGAGGGGACGTCGAGGGCGACGATCCTGCCTTCATCGAGGATGGCGATCCGATCGCAGAGGCGATCCGCCTCCTCCATGTCGTGGGTCGTCAGCAGAACCGTCGCGTCGTGGGTCTTGCGGATCTCGCGGACGAACGCCTGCACATCCCGCTTGGAATGCGGATCGAGGCCGGTCGTCGGCTCATCGAGCAACAGCAGGATCGGGGACGTGAGAAAGCCCCGGGCCACGGCGACCTTCTGCTGCATGCCTCGCGACATGTGTTCCATCGGCTGGGCGAACGTGGACTCTTTGAGGCCGAGCCGGGACATGATCGATCGCATCTTGGGTCCCGCTTCCTTCTGGGGCAGGCCGTACAATCGCGCGGCGTACATCAGGTTCTCCAGCGGGGAGAACTTCTTGAAGAACGCGGCATCGACCGATACACGGTTGATGAGCCGCTTCACGGCGAATGGATCCGCCGCCACATCGTGGCCGAACACATGGATCGTCCCGCTGTCGGGCAACAGCAGCGTGGACACGAGACGGATCAGCGTCGACTTCCCGGAGCCGTTCGGCCCGAGGACGCCGAACACCTCGCCGGGCTCCACGGCGAGGGAAATGCCCTCCAGGGCGATGACCTCCTCGCGCTTCGTGCGCTTCAAGGGATTCCTGCGACCTGGAGAGCGCTCCTTGCGGACGAACGCCTTGCGCACCTGCTCGACGTCGAGCGCGTGCATCGACATGATGACTCCTTGGTGGCGCGAAACAGTGGGAACCGGCCGACAACAGCAGATTGGAGCTGCTGAACTGCAGAACCGTTGCGGTTCTAGAGCGCTAGGATACTCCTCATGCTCGCACTCCTTGGGTGCTGACCTGTGAGGTCAGACGAAAGGCCGGTACGTGATGAACGCAGTGTAGCGGGAACACACCTCAGGAACAAGATCACCGATCCAACAGCTCGGAGATCCAATTCGTTGCGGTCTCTTCTGCCCCAAGGCTAGAGGCGAGGTCAGCGGCCGCCTCCGATGCTGCGCGATCCAGCCGCAGCACCGCGGGTTGCCCCAGATCAACTGCCTAGAGCTTCCCACCTTGGGGTGCGACCGCTGACGCTCGTTGTTTCGTCATACGGGCTCACCCCCTTCCCGTCTCCAAGGACGGCTGAGATGCCGCCAGTCTACACGCAAAACCCCGCCCCGCCAAACCTTCGGGGTCAGGTCTTGCAATCAAACATCGGTACGTAGATCATCGGGGGTCAGGTCTTGCGATCGAGCATCGGCAGCCCGGCGCCTTCCCATTTGCGCAGTCGCCTACTGACGGTTGCCGGATGGACACCGAGGAACTCCCCTATCTCCGCAAGCTTGTAGCCGTAGCGGCGGTACGCCATCGTCATCGCTTGAGCGTTGCCATGCGCTGCGAAGAGCTCTCGGAGCCGTGGGCGGTTGACCATGCGCTGCACGCGGGGAACCTCGCGGAAGCTACAGGAGCCTTGAGGACCGTGCTTCGCGATGAACGTATCGGTCCCGAGGTAGATTTGCCCGCGAAGGTCTGCCCATACTGCTGCGCCCCTTCCCTGCGCCACGAACTTCTGGTAGGCAGGTATCGCCCGCGGCGGAGATCCTCCGAACTGGGCCATGACCCAATCGACAACCAGGAACGGTGGAGCCGGAGACAGGCCCGCGGTAGCTCTGTGGCTACTCCATTTCCAGTCCTCGCAGCGCTTCGCCAATCCTGCACGGACGGGATTCAGCGCGACATAGCGGACCAACTCGAGCAGATGTGCATCCTTCTGCACCAGAATGGCCTTGTACCGGCCCTGGTACAGGTGCCCCTTCCGCTCGTGCCGCCGGTTGTATCTCTGCGCGTAGACACCGTTCAAATAGTGCATTCCACGTGACAGTGTCGGATCCACGGTTTCAACGAGGAGATGGTAGTGGTTCGGCATCAGGCAGTAGGCGTGGCAAAGCCAGTTGAAACGATCGGCGGCTCTCGACAAGACATCGAGGAAGAAATCACCATCGTTGTCGTCCACGAAGACCTCTTGGCCGGCGTTTCCGCGGGCTGTAACGTGGTAGACGGCTCCGGCGTACTCGATGCGCAGTGGGCGAGCCATAGACACACAGTACAACGACAGGCATGTAAAGACAAGACATCCTACATGCTTGCGATGTACGATTTCAAGACCTGACCCCGTATTGGATCCGCTGCAGGTCGGTCCAGTCCTTGAAGAGGTCGTGGCTGAGGGCGACGGGGCGGCCGGTCTCAGTGGCGAGGAACACGGCGGTCACCGTGGCGCGGATGCAGACCTCTTCGGATTCCGCGAAACGGGCCTCCTGCTCGAGGACGACTCGACGACTGCTGGTGCTGGATAGCTTCGTGGTGATCTCAAGCGCGTTCCCGGCGCTTGCCGGGCGGCGGTACGAGATCGCCATTCGAACGACGACAGGAAAAACCCCATGAGCCTCGAGGTGATCGATGCTCAATCCCTGTTCCTCGAGGTGCTCCCAACGGGCTTGCTCGAGGAACTCCAGGTAGCGGGCGTTGTTCACGTGTCCGAAGCGGTCCTCGTGGTAGCCACGTACCGTGATCTGTGTCAACGTTGCCATGCCCCGTGGCTCCTTCCTCCGTGGTCCTGTGCTCCCTGTCGTTCGCGGCTCATCCTATCCCTTGCGAGAGGTCCGGTGCTGACGCTATCGGGTCTCGCGCAGGCAGCCACCTTGGTCCGGGTGCTGCCCAGTACCGTGGATCTGTGCATCGCCCTCAGCTCCTTGGCTGCTGGGATGCGTGTTGGTAGCGTGTGCTGGTCTGTTCAGCGAAGTCGGCGACCGACGCGCGCAGCGCTGGGGGCTGGAGCACCTCCACCGCGCCGCCGAGGGCGAGAATCCCACTCCGGGCACTGTTGAAGTCGGAGAAGGCGACATCGAGATCGGTCCACGCCTCCGGAGTTCCCGCCGTCCGCGGGAAGACCCCACGGCGCTCGCCCAGTGCATCCTGAACGAACGCGAGCGCCGCCCTCTGGACGCGGAGGCGCACCTGGAAGCCTGGGCGCATCGCTGCGCTCCGCTGTGCCTCCCACGCGCGCCAGAACGGCTCGAGGGAGAACGCCTGCGGACGATCGAAGCCTTCTGCGATGGGCTGGACGGAACGGACGGCCGACAGCCGATCCACGCGGAGGCGTCCTTCCTCTCCCGCCCAGACGACATGCCACGAGCCCTGTTTGGCGACCAGGCCGTACGTTGCGATGCGACGCGTGATCGCGATGTCGAACCGCCGCTGGAACGTCGCGAGGACCCAGTGATCGTTCATCGACGCCTCGTAGAGCGCCGTGAGGTGGTCCACGGGCCCCTTCGCTTTGAACCAAGGCGTGGCATCGATCAGCAGCCGCTCGGCTATGCGGCTCCGCAGTCCGTGCCGTGCTTCGGGGATGGCTGCAGACAGCTTGAGCAGCGCGCCACGCAGCGGCTCGGAGAGGCCGAGATCCTTCAGCGGCTGATCGCTGCTGGAGACGAACAGCGCGGCAATCTCGTCGGTGGTGAGCTGCGTCAATGTGTTACGGAACTCCTCGTGCAGATAACAGCCGCCGCCGGGGCCGGTCTCGGTGTACACCGGGAAGCCAGCGACGCGCAGCGCGTAGAGGTCGCGGAGGATGGTCCGGCGCGACACCTCGAACGCAACCGCGAGTCGGTGGGTCGTCGTCTTCCCCCGGGTCTGAAGATGCATGAGAATGGCCAGCAGGCGGTCCGCGCGCATGAATCCCACCTCCGAAGCCCATTCTACAACGGTGACACAGGATGTCACTAATCGGTGTCACACTGGAGATCAGACGAGACGACTCCGAAGGAGGGTCACATGGCAGGACTGGATGTTCGGATCCTGGATCTCCCGTCGATGCGGATGGCGGCAGCGCAGCACCTCGTGCGCATGCGCGAGTCGGTGGGTCGTCATCTTCCGTCGAGCCTGAGAGCGCATGAAGATGGCCAGCAGACGGTCCGCGCGCACGGGTGCCGCCTCCGAAGCCGATTCCGCAATAGTGACACAAGATGGCACTGATAGGTGTCACACTGAGATCAGACGAGACGACTCCGAAGGAGGATCCCATGGCAGGACTGGATGTACGGATTGTGGATCTCCCGTCGATGCGGGTGGCGGCAACGCATGGATACGGGAAGGAGCCCGAGTCGCTGGCGATCGAGAAGATGATGGCGTTCGCCAAGAAGCACGGCATCGTGCCGGGATCGGAAGGTCACCAGGTGTTCGGCTTCAATAACCCGAATCCGTCGCCGGGCAGCGAGAGCTACGGCTACGAGTTCTGGATGCAGGTCGGCCCGGGGATCGCCGAGGAGGGTGATGTCACGATGAAGCAGATGCCCGGCGCGAGCTATGCTGTCACGCGGTTCACCGGGCTGTCGAAGATCGGTGCGGTGTGGAAGGCGCTGGGAGCGTGGTACGATGACAGCCCGTATGCGTCGAATCCGCCTCCGAATGTCGCCCAGTGCTGGCTGGAGTCGCCCCAGAACTTCGGGGAGCCAGACGTCGAGAAGTGCATCTTCGACCTGTACATCGCGATCACGAAGTAGCTGTCTTCGGCCATCCGCCGAAGCGTTCACGACGACGAGTCCGACCGAGAGGGAGAGCCGCCCCGGCTCTCCCTCTCACGTCGTTGGTGCGGGGATCGGAGCTCGCGCCTGCCGGCCACGGGATGCGTGCGGCATCGGTCCTGAGCCCGGGCCTGGCCTGCGGATCCCCGAGCGGTCCTCACGCTGGGAGCGGATCGCCGATTCGCCCACGATGCCTGCAGGCATCGAAGGAGCAAGAAGCGGCCTGACGTGGTACAAAGGGTGAGGAGGTTCCCCATGCGATGGACACGCTTGTGGGTTGGCGGAGTTGCTGCCGGACTGCTCGTCGTGGTGTCGGGATGTCTGATCGCAGCGGCGGTTGGGAGTTGCGGAGACGGGAACTGCGAGGGCCAGGAGACGCCAGCCAGCTGCCCGCAGGATTGCGGTGATCCGGTGCCGAACCCTCTGCGTGCGGTGGTGTCGGAGAGCATCCTCACGTGGCAGGATTGGCTGGACGACGGGGGCTTCGAGCGAGGCGATGCGGCGGTCGAATTGCTCGCGCATCCCGTGCGCCGCCTCGCGTCCGCGTCCGTGGAGCGGTGCGCCGATGCCGCTCGATCCGGCGGGTATGGGATGCGGATCTTGGCGGAGGCGGACGAGGGGATCGTGTTTGCGGTCCGCGCGAAGATCGAGAAGGGCGAGCAGACGCGGTGCAGCTTCTGGGCACGCTCCGCGGGTGATCCCACAGAGCTTCGGGTGAGCGTCCTCGGAGTCGAGTCCGGCCGCGACGAGCCGCGAGTTCTGTACAGCCTGGAGTCACCCTCCTTCCTGGGTGCGGAGTGGAGCCAACTTCAGTTCGCCTTCACCAACACCCACGGTGTGAAGTACGCGCTGCTCGCCTTGGAGATCGGACCGAACGCGGCCGTGGATGTCGATGACGTCGCTGTCGAGGCGGAGCAGTGGGCGCTTCCCCGGATCTGTCGATTCGAGCGAAGCGTCGGAGGGATCCCTGTGCCGTTCAAGCCGATCGCGCCGATTCACTTCAACGTTCTCATCCACGTCGAGGATCCAGCGCTGATCACGCAGCAAGAAGCGTACTTCCGGGAGAAAACGGCGGTGTTCACGGAGCTTGCGCGCGTGCTGTACGAGCATGGTGGCTTCCTCACGATCCAGCCGGAGGAGGACTGGCCGATGGCGGCGCTGCGGTTCGCCCCGGAGACACTGGCCGACCTGGCGCGTCACTACGGTGTGGTCTACTCGACGCACACCCACGGCCCGGCGTGCGTCGATCCTGAAGGCCGCCTACGCAGCAACCAGGACTGCCGCAACTGCCGCGACATGCCCGGATGCCAGCAGATTGAGACGGACACCGACCCCTACACGCCGCAGTACGTAGGCGCGCTGCGAGAGCTGATCTCCCAGGTGTCGGGTACGGAGGTCACCGATCACAACGGCAACTTCCACTACGAGAACGTCTCGGCCCTCGCCGATGTGGGGATTGGCACATGGTCGGCGTTCAAGGATCACAACACACAGTCCACGTTCGATCGGCTGTTCACCAATCCTTGGCGACCGACAGCGTGTGATGCCATCGCAACACCGGAGACGTTCCAGATCCACGACCCGTCGACGAGCGTCGTCTTTGTTCCCGGTTGGGGGCAAGCGATCACACGCCATCCGGAGCGGCTTCACGACCGTCTTGCGGGGATGCTCAGCCAGCTTCTCTGCTACGCTGATCCTCACCGAGTGAACAGCTTCTACATCGTCACCCACGTCGATCACTACGGTCCGGAGGTGGAGGAGCCGTACATCGAGTTCGATGAGGCCACCGGCGAGCTGACGCTGCACGACGGGTTCCTTCGAGATCTCGGCTACTGGGAGGAGACGCTGAAGGAACTCATCGATCCTCTCGTCGCCGAAGGCTACCTCGTTTGGACAAGCCTGCCCGACATCGGCAAGCTGTTCGTCGATTGGGAGGCCGCCGAGTAGATGAGAGGAGAGCGATCCCGTCTCCCCGCTCGAGGGGTGGACGCGGAGCGCACCGCGGCCGACGCGCGATAAGACGGAGCCCCCCCTTCGGCGCTCGGCCGATCCTTTGCGGACCGATCCGAGCTTGACGGAGGGAGCCGCATCGCTATACTGCGCTGCGAACGTCGGACGACAGGTCCGGTCGGTATTTCCATCGGAGACGTTGCACGAGAGGAGGCGGCGATGACCAAGGCTGAAACCGAGATTCGCGCGACCTCGTCTGGTGTTGGCGGCTTCGTGCTTGTCCCTGCGGTGTAGCCGCTTCCGCGGCATCGGCCGCAATCCCACCACAGTCCAGAGGTTGATCGATGTCCGGCTTCGGCCGGCAACGCTGTTGGTCGTGTGGGCAATCCACGGTAGGAGGGGAGCATCATGGTGAACATCCTGAGCACGGATCACGAGGTTCGACCGGCACGGCTGGATGACGCGGAGGCGGTCTGCGCGTTGTGCAACGAGTGGTCGATGAGCCTACGGGGCGTTTCCACTCACGATGCGGTGGAGCAGCGGGTCGACTGGCAGACCCCCGGATTCGACATCGAGGGCGACACACGACTCGCCCACAACACGGACGGGACGCTCGTCGGGTATGCCTCGGTGTGGGACACCGAGGCGCCACACGTCCGCGTCGGTTCGTTCCTTCGCGTGCACCCGAAGCACGGGAGCGCAGAGCTCGAGGAGACGCTGTTCGATTGGCTGGAATCGCGAGCGCGGAGAGCGATCGATCGGGCCCCCGCGGGCGCGCGGGTGGTCTTATCGACGGGCTCGTTCAGCGAGGACGAGGGACGGGCGAATTTCCTGAGGAGACGTGATTTCGCGCTCGTCCGGCACTTCGTTCGGCTGCGCAAGGAGATGGAGGCGCTCCCGGACGAGCCGCAGCTGCCCGGTGGAATCTCGATCCGCACGTTCGATCGCGCGCTGGATCTGCGTCCCGCGGTGCTCGCTGTGCGGGAGGCGTTTCGCGATCACTGGGGGCACGTTGAGGGGGATCTCGAGGAGGAGATGGAGCAGTGGAGGCACTGGACCCACGAGGATCCGGACTTCGATCCGTCGGTGTGGCACCTCGCGTGTGACGGCGACGAGATCGTCGGTGCCTCCTTCGGAACCACCAAGCGGCCCGAGGCCGACAACCTCGCGTACATCTACGTTCTCGGGGTTCGGGGAGGGTGGCGCGGTCGCGGAATCGCACGTGCCCTCCTACAGCACTCGTTCCGCACGTTCTTCGAGCGCGGTCGCCCGGTGGTCGATCTTGATGCGGATGCGGCCAATCTGACCGGCGCCATGCGCCTCTACGAAGGCGTGGGCATGCGGCAGATCTGGCGTAACGATGCCTACGAGAAGGAGCTTCGTCCCGGCAAGGATCTCTCTCGGAAGACCCTTGATGACTGAGAAGCGCGGGGGCAGGTCTGGCCATCGAACGCACTGCGTCAGCCGGCAGTCGCAGGTGCTCGATTGCCAGACCTGACCCCAACCATCTAGACTGAGTCTGGGGAGGCGCGATGAAGATCGGGATCCTGAGCGATACGCACGACCGGCTTCCGCTGATCGAGCGAGCGGTGGAACGGTTCCATGAGGCAGGTGTGCGGCTTGTGCTGCACGCCGGGGACTTCGTCTCGCCGTTCACCGCGATTCCGCTGGCGAAGATCGAAGCCCAATTCATGGGGGTGTTCGGCAACAATGACGGAGACAGGCTCTACCTCACGACGCGGTTTGAGGGGATCGGTCCGATCCATCTCGGCTACCACACCTTCGAGATCGATGGGCTGCGCGCTGTCCTCATGCATGAGCCGAAGTCGATCGACGCGCTTGTCGCGAGCGGCCACTATGATCTCGTGGTGTACGGGCACACGCACGAGGTGGATCTTCGAGAGGGTGCCTGCGTCGTCGTCAACCCGGGCGAGGGCTGCGGCTACCTCACCGGCCGTGCGACTGCGGCGATCTTCGACACCCAGACGAGGACTCCTGAGCTGATCGAACTCTAGCGGTCCGTCGGGAGCTCAGAGCTTGTAGCCGATGGCGCGGAGGAATTCCTTACGCTGTGCGATCTCGGCGGCGCCCTCGATGCCGCTCGGCGAGACGCCGTCGATCACGCCGAGGATTCCGCGGCCCTGATCGCTCTCGGCAACGATCACCTCGACGGGGTTTGCGGTCGCGCAGAAGATGCGACAGATCTCCGGAACGGCTCGAAGCACGGGTAGCACGTTGACGGGGAAGGCGTTCCGCAGGAAGACGATGAAGCTATGCCCCGCGCCGATCTGCTGGGCGTTCCGGATCGCGAGTTGCACGAGCTCCTCGTCTGTGCCCGAGTGGCGGATCAGAGCCGGCCCGGATGCCTCGCAGAACGCCATGCCGAACTGGACGCCGGGCACGGCGCCCACGATCGCTTCATGTACGTCTTCCACAGTCTTGATGAAGTGACTCTGCCCAAGGACGAAATTGAGCGCTTCCGGGTTGTCGATCGCGACGGTCTTGATGTCCACAGGACCCCTCCTAGCCTCCGCCCTTGATGAACTCCGCCAGCGCGGCTGCGGTGAGCTCGATCTCGCTCTCTTCTCCCGTGTCCATCCGCTTGAGCTTCCCGCGCCCCGACGACGTCTCATCGTCGCCGAGGACGAGCAGGTGCGCTGCCGAGAGCCGATTGGCTCGCTCCATCTGCTTTCGCAGCGCACGGCTGCGATGATCGAGGTCGACCGCGAGGCCTGCGCGTCGGAGCTCCTTCGCGAGGCGCATGCCCAAGTCGAGCCCGTCTCCGCCGATCGTCGCGAGGAAGAGGTCGATGCCCTCCGTCGGGAGATCGCCCCGTCCGTGCTCCTCGGAAACGATCACCAGGCGTTCGGTGCCGCCGGCGAAGCCAACGGCGGGGACGGAAGGACCCCCGAGCGCTTCCACAAGGTCGTCATAGCGACCGCCGCCGAGCAGGCTGTCCTGCGCTCCCAGGTCCTCTGATAGAAGCTCGAACACCGTCCGCGTGTAGTAGTCGAGGCCGCGAACGAGTCGCGGGTCGAGCTCGTAGGCCAGGTCGAGGGAATCGAGACGGCGGCGGACCTCGGCGAAGTGCTCGGCACACCCTGCGCAAAGGTGGTCCGCGCTTCCGGGAGCGGACTCGATCTGGGGTTGACATTGCTTCTGCTTGCAATCGAGGATACGCAGTGGGTTCTCCTCGTACCGCCGCTGGCAGTCCTCGCACATCGAGGAGCGCGCCCCTGCGAAGTGCTTCCGGAGAACCTCTCGGTACCGCGCTCGATCGTCCGCACAGCCGATGGAGTTGAGCCGCAGCCACAGCCGTCCCAGACCGAGCTCCGTCATCAGCGTCCACGCGAGGTCGATCACTTCGACGTCGAGCGTCGGATCGAGCGAACCGATCGCTTCCACCCCGTACTGGTGGAACTGGCGCTGGCGGCCCTTCTGTGGTTTCTCGTAGCGGAACATCGGGCCGAGGTAGTACAGCTTCTGGAACGGCTCGCTCGTCTGTAGGCCGTGCTCAAGGTACGCGCGGACGACGGATGCCGTTCCCTCCGGCCGCAGCGTGAGGCTTCGACCCTTGCGGTCGACGAAGGTGTACATCTCCTTCTGCACAACCTCGGTCGCTTCGCCGATTCCCCGAGTGAACAGCTCCGTGTGCTCGAGTAGAGGGAAGCGGATCTCGCGGTAGTTGAAGCGGCGGGCAATGCTTCGGAAGGTGCGTTCGATCAGCCGCCAGCGTCCGATCTCCCCGGGGAGAACGTCATGGGTGCCGCGCACCCGCCCGACGTTCACTCGATCTCCCGCAGGAGGGTCACCATCTCGATGAGGCTCTCCGCTGCTTGGGCTCCCTTGTTCCCCGCTTTCGTGCCGGCGCGCTCGATCGCCTGTTCCAGTGTGTCCGCAGTGATCACACCGAACGCGATGGGTACGTCCAGGTCCGTGTTCAGCCGCGCGAGGCCTTTGCTCACCTCGTTGGTGATGACCTCGAAGTGGGGCGTTGCGCCACGGATGACCGCTGCAAGGGCGACGATGCCGTCGTAGCGGCCGCTGAGCGCCATGTGCTTTGCCCCCCTGGGCAGCTCGAACGCGCCGGGGACCCAGCATACGTCGGTTGTGTCCTCAGGCACGTTGGATCGGCGCAGGCGATCCAATGCGCCGGCGAGCAAACGGGAGGTTACCAGATCGTTGAATCGGCTGACGACGACGCCGACCCGCAGTCCACTGCCATCGTACTTTCCCTCGAAGATTCTGCCCATCTGTCTCCTCTCCTGTTCGCGGTACCGATTGCCGCCGCGCCTAGACGCTGCTCAGCTGATGCCCGAGCTTCTCCTTCTTCGTTCGCAAGTAGCTCACGTTGTGCTCGTTGGGGGGGACCTCGATCGGGACCTGCTCCGAGATCGTCAGCCCATATCCCGACAGGCCTACGACCTTCTTCGGGTTGTTGCTGAGGAGGCGGATCGACGTCAAGCCCAGATCACACAGGATCTGCGCGCCGATCCCGTAGTCCCGCAGGTCGGCGTCGAATCCGAGCTTCTCGTTGGCCTCGACCGTGTCCAGTCCCTCGTCCTGAAGCTGGTAGGCGCAGACCTTGTTGCTCAGTCCGATGCCCCGGCCCTCCTGGCGCATGTAGACCACGACGCCGGCACCCTCCTTCTCGATCATTTGCAGCGCCCGCTGCAGCTGAGCGCCGCAATCACAGCGCTGCGACCCGAACACGTCGCCCGTGAGGCACTCCGAGTGAACACGGACAAGGACATCCTCCATGCCGGTGACATCACCCTTGACCAACGCCACATGCTCCGCGCCATCGAGCGGACTGGCGTAGCTGACGATGGTGAACGTCCCCCATCGGGTGGGAAGGGCGGCCGATGCGACGCGTTCCACGAGCCTCTCGGTGCGTTTTCGGTATGCGATGAGATCCGCGATCTGCACGATGTCGAGTCCGTGCTCGCGGGCGAACGGTTCGAGCTGAGGAAGCCGCGCCATGGAGCCGTCCTCCGCGAGGATCTCACAGAGAACCGCGGCGGGCTGCAACCCAGCGAGGCGGGCAAGATCGACCGTGGCCTCGGTGTGCCCAGCGCGGCGCAGCACGCCCCCGTCCCGCGCAACAAGAGGGAAGATGTGCCCCGGGCGTGCGAGGTCGCTGGGCTTCGTCTGCTCATCGAGGAGCAGTTGGATCGTCCGCGCCCGATCGTGGGCGGAAATGCCTGTTCCGATGCCATACCGGGCGTCGACCGAGACGGTGAATTGCGTGCCGTGCAGCGCCGTGTTGTCCGGACACATTGGTGCGAGGCCGAGTTCGCTCGCACGCCGCGCCTCCATCGGCATGCAGACCAAACCGCGGCCGTGCGTCGCCATGAAGTTGATCGCCGCTGCGCTGGCGAATTCGGCGGCGATCACAAGATCGCCCTCGTTCTCGCGGTTCTCATCATCCACCAGGATGAGCATCATCCCGCTGCGGAACTTCTCAATGGCGCGCTCAGCCTCGAGGAACATGATCGATCATCCTCTGCACGTACTTCCCCACGATGTCGAACTCCAGGTTCACTTCATCTCCCACGGTGACGCCCTTCAAATGGGTCCGCTCGCGGGTCGCGTGAACGATCGCGCAGCGGAACGAGCTGGCTGTCACATCGTACGGTGTCAGGCTGATTCCGTCGACGCAGATGCTGCCCTTGCTGACGACGCGTGCCGCGTGCTCGGTGGGGTACCCGATGCCGAGAATCCAGCCGCCTCCGTCGGGACGCGACTCCTTGACGCGCCCGACGGCGTCAATGTGCCCGAGCACGATGTGCCCTCCTAGTCGCCCGCCGACCGGGAGCGCACGCTCGAGATTGAGCGGCGTGCCCACGGGAAGCCGGGCGAGGGTCGTCCTGCTTGCCGTCTCCGCTGAGAGATCGGCGACGAATCCGTCGTTCACACGCTCCCTGACCGTCAGGCATACCCCTTGGACGCAAACGCTATCCCCGTCTTCGAGTTGGGAGACGAGCGCGGCTGGAGCCCCTATGTCGAGAGCATCAGTGCGGCGCCGACGAAGCACGCCTAGACACTCCACAATCCCTGTAAACATCGGCGTTCGACGGAGTGTACCGCAAGGCCCAAGGGCGATCAATTGAGTTGCGTAGGGGGGAATCGACAGATACCCTAGTCCAATCGGAGGTCGACATGTATCGTTTGGTGAAGCCGTGGATTGTGACGTTCCTAGGCGTGAGCGCGCTTCTTGCCAGCGTGGCGTGGTCCGCAGCGGCCGTCGACGGCCCGCTGCCCGCGATCTACGTCTACGAGGAGCGCGGCGAAGTGGAAGTTGTCACCTCGCTGGCATCCTACCTGTTCTCTGAGGCCGAGGCCGATCTGCGCAGCGTCTACCTCTACTACGAGACGTGGGGCTCCGTGGGTGGAGAACTGATTCAAGGCATGGAGACGAGCCTCATCCAGGTCGACCCCGAGAAGCTCGAGCGGCAGGCGCCGATCCTCAAGGAAGATCGGCCGATCCTCAGACGCCTGTTGGCGATGCGCCTTTCGTTCCCGCTGAACAGCTTCATCGCGCGCCGAGAGCCCGTACCGGGGGCGACGTTCCCGTTTACGTTCGAGGGGCAGGACGCGCCGTTCACGCTCGCCCGCGCCGAGCGCAACGAGGACGGCGTGGCGGTCGTCGAGTTTGCGGGAGTCGTTGCCGGTGTGGACGTCGTCAAACGCTTCCTGATCGAGGATGTGTCGTACTACAGCATCAAGGTCGAGATTGAGGTCACCAATCCCGGGGGGACGCCCGTCGAGTTGCGGATGAACGCCGGCGGGCACACGCCGGGCGGGGGCGCGCCATCCCTGGTCTACCTGTTCGACGGGGTGCGCAGCGAGGAACGGCGAGACCCAGAGCTGTACTCGCAGTTCGGCGGTCTCGGTCTGGTAAGCAAGGGCACGGTCATGTTCCTCGCTCCCGACGATGGCACGGCGATCACCCCCTTTGTCGCCCCGGCAACCGATGTCAGTTGGCGCTTCGGTGCGACCTGGGAGGTTTCCCCCGGCACCCAGGTGCAGTCCTTCTTGCTGTACGGCGGTCGGCGCCGCTTCCTGTTGATGGAGGAGGCTGGCCTCGAGGCGGTGGACGATCCGGGCATTGCGGCACGGCTGATCGTGCCCGTCGTACGGTTCCTCGACCTCCTGTTCCGAGCGACGGGCAACTACGGGTGGGCGATCATCCTGTTCACGATCCTCACGCGCGTGGTGCTCTACCCGTTGATGCGCAAGCAGTACCACTCGATGGCGCGGATGCAGAAGCTGCAGCCGAAGCTGCGCAAGATTCAGGAGCGGTATCGCGAAGACCGTCAGCTGCAGCAGCAGAAGCTGATGGAGCTGTACAAGCGAGAGGGCGTGAACCCGTTTGGCGGCTGCCTGCCGATGCTCGTGCAGCTTCCGCTCCTCGTCCTGCTGTGGCGCGCGATCTTCTACTCCAGCGAGCAGATGCACCTGTCGTCCGGATTCCTGTGGTTGGCAGATCTGAGCGTCCGGGATCCGTACTACATCCTTGTGATTCTGACCACGGCGATCATGATCGTGCAGCAGCGGCTGATGACGCCTACCACGGGCGACGCCGGTCCCAGCGGCAAGCTCATGGGGTACATCTTCCCGTTGTTCATGGCCGTGTTCTTCGCCAGCTTCCCGGCCGGGCTCTGGCTCTACTACTTCC
>Ga0272441_10005191_pt1 | contig 22877 bp, 18 predicted proteins | sample SSMProp6N_FD_193582 | JGI IMG/M metagenome (GOLD analysis project Ga0272441, IMG submission 193582) | Marine sediment archaeal communities from Little Sippewissett salt marsh, Falmouth, MA, United States - SSM-Prop-6N | ecosystem: Environmental > Aquatic > Marine > Wetlands > Sediment ...
TCGTTCTCCACCGAGTGGCGGCTGATCAGGAAGATCGTGCGCACCGCGGCCTCGCCCGAGATGGCGAAGTCCGCGCACTGCGCGCGCACCGCCTGATAGTAGTTGGGCGCGGGCGCGGTCAGCCGGGGCAGCACGAGATACTTAAATCCCGTCGTCATGAGGAAGAGCTGCGCGCGGCGAAACTGCCGGTAGATCTCGCTCGGTGCGACGCGGATGAAGATTTGCACCCGCTCGTCGGAGAGGAGCGGCCGCAAGTCGCGCGCGGCGCACGCGGCGCGGAAGAGCGCCGGGCTCTCCTCGACGATGACTACGTCGCTCTGCTGGTCCACGCGCTCGAGGAGCGCCTCGACGTGGTACCCGAGCCCCAGGCCGAGCACGAGGTAGACCCCGGTCTCGGCGAGCTCGACCTTCTCGGCCTCGCGCTTCGCCTCGGCGACAGGGTCGTAGGTGCTGTGCAGGGTGACGCGGCGGCCGTCCGGCAGCGGCACGCGCAGCGTCACGTGGCCGGAGCGCGTGGGCAGGACCTCGGCCGCCGATGTTCCCTCCTCTTTCTCGACGAGGAACGCGAGCTGCGGGCGCAACGCGTGCAGGGCCGCCAGATTGTCCTCGAGGACGCTCAAGCCCCGCTCTGGCGCATCGCGTCCACGGCCGAGGCGAAGGCCTCCACGGCCGGCAGGAGCTCGCCCTCGACCGCGTCCAGCGCGGCGAAGGCGTCGTTCGCGCCGGCCGCGTCCTGGAGCGCGTGCATCGAACTCACGATCGGGTCCGTCACGGCCTTCGTGTCGAACGGCCGACCGGTCAGGACCGCGGCGTTCGCCGTGCCCTGGAGCAGGACGTTCACTCCCTCCATCACGCTGTTGACGAGGCGCAGTCCCCCGGCGAGGTCCCCGCTGCGGAGCTTCTCGGCCGTGCGGCCGAGCGCGTCGCGCGCGTCCGCGATGCTGGAGGAGACGCCCGCGAGGATGTTCTCCGCCGCCTTGGCCGCGGGCAGGCTTTTCGCATCGACCCGGTCGTACTCGGCCGCGGGCCGGTTCCCGACGGTCGCCCGATCCTCGGGCCGGACGGTCTCGCCGTCGAGCCTGAATTCCTGGATGACCCGGTGACGCTCGCCCGCCGCCGCCTCGAGCCGCACGAAGGCGTCCTCGAGCGACGCGCACTCCGCATCGCATTTGACTTCTGTCCCGTCGAGGTGGAGTCTCATGGACGCCTCCTTCCTTCCGCGGCCGATTCTAGCGTCCTCCGCGCGCGTGTCAACCGGCCAGGACCGCGCGAATCCAGCGAATCTCAGCGGCGAGCCCCTCGGCGAGGTCGCCCGCGCCGGGGAGGGCATTCCAGGTGTAGGTCTCCGCAACGACGCGGGGGGGCTCGTCCGCCGCGAGGGCGAGACGCAGGGCCTCGGCCGTCAGATCCCGCGTCGTGCCGAGGAGTGCGTCCCCCGGCCAGGCGAGCGGCACGTGGAAGTGGCAGCGCGCCTCGGCGATCTCCTTCATCAGACGCGGGGAGCGGTCGAGGAAGAGACCCAGGTCCGGCTCGCGCAGGACGACGCGCCCGCTCGCGTCGCACCCGTAGACCGGGTGCAGCCAGCGCGGCTCGTCGAATCGCCCGAGCGCCGCGATCGCGGGCTTGTTCTCCCCCGGCCGCGGCACGACCGGCGCCGCAGAGGCGTGCAGCCCCAGGATCGGCACGCCGGCCGCGCCCGCCGCGTCGAGCGCGGCCTTCGGTCCCTCGAAACCCACCGCGAGGTGGCAGAGGTCGAGGTTCAGCCCCAGCAGCGTCGCGCCCGCCTCGCCCGCGGCGTCCCGCACGCGGTCGATGTGGCGAACCGCTTCACCGGTGCGCTCGGCCGTGGTGAAGGGCTCGGGCTCCAGCGCGAGCGCGACGCGCCGGTCGGTCCGGTCCCCGAGCTCGGCGAGCGCGCGCGCGCACGCGGCGAGCCCTCCCGCGCACGCGGCCTCGCGCTCGGCCGCGTCCGGCCAGAGCGCGTACGTGCCGGTGAGCGTGGAGACGTAGCCCATCCCGCCAGGCGCCAGGAGGCGCGCGAGTACGCGCGCGGCCGCGAGCGTGGCCTCGAGCCGCTCGGGCTCGGACCAGTCCGGCCGGTAGACCGCGTCCTTCACGCGCGGGGCGTGGAACTCGCCGAGCGGGAAGGCGTTCACGCTCGCGACGTGCAGTCCCTCGGCCGCGAGCGCCTCGGCAAGCGCGTCGAGCTGCCCGTCCTCTTCGTCGAACGCATGGGCGGTACGTGCGTCGAGGTGGAGGTCGAGCGCCATCGCCGCCTCGCCGGCGAGCGCGCGCACGCGGCCGGCCGCGGGTACGACCTCCCCGACGAGTGCGGCCGTGCCCCTCGCCGGGTGCACGTTGGTGCTGTAGGCCAATGCGAGCGATGGCTCGGTCATGTCCGCCCCTTCGCCGATATCGTAGTTCGGTGAAGCCCGGCCGTCAATCGCGCGCCGGATTTACGGGAACCCTTGCCCTGTTTCCGCGTTTAACTACAATAGCACACGGACGGAGGGCCGCGCCATGCCCGAGAACGGAAGGCCCGGATCCTACGAGCCGCAGGAGGCGGGGCGCGTCGCTCCCGGCCCCGCGGGAACGCCTCCCCCCGCCGGGGACGCGCCCGCAGCCGAGAAGCCGGCCGGCCGGGCGAACCTGCTCGACCGCCAGGCCCAGCGCGAGGCCGAGCGCCGGGGAAGCGAACGCGGCGTCCTCATCCTCGTCGCGTTTGGGCTCCTCGTGCTCATCGGCTTCGCCGTGGCGAAGACCATCCCGTGGTCGCGCGAGACGAAACCCGAGCCGTTCCCGCCGCCGCCCCTGCCCGAGCTCTTCCGCGGCCGCGCAAAGAGTCTGGGCGAGGGACGCGTCGAGCTTCACTACGATCTCAACCGTCTGTGGAACGACTACAACTCCCCGCACATGGACTGGGAGTCGCAGAAGCCCTGGCGGTGGGAGTTCGTGTACCTGTGGAAGGAGCCGGCCGAGGCCCTGGCCGCGGAGGTGGGACGGCGCCTCGCGCTGAGCACCGCGCCGCCGACGGCGGGCGTCTCGTGCGCGCGGCTGGCGGAGGGACCGCTGGAGCTGGCGGCCTATCCGCGTCTCAGCCGGGGCATGGTGCGCGGCTCGCGCGGGTTCGTGGTGGGTCCGATGCGGCACCGCTGCATCTTCGACGGGGACGTCGCGCTCGAGTTCACGGCCAAGCTCCTGGGCGGTGCGGGGATCAATCCCCAAATCTGCGGGGCGACCCTGGTCGGCGACGACCCCGACGAGCGGCGCTTCTACGAGCTCGCGCTCGAGGCGGGCAAGCCGGGCCGCGCGCGCATCCGCTACTACGATTACGACGCGGCGGGCGGGCTTCGGCGAAGGGACCTCGCCGGACCGGTCGAGGTCGCGTTCGAACGCGAGGTCATGTACCGGGTCCGATTCGAGCTCGCGGGGGAGCGTCTCGTCGGGTACCTCGCCCCGGTTGCGGAACGCGCCGAGATCGAGAAGCACCTCATCATCGAGTGCGGGGCCGACGAGCACCGCGTCGGCGACGTGGCGCTCCGGTGCTGGGGCGCGGAGGCGTCCTTCGACAACGTGCGCATCGTCGGCGTGCCGCACCCGGACTGGGTCGCGAAGGCGGCCGAGTTCTACCGCCTTCTCGGTCCGCCCCGCGGCGACCGCGCCGTGCGCATGCCCGAGCAGCCGAAGGCGGCCGCGACCATCAAGCCGAGCGTGGAGGGGAACATCGATCCGTCGGGCGGGAATTGACATCCTCCCCCCGCGCGGTTATGATTTGCGGGAGGCCAGAGAGAGGACGTTCAGCGTGCCGAAGGGACCGAAAGGGCAGGGGGAGCCGATGGGCGAGGCGCCGCCGGACGGCGCGCTCGTCGAGGTCGAGCTCGCGCGCATCGTCATCAGCGAGACGAGCGACCAGCAGGTCATCCTGCTGCGCGAGCGGGCCGAGCCGCACCGGTCGTTCCCGATCATCATCGGCATCTTCGAGGCCGTGGCCATCGACCGGAAGCTCAAGGCGACGCGGACCCCGCGTCCCCTCACGCACGACCTTCTCGACCGCGTGATCCGCGAGCTCGGCGGCGCGCTCGAGCGCATCGTGGTCAACGACCTGCGGGAGAACACCTTCTTCGCGCGCCTCGAGATCGCTTCGAACGGCCGGACCGTGTCGGTGGACAGCCGACCCTCGGACGCGATCGCCCTGGCCGTGCGCGCGGAGGTCCCGATCTTCGTGGCCGAGAAGGTCTTCGCGCAGGCCGCCTCACCCGGCGGCTAGGCGCCGCGGCGGAGGGGTGGCCGAGCGGTCAAAGGCGCGGGTTTTGAAAACCCGTGGACCCTTCTGGGGTCTCGCAGGTTCGAATCCTGTCCCCTCCGCCAGATTCTTGCGAGGCCGCCCGAGGCGGAGAAGGCAAGCGCCGCGGCGCCGATCCCCTCCCCGCTTCCATCGGGCCGCACCCGCTCGCCGCGCGCGAATGAAGACGCCTCGCGGCTCTTCATTCCGCTCCGAGACGCGACTGCGTCTTTCTTCGGCGCTTCGATCGCTTGAAACACGGAGACACGGAGAACACGGAGAAACCCAAGCCCGGAGACTCCTGGTAACCCCGAAAAACAGAGAACGCAGAGAAGCCCAAGCCTGGGGGCTTCGAGGTTACCCTGGAAATATTCTTCTCCGTGCGCTCGGTGCCTCCGTGTTCAGGAGGACCGTCGAAGCGCGCGGGCACGCGCTGCGCGGAAACCGGCGCGTCCCACGGCAAGGTGAACCGCTCCACCACAAGGTATCTGGGAGGGACCGGTCGCGGCGCGCGCGCGTCCGCGGCGTTGTCCGACGCCGCGGGTGGCCGAGTGAATCGAGGAGGCCCGCCGCCCGCCCGTGATTTGCTTCACCGATGGTGAAACGAAATCTGAGGCGAGGGCAGGATGCGTGCCAGAGGCGCACGCCTCCCCTCCCGGCCGCGCGAGTCGCGTGGGACCGCCGCGTTGGGACAACCGGCGGCCCGTGAAGCGGCTCGTTGGTGCAGCCCGATCCGATTCGATTGTCAAAGAGCACCGGCGGGCGCCGGCGGCGGGACGCGCGTTCCGCAAGCCGCGACTGCGGCGTCCAACTGGGCGGAAAGAGCGCAGCTCCTCGCCCCGGCTGAATCACAAAGACCCTCCATATATAGGGGGCTTTGACGAAAAAATGTACTTAACCCGTGCCGCCGCAGGGAGATGTGAGTTGCCCCCCCCCGGCTGCTGCGCTTGAAGGCGAGAAAGAGGTGGCTACAATGCGCGGCGGATCGGAAAGGAGGCGGCCCGGATGGATGCAGGCGTCCTGGGAATCGGGTTCCTCGTCGCGGTCTTTGCGCTCTTCGTCCTCTTCGCCTTCTACGGGCACGGGGCGTCCGTGATGATGCTCCTCGCCTTTTTGATGGGCGTCCTCACGTGGTTCGCGGTCGCTGCCGCGCCCACGCCGACGGACGCGCGCACCGCACGGGCGCCGGCCGGCCGGCCCTTGCCTGCGGAGCGGCCGCCCGGACCGTAGGTTCCCGCTCTATCGACAACCGGAGGTTCGCTACTCCCGCGCGGCCGCCTCGGCCCGCTCGATGAGAGCGTCCACGCGCGCGAGCCGCGGGGCGAGGGAGCGAGCGCGCTCCAGGTGCCGGAGCGCGCGCAGGGCGAAGGCGCGGCGCGACGGGGCGCCCTCCCCCTTCTCGAGCAGCATCTGGCCGAGCGTGCGCTCGCGCACGGCGGCCGCGAGGCGCGCCCTCGGCGAACCGCCACCGACCCCGGGCGCGGCCTTCGCGGCGGACGACTCCACCTGCGAACGGCGGACCGCGGCGAACTTCTCAGCGTCGTTCGCCTTCGCCCGGTCGGCGTGCACCCCCGCGAGCCCGATCGCCTCCCGGCCCTCGGACGGGATCAGTCTGGACGGCGGCGCTTCCGGCGCCGCATCGGACCCGTCCGGCGCCTTCGCGCTCGCGTCGGCCGGGCGCTGGCCCTTCGCCTCCGGTGCGCCGAGGAGAAGGACCTCGGCCACGGGCCGGTCCGCGCCGGTGCGCTGCTCCTTGCCCGCCCTGTTGCGGAGGAGGGCGCCGTCGCCGGCGGGCTCCGTCTCGGGTTGCGGGAGCAGCCCCGCGCCCTCGAGTGCGGTCGTGACCTCCTTGGTGACCGCGTCCACGAGGGCGAATATCTCCTCCGCCGGCCCGGCGACCTTGCGCGCGGCCACGAGCCGCCCCTCCGCCGCGTCGAGGACCCGGAGGTCCAGGCGCACCCGGCTCCCCACCTGCACGTACCGGCCCTCGAGCACGAGCTGCGCGCCCGCGCGCCGGCCGGTCTCGGCGGCGCCCGCGCCGTGGGCCGCGGCCCGGCGCACCCGTTCGCGCGGCAGCACCTCGACCCGCCCGTTCTGGGCGAGGTCGGTGATGACCATCTCGGCCAGGCCGACGCGGTACCAGGCGAGGTCGGCCCGGCCGCTCGCGTCCTCGAAGTCGAGCACCGCGATGCGCACGGGCCCGGCCGGCGCGACCGGCGCGGGCATCGCCTGCGACGCGGGGCCGTCGTCGCGGGCGGGCTCCCCGCCGCGCAGGGCGAGGAGAGCGCCCGCCGCGCCTGCGAGCGCGAGAACGAGCGCGATCGCGGCCGTGCGGGCGAGCCCGGCCGTGCGCTTCCGGCGCCGGACCGCGAGCGCGCGCCGCGTGCCCGTGCCGGCCGCGCCGATGGCCGCGCGCGCCTTGTGGATCTCGGTGAGGAGCTCGCGCGCGGAGCCCACGCGGCGCGCGGGGTCCTTCTCGAGGAGGCGCCCGACGAGGCGCGCGACCGCGCGGGGCAGGTCGGGGCGCTTCGCCGCCAGGGGCGGCGGCGCCTCGTGCACGATCTTGTGGAAGAGCGCGAGCGGCGTCGGCGCGCTGAAGGGCACCTCGCCGGTGAGCATTTCGTAGAGGACGACGCCCAGGGAGTAGAGGTCGCTGCGCGCATCGACCTCGCCGAGCTCGCACTGCTCGGGCGAGGAGTACTCGGGCGTGCCCACGTACGCGCCGGTGCGCGTGATGCGGTTGCCCGCGTCGGCGAGCGAGGCGAGGCCGAAGTCGAGGATCTTCGCCCGGCCGCCCGCGCCCACGAGCACGTTGCCGCTCTTGATGTCGCGGTGGACCACGCCCGCCTCGTGCGCGACCGCGAGCGCCTCGGCGATCTGCTCGGCGATCGCGAGCGCCCGCCTCGGCTCGAGCGGGCCCTTCCGCGCGACGAGGTCGCTCAGCGGCTCGGCGTCGACGTACTCCATCGCGATGAAGCACGGCCCCGGCTCGTTCTCCGTGCCCATCCGCCCGGCCTGGTAGACCTGCACGATGCCCGAGTGGTTGAGCCGCGCGCACGCGCGCGCCTCGCGCACGAAGCGCTTGACGAAGGACTTGTCCTCGGCGAGGTGCGGCGGCAGGACCTTGATCGCGACCGGCCTCTCGAGCGTCGTGTCGATCGCCTTGTAGACCACGCCCATCCCGCCGCGGCCGATGGCGCTCTCGATGCGGTACGGGCCCAATCGCTTGCCCGCGAGGCGCGCGACCGGCGCCGGTGCCGCCTCGACCGTCTCGTCGAAGGGCGTCACGCGCTCCGGATCCCGCCTCGCCGTGCTCATCGATACCCTCCAGTATTAGTAGACCGCCGGGACGCATCCGGGTTCCGGAATTTTCCGGAGAAAAATCGCGCCCCTTGCGCGCCGAAGGCGTTTCGCCTACGATGGTTGCCCGTGCGGCCGGGTTGCACATGTGCAGCCCCATATGCAAGAGGAGGCGGGAACGGTGCTCCGGGCGGGCGGGGTCAAGATATGCGGGCTGACGCGGGCGGAGGACGCCGCCCTCGCCGCGCGCCTCGGCGCGGACGCGATCGGGCTCGTGCTCGGCGCCGAGAGCTTGCGGCGGATCGAACTCGCGCGGGCGCGCGAGCTCGCAGCCGCCGCGCGCGCCGAGCGGTCCGACGTCACCGTCTTCGGCCTCTTCGTGAATGCGCTCGCGGACGAGGTCGCGCGCGCGGTCGAGACGGTCCCGCTCGACGCGGTGCAGCTCCACGGCGACGAGTCGCCCGAAGACGTGGCCGCGCTCGCCGCGCGCCTTCCGGACTGTATCGTCATGAAGGCCGTGCGCGTGCGCGACGCCGCCGACATCGCCTCGCTCACCGGCTACGGCTGCAAGGTCTTCCTCCTCGACGCGTACGCGCCGGGGAAGGGCCCACGCGGCGGCCGGGGCGAGACGTTCGACTGGTCGCTCGCAGCCGAGGCCGCGAAGTCGCACCGGATCATCCTCGCCGGTGGGCTGACTCCGGACAACGTGGCCGGGGCAATCGAGCGCGCGCAGCCTTTCATGGTCGATGTCTCGAGCGGCGTCGAGTCCGCGCCCGGCGTCAAGGACGCGGAGAAACTGCGCGCGTTTATCGCCAACGCGCGGGGGAGGGGCGAGGAATAGAACGTTTGATTTCGGCCTTGCCGTCTGCGATAATGGGCGCGTCATCGGGAAAGGAGCGGCCATGGACCTCTTTGAAGCGATCGAGAAACGCAAGAGCATCCGGAAGTACGAAGAGCGCGAGGTGCCCGAGGACCTCCTCCGCCGCGTGCTCGACGCCGTGCGCCTTGCGCCCAGCGCCGCGAACCGGCAGCCCTGGCATTTCTTCGTCGTGCGCGACGAGAAGAAGCGCGCCGCCTTCAAGGCCGCCTACGACCAGGAGTGGTTCCACGCCGCGCCCGTGCTCGTCGTCGCCTGCGCCGACACCGAGGCCGCCTGGACGCGCAAGGCCGATGGCGCAAGCTACGCGAAGGTGGACGTCGCGATCGCGTTCGACCACCTCACGCTCGCGGCCGCGGCGCTCGGCCTCGGCACCTGCTGGATCGCGGCGTTCAAGCCCGACGCGGTGCGCGGGCTCCTCGAATTGCCGGACAACCTCGTGCCCGTCGCGCTCACGCCGCTCGGTCACCCGGCCAAGGACGGCCGCCCGCGCGAGCGAAAAAGCCTCGACGAGATCGTGACCTGGGTGTAGGCGTCTCTCCGGCGGCGGCCGGCGAGCCAGAACGCTATTCCTTCTTCTTGCTCCGGCGGATTCGGTCGAAACTTCGCTGAATTTCGGGCCCGTCCATGAGGCGCGAGGCGTGCTTCCCGCACTTCTCGCACTTCACGACCCAGTGCCCGTCACGCGTGCGTGCGGCGTGGAGATCCTTCGGGTTCTTGAACTCGCGGCCGCAGATCGCGCAGCGCCCCATATCATCCCCTCCCGCGCGCCATCCTAGCGCGATGCGTCCGGGAGTCAAGGCCCGGGCGCAGCCGCCCTTGCGGGGCCGGGCTGCCTGCGGTACCCTCAAGGGGTCAACGGCCGGAAGCGGAGGCAACGCGGATGTCTCGGACACCGAAGCGCGGGGGGGGACGGCCCATGCTCATCCCGATCCTGATCGGTCTCGGCGCGGGGCTGCTCCTGGCGGGGCTCGGCCTCGCCGCGCGCGAGGCGTGGTTCGCACGGACGCGCGCGCGCGCGACGCCCGCGGAACTCGCGCGCGAGATCGCCGCGCTGCGGGGGTCCTCCGGCGCGTCGGACTCCACGGGCGCGCCCCTCGCCGCCGCGCTCCACGCGCGGCTCGACCACGCCGCGTGGCAGATCAAGAGGAACGAGTCCGACTGGGACGCGGCCGCGGAGCGCAAGGTCCGGGCGATCCTCCGGGACGTGCGGGGCGACCTCGCCGCGGCCGAAACCGGGCGCGACGTGCTCGCCTCGAAGGCGAAGCCCTTCCTCTGCGGGTACTGGTCGGAGATCGACGACACGGTCCAGCCCTTCGCGGTCGCGCTGCCGAAGGGCTACGACCCGGAGAAGAGGTGGCCGCTCCTCGTCGCGCTCCACGGGCAGGGGCTCTTCCGGCCGTTCCAGTGCCGCGCGGAGCCGGAGCCGGGTATGATCGTCGTCGCGCCGCACGGCCGCGGGGGCATGGACTACAAGTGGGTGGGCGAGGGGGACGTGCTCCGCGTGATTGAGGAGGCGAAGCGCCTCTTCTCCGTGGACGACGAGCGCGTCCACCTCGCGGGCCACTCGATGGGCGGCACGGGCGCGTGGCACCTCGCGACGCGCTACCCCGACCGCTTCGCCGCGATCCTCGCCACGAGCGGGAACACGGACGTCTCGGTCTGGGCCGAGCGCTGGGACTGGACCACGCCCGAGGGCTCGCCCCAGCGCGCGGTTCGCGAGTTTCTTCGACACGAGACCGGCGCGGTCCCCTACGCCGAGAACCTACTCCACGTCGCGGTCACGGCCCTCCAGGGCGAGGAGGACCCGGTTGTGGACAAGCTCCACGCCGAGCGGATGGTCGGGGCGCTCCGCCGCACGCGGCACCCGAGGCTCGTCTACCACCTGCTGCCCCTCGTCGAGCACCGCCTGAGCGTGAACCGCGCCAAGGCGCTCGCGCCGCACGCGCGCACGGCCCGGCCCGAGCGCGTGGTCTACCGGACCGCGTGGCTCAAGCACCCGGGCGCGTACTGGGTGCGCGTCCTCGGCATCGAGAGGCGCCTCCGCTTCGCGCGCGTCGAGGCCGAGGCGAGCGCGCGTCGCGCGACGATCTCGGTCGAGACCGAGAACGTGACGCGCCTCGCGCTCGACCTCGCGCGCACGCCGCTCGAGGGCGCGCCCCGGCGCATCCGCATCGACGGGCGGAGCGTGGAGTTCTCGCCCGAAAAGCCGCTCGTCTTCGAGCGCGAGTGGACGAGCGGCGGGTTCCTCAACCTGGGCGGCAGCGGCTACGGCCCCTGGAAACAGGCCGAGCCCGTCCCGAGGGGTGGGGCCTGGGGAAAGACGGCCGCGCTCGAGGGCCCGGTCGAGGACGCGTTCACGTCGCGCTTCCTCGTGGTCCGGCCGACGAAGGATTCGGAGAACACGCCGGCCGCGCGCGCGGCCGCGGACGCGTTCTGCGCCCGCTGGCGCGCGCGCTTCGGCAAGCCCCCGCGCGCGGCGGACGACGCGGAGGTCACGGATGCGGACATCGCCGACTCGAACCTGATCCTCTACGGAGGGCCGGAGGAGAATGCGCTCGCCGCGCGCGTCTCGGAGGGGCTCCCGATCCGCATCGAGAAGGGCATGGTCTGGCTCGGCAGGAAGACGTACAGCGGAGCGAACGCCGGCGTGAAGTTCTGCCGCCCGAACCCGCTCAATCCGAGGAAGTACGTCGTCCTCATCGCGGGCGCGACGGCGGAGAGCTACGCGGACGAGGGCGTCCGCTTCGGCAACTGGTTCGACTGGATCCCCTACGACGGCCGCGCGCATTACGATTACGCGGTCTGGGACGACCGCACCACCGGGCGCGCGCCCGAGACCTTCCTCGTCTGGGGCCTCTTCGGCGAGCGCTGGGAGTTCGACGCCGCGCTCCGCTTCGAGGGCGACGCGGCGCTGCGCGCGCGCGTGCGTCCGCGCGCGCACCCGAAGTTCGCGGCCCCGCCGCGCGGGTGCGAGACCGTCTTCCTCGACGAGGTTGCGGCGAAGGGGGTCTCGCTCGCGAAGGAGTACCTCGAGCGCAACCGAAGCTTGAACGGCGGCGCGCTCGCGCTCGCCGGGGAGGAATACAAGCGCGGGCTCGCCTTCCGCTGGCCCGGCTCGGTCTCGTTCGAGACCGCCGGCTGCGGCCGCCTGCGCGCGACCGCCGGCATCCAGCATGACGGCGCCTCCGAGCCGTGCGGCGACCGGCAGGAGTTCGAGCGCGCCGTCTTTGTCGTCCGGGGCGATGGCGGCCGCGTGCTCTATGAGTCCGAGCCGGTGCAGTGGTCCGACGCGCCGGTCGAGATCGATGTGGACGTTTCGGCCGAGCGCGAGGTCACGCTCGCGGCGACCGGCGGCCGCGTCTGGCTCAACACCACGGCCGTCTGGGCGGGGGCGCGGCTGGAGGGACGGTAGCGCCGAGGGTCCGGTCGGACGGGGGGCGGCCCCGCGGGCCTCAGCGGAAGAACAGGAGCCAGACCCAGAACAGCATAAAGCCGATCCCGATCAGCCCCAGGCACCGGCCGATGCGGCCCAGCCTGCGCTGGTCGGGGTCGTTCATCGCCCGTGAGCCGTAGTGGATCGCGAGCGGGCCGAAGACGATCCCCAGGGCGAGGAGGCTCAGCACGCCGAGGACGAGGGCGGCGATGCCGTCGCGTTGGCCGGCCGAGCCCCGCAGCCAGGAGCGCGCGTCGACGCGCGCCGGGGCGCTCTCTCCCTCCCGGACCAGCGTGACCCACTTCCCGCAGTGAGGGCAGACGAGCAGGCGGCCCGCGTCGCGCTCGGGCGCGTCGACCGCCTCGCCGCAGACGGGGCACCCGAGCGGCACGGGGGCGCTACCCCGCCCGCCAGCGCAGGACCGCGACCGAGTCGCGCTTCATGCGCAGCGAGACGGCCGCCCTCTTCCCGCGCTTCGATATCTTGTACGTGCGCCCGGCGAGGAGGTCCTCGACCTCCTTCGCGCGGCCAAACGCGCCCGGCGCCGCCGAGACGGAGACGCTGGCGGCCGACCCCGTCGAGAGGAAGACGAGCCGGTCATTTTTCGAGCGGCCCGCGCGCCAGTGGAAGTCGCCCTTCGCGGGCGTCGCCTTCACGGCGAACTCGCTCGTCACGCCCGCGAGGCGCGCGAGCCATTCGATGAAGCGCTCGAAGCCCGCGTAGCGTTCCTTGTTGTAGGGCCCGCCGAGGGTCGTCCCGAGCGCGACGACGCGGCCCTCGCCGACCGGCCGCGCGAGCGCGAGCACGTCCCTGCCCGCGCGCGCGAGCACCTTCGCGCCCTTTGAATCAAGCGGCGTGTGGAGCACGTCCGGCTTGAGCGCGAGCTTCTTCCCGCCCGCCGAGAGCGTTAGCGTCTTGATCGTCAGCTGGCGCCGGCCGAGGTCCGCGAGTTTGAGTTCCCGCGCGAGCGCGCGCTCGGACGGCTCGGACCGGTAGAAGTTGAGCGGGGTGAAGGCGTCGGGCTCGGCTTCGAGGAGGACGGTCCCGCCCGCGCGCGCGAAGGCCGCGAGGCGCGCCGCCGACTCGTCGCCGATCGTCGGCGCGAAGGGCACGAGGAGAAGCCTGAGCCCGTCGAGGTCGAGGTGCCGGCTTTCGACGTAGCGGTAGGGTACGTTGAGGCGCTCGAGCGCGAGCGCGTAGGCGCGCTGGCCGGCCACGGCTCGGTCCACGTTGCCCGCGGCCGCGTAGTCGATGAAATGGTTCGCGCGCTCGAAGTAAACGCCGACCTCGCCGGGGTCGGGCTCGTACGCCTCGAGGAGCGCGTCGTGCTTCTCGAGCGCGGCGCCCGTCCTCGCCATGGCGGCGAGGCGATCGTCCGCGAGGCCGTCGCGGCCGGCGAGGCCGAAGCCCGAGCTTTCGTGCCCGAAGACTTCGTCGCGCCAGCACCAGAAGATCGTCGCCTTGCACCCGCGGCCCACGCCGGTCCAGACCCAGCGCTGCTGCGGCCCGCCGGGGACCGAGCGCTCGTGGGTGAAGGTGCTCCAGTTGACCGCGCCGCCCTGGAGCTCGCTCAGCCAGAGCGTCTTCCCGCGCGCGGCCGAGCGCACGGACTCGACGCGCGCGCCGAACCCGGCCATGTCGAAGCCCGCGCCCCAAAATGGAAAGTGCGAGCAGCCGAGCCCGTCGAGGCTGTCGCCGTAGTCCCAGTCGCACCCGCGGCTGAGGGGCTGCTCGAGCACGGCGCCGCGCAGGTTCGAGGGGTGGTCGGTGTGTCCGCTCACGAGCTTGTCGGGCCCCGCGGCCTTGAGGAGGTCGTAGCGCCAGGCCATGTGGTCGGCCGCGCGCCAGGCGAGGAAGTCGCAGAACTCGACGAGCTCGGTCGGGAGGAGCTTCGGGTAGCGGCCGGGGAAGACGTCCTCCCACGAGGCGTACCGCCGCTTCCACGCGGCGGAGAGGGCGCGCAGGTCCCCGTGCTTCTCGCGCAGCCACTCGCGGAAGCGCGCGAGCGTGTGCTCGCAGTAGCAGGTGTGGCCCGGCGCGTGCACGGTCCAGCGCGTCTCGTTCCACGCGTCCCAGCCGGCGAGGTGCGGGGTCGTGCCATACTGCTTCCCGAGCGCTTCGATGAACGCGCCCATGCGCTCGCGCACGCCCGGGTGGTCGAAGCACCCGCCGGGCGTGAGACCGACGTTGACCTCGCGCCGGCCCACGCTCGGCACCTCGCGGCCGAGGTGATCGACGAGGTTCGATTTCGGCACGAGCCGGTGGATCCAGAACGGATGGATCTCGGCGATGCAGCTGAGGACGACCTTGAGGCCGCGCTTCTCGGCCTCGGCCACGAGCGCGTCGTAGTTGTCGAAGTTGAAGACGCCCGGCTCCGATTCGATCCAGCCCCAGACCGCCCAGAGCTGGAGCGCGTTGAGCCCCGCGTCGCGCATGCGCGCGAGGTCGTCGCGCCAGTAGCGGCTCTCGGGGAACGGCGGGCGGTAGTACTGGGTGCAGAGGATCACGGCTCTCCCTTTCGCGGAAGCGGGTTGCGCGCTCTATACCCCCGGCCGGGGGGCGCGTCAAGGTGGGTTTGGGGGGAGTCCCAGGTGACCAAGCGCTGAAGTCAGCAGTACAATATCTGAAGGAAGGCCGGACAAGTCCCAACAGCCGGGTTGAGGCGACGCAAGGAGATCTGAGGTGAAGCCCCCTATAGATTCTGTCGTGACTTCGCGTTTGCCTCAGTGCGAAAACTTCCGGACGCCGCTCTTCTTCCTGGTTCTTTTCTGTCTCCCCTTGGTTTTCCTTGGGGGCGGCGGCTGCTTATCAAGGTCCCGAGAGTCCTCCACACGGCTACGCTGGAATGTCGCGGAAAAGAACGCTATGTACTGGCGCGACCCAGCCGCTTTCCGAAAATCCTATCCTTTGATCTTCGAGGGAACTGTGCTTAGCTGGACGCCCATCAATCCTCTCGAATACCGCCCCAACGCAGTGGAGGAAGGAGACGTAGTGCTCAAGGTTCGGATCGACAAACTGCTTCACGGAGATGCGAAAGCGAGAACCTTTGAGGTAATAGTACGGGATTGGGTTCTGGCAACTGCAGTCAGCGGGCCCGTACCGTATTTCGGTGAGGGGCAGTACGTGTTTTTCTGCGATGGCCCAAGCCTGATGCGCGTCGGGAAGGTTGCCATGTGCTACAAGGACTGGCATGACGATTGGCAGAAACGTCTTGAGGGGCGCCCTCAAGAATTCCAGAGATAAGTACTCGGGACATAGCTCCTATTCTGACGCCCCCTAAAACCCCGGCGGCCTCGCCGGCACCGGGAGCGCGCCCGTGGCCATCGAGCTCCCGAAGAGGACGTCCATCGCCGCCTCGACCGTGTGCGCGCCGCGGTAGCCGAAGACGACGCGCGGCACTGGCGGCAGGTCGAGCGCGGCCCAGGGGTTGCCGAAGGTGACGACCGCGTCGACCTTCGGCGCGAGGCCTTCGAGCAGGTTCACGACCGGCCGCGAGAGGTGCGCCGTCCCCTTGAACGCGCCGCAGCTGGCTGAAGCGAGCACGATCGTTCGGTCGGTCTCGCGCAGCGACTGGCGCAGGCACCCGCCGATGTTCCCCGGCGGCGGGAAGGCGGGAATCTCGCGGATGAGATGCTTCTCCCCGAGGCGCGCGCGCGCGGCCTGCGCGACCTCGCCCTGCTTTGACGTGTCGAGCTGGACCTCCGGTTCGTTCGACGCGGTCTGGCCGTCGGCGACGACAAGCACGAAGTAGCGTCTTGACAAATCGATCGCCGGCGCGTCGTCGTGACGAAGCTCGGAGATCGAGGCCGCGGCGATCTTTTGCGAGAGCGCCTCGTGCGCGGCGTAGTCCGGCTCGGCCGGTGGCAATGCATCAAGAAAGAGCTTCCGCTTCACCGCGAGAATCGCATCTACCCGCGGTTCGAGGATCGCGCGCGGGAGGCGGCCGGACGCCACCGCCTCGCGCATGTGGCCGAGCGTCTTCTCCGCGTCGATCCACGCGTCGCCGAGCACGAGGTGATTGCCCGCCTCGATGGGCTTCACGAGCCGCTCGGACTCGCTGTAGCGCGCGACCATCGCGCCCATGGCCACCGAGTCGGTGATGGCGAGGCCCTTGAACCTCATCGCGCCGAAAAGGTGGTCGAGGTGCGTCTTCGAGGCGGTGCAGAGGTCTTCGGTGTCGAGCGCGGTCGCGCGCAGGTGGCTGGGCATGACCCCGGTGAGGTTCGCATGGTCGATCGCGTGCTGATAAGGATAAAACTCCTCGCGCGCGAGCACGTCGAGCGGCACGTCGAGGTCGCGCTCGACGATGTGCGTGTCGCTCGAGGCGCGGCCCTTGCCCGGGAAGTGCTTGGCCGCGACGAGGCACCCGGCCTCCTGGAACCCGCGGACGAGCGCGGTCCCGAGGCGCGCGACGAGCTCGGGCGCGGCGCCGAGCGCGCGGTTCCCCACGCAGGTCGCCGCCGGCTCCATCGCGAGATCGAGCACCGGGCCGAGGACCCAGTTCGGCCCGTTCCACCGGACCTCGCGGCCGACCGCGAGGCCCCAGGCGTGGGCGAGCGACTCGTCGCCCGTTGCGCCGAGCGCCATCTGCATGGGGAAGGCCGTGCCGGGAAGGCCGTCGCCAAGGCGCGCGCCCGACTCGGCGTTCTGCACGAAAAAGAGCGGGATGGGGCTTTCCTGCTGAAGTCGCGCGATGTCCGCGCGCGTGAACCACGTCGGCGTGTGGAGGCCGCCGAGAAGCCCCTTGCGCGCGAGGTCGAGCCACGGCCCGAGAGAAGACTTCATGTGCTTCGCGCACACGCACTGCATCACGAGCTCGTCGCCCGAGAGGTCCTTCGCCCGAAGCGTCGCGAGGTCGTACTTGTCCATGCCGCCCCCCTTCCCGGAGGCGGATTATAGCGGCGGCGGCGGTTCCCTGCTACAGCCTTGCGATCTCCCTCTTTGCCCGGGCCGCGTAGTCGTTCTTCGGGTGCTCGTCGATGATCTTCTGCAGGTAGTCGCGCGCCTTGTCCTTCCTTCCCGCGCGCTTGTAGCTCATCGCGAGCGACCACCAGCCCCGGCAGACCTGCTCGGGCGAGCGCGCCGACGGCGCGGGCGCAGCTGTGGGGGGCGTCGCTGCGGGCGCGGCCGGAACCGAAGTTGCAGAAACCTTCGGTGCGACCGTCGCGGTCGCAACCGGTGCCGGCGTCGAGACGGACGCGCTGCCGTCGAGGCCCACGGTTTCCTCGGCGTGGTAGCCGAGCTTGGCCTTCATGACGCGGCGGTTGTCGTAGTCCACCACGTACATCGCCGTGTCGCTGGCGGCCACGGCTTTCGGCAAGGCGAAGCGCAGGCCGTCGCGGTCCTCCTCGATGTCCGCGGTGGTGTCGTCCACGTTGCCGTAGCGCCCGAGCCGCGCGATGCGGTTCCCGTTGGCATCGATCACCATGATCGATGAGAGGTGCTGCGCGGGAATCCACGAGCGCGTGTAGCCGTCCATATCGTGCCGGGCGTGCGGGCAGGAACAGGTTCCTACGAGGTGCCCGGTCATGCCGCCGTAGGCCCACTGAGCGCCCGAGGCATAGATGGGTTTCATCTTCCCGTTGTCCCCGAAGCCGCTGCCGAGCTTAACTGCTCCGGCGGGGCCGTCGCCCTCACCGAACTCGCCAAGCGGGAACTTTCCGCCCAGGCCGCGGAACTTGATGAGCGTCCCGTGCCCGCCCCACCGGCGCAGCCTGACCGGCACGTCGGCGATTCCGTCGAGCTTCAGGGTGCCGCGCGGCAGCGTGAAGCTGCGCACGAGATAGATGCTGCCGTCGCGGTCCATGTGCGCGCCGTGGCCGTTGTATCCACTCAGGTCGTTCTTCCCCGCGACTCCCACCGGCTGGAGCTTGCCGTCGGGACTCCAGACCTGCACAACTCGCGGGAGTTTTCCGTCTTTCGTGGTCTTGAGCCTGGCGTACCGGTCTTCGTACAGACCCTCGACAACGGCCACGATCCAGCCCGTGGGCGAGACGCCGAACCCTTTCTCGTGCGTGTTGCTGTGGCCCTTCATGCCCGTGAAAAGCACCTTCGGGAGGGTCCCCTCGTTGTAGGCGTTGCCGGGGAACAGGTGCCAGGTCGGGTACTTGCCCTTGGGGCTCTTCGTGAGGGCTTCGGCGACAGGAATCGCGTCGCTGCCCTCCGGGAACGGCACGTACTTGCCCGCGCGGTCGAGGCGGTAGATGAAAGCTCCGTGGCCGAGAGGCCCGGCCATGAGGTAGAGCATTCCATCCGGCCCCACGGCGTACTCGACCACGTTTCCGACCTGGCCGAAAAGGGGCCAGGACTTATCCGGCTTGCCTGTCTTGCCGTCGAACCGGACCAACCCGACTCCCCGGCATCCGAGGTACACGAGTTCCGCTTCCCGATCCACGGCGATGCGGGCGGATATAAACATCACTTTGCTCGGCAGTGTCCCCTTGCGGCGCTTCGACCCCAGCCGCGGGTATTTCTCGGGCTGGATGCCCGACGGCCAGGCGTCCATGACCTTCATCTCCTTCACGCCCGGTTCCATCTTCAGGGCCGTAACCCCGTGCGGGTGCTTGGCCTCGAACGTCTTGTCGCGCCGATTGTCGTGTGAGTGCCCCCCCGAAGGCTCCGTTCCAGCCACAGACCGGAACCTTGTCACCCCAGGTCGTCGTGGCGAACTTGAAACCGCACGAAACCAACACCTTCTCCATATCCTTGGCCGGCGGCGGCCAGAACGTCCGCACGTATTTGCCGCCCTTGTCGAAGACACGGCCCTGGGCGCCTCCGCTGTATGTCCTCACGTGCCATGTGTAGAGCAGGCCGCCGGGACCCTTCGCAGTCAGGAGCTTGTTCTTTTGCTCGCCTTCGAATGCACGGTGCGTTTCGTACGGGTCCCAGACGAGGTTGCTCTCGAACCCGGCCTTGAGGCCCAGCGAAATCTTGACCTTGCACCCGGCCGGCGCCTTGGTGAAGTCGTCCGCGAGACCGTCCCACTCGAGCTTCTGGCTGAGTGAGTTCTGTTGAAAAGGGTGCGGCGCGTTCGCGCCCAGCACGCCCGAGGCGAGGTGCCGCACAATCTTGCCGTCCTTGTCGAGGATGGCGACCGTGGCGTCGCACTTGCCCTTCGAGGCGAAGGTGATGACCCACTTGTCGCCTTCCTTCTTCACTGTTGGCTTCGTCGTAAATTCAAAAACCTCCTCGCGGTCCTGCATGCCCTTGTACGGGTTCACCGGCGCGGGCTTTCCGTCGCCGAGCGCGGGCGAGGCCCCGCCCCCCATTCCCGTCGAAACCGCGACCGCACCGGCGAGCGCGCTTGCTGCAACGATTCCCGCGACGACCTTCATTGCGATCCCTCCCTTTGCGGCGGCGGACGCCGATGCACCCGCTGTCACAGAAACGCCGCCGGTCTTCATTGCCCCTCCGGCGACGAGCTTCTCGAGGCCCGCGGCGAGCGACGCGGGCACGGCCGGCGCGGTACTCTTCAGTCCGCCGAGCACGGCCGCGGGCAGCGCCGCGTACCCGGCGCGCGCCAGTGTCTTGCGGAGCTTTTCCAGGCCGGTCTTGACGTACTTGTGCGCAGTGCTCACGGGCATGTCGAGCACCCTCGCGGCCTCGCTTTGCGACAGGTCCTGCTCGTAGCAGAGCGCCAGGAGCAGCCGGTGCTTCTCGTCCAGCGAGGCGAGGGCCACGTTGAGGGCCGGAACCAGCTCGTGACTGTCTCCGCCCCCATCGCGCGCTCCTTCCGGTCGAGGACTCACGGCCGCCTCCCTTCTCTTGCGTCTGCCCTCTCCCCGCATATGCTGCCTGGCCGTATTGACCACGATGCTGAAGAACCAGGCTCGGACCTCCGTCGCGGACCGAGGCTCGGGGGGATGCCGGAGCGCCTTCATGTACGCCCCCTGGACGACGTCCTCGGCCGCGTCCGGCGAGGCCAGGACGCGTACGGCGAGCTGGTAGGCGCGCTCCCCGAGGCCCAGCAGGATGCCCAGGTCCGGACGCTCCCTGCTCGGCACCTCGGAGGCCTTTGTCATAGCTGCAAGCGTCTCCACGAGTCCATCCTTCAACATTACCACCTGTTCTATCCCGCCGCAACCGGGTCTTACACGGAAAACCGCGCAGGAATTCCCCGCGCCCGGCTTCCCTGCAACCTGTTGGGAAAACGGCAATTGAGCTATATGCGCGCTCCGGACGCTCAGTCCGCTGGCCTAGAACTCCTCCTCGTCGCCCGGGTCCGGCTCGGGCGCGGGCGGCGCGAGGAGCTCGGCCGCTTCCTCCACGACGCGGAGGATGACCTGGACGTAGTCGTTCATGGGCTTCGGCGGGAAGCGCCACTCGACGCGCAGCGTCCCGTCCTCGTCGAAGTCCTTCGCGGCGAGCGTCTTTTCCACCGGGCCGTCGGTGAAGGTCGTGCCCTCGCCGAAGCGGAGGTTCACGCGCGCCCATTGTTTAAAGGGCTGGAGCCGGACGCGCAGGCTCCCGGGCCGCCCGCCCCGGGGGAAGCGAAGCTCCCGGTAGGTCACGGCGAAGGCGAGCACCTTCCCGCGCGCGAGGACGCGCCCGCGCGCCGAGCCGAGCCGCGCGAGGACGGTCGCCTCGCCCATGTGCTGCGGCGCGGCGCGCGCGATGGCGCGATCCCGCCAGGGGCCGCGGTGCTCGACGTAGAGCGCGTCCGGGTCGGCGGCTTGGAGCACGATCCGCCCCGCGCTGTTCGCGGGCCGCACCCCGACCCAGTAGGTCGCCGGCTGCGACCAGGTCTTCGTCCCGAAGTAGTGCAGCGCGAAGTTCTCCGGCGGGCGGACCTCGACGACGTGCACGGGCTGGACGCCGCGGCCGGTCCCGGCACCGGCCGCGTCGAAGAGCGCGACCTCGAGTTCCTTGACGCCCGGCTCGCCGAAGCGGACGCTCACGGCACGGCCGGGCGCGCCGAGTTCGATCGCACGGCCGTCCGGGAGCCGGACCTCGGCCCGCGCCGCGCCCGGCGGGAGCGCGAGGCGGAGCGACTCGCCGAGGCCGATCGCGTACGCCTCGTCGCCCGGCTCGATCGGGAGCGGCGTCCAGCGGGCGACGGTCCTGCGCTCGGTCCGGTTGCCGGCGGCGTCGGTCGCGGTCACGGTGACCGCGAGCTCGGTTGCGCGCTCTGCGTGCGCGGCCGGCAGCTCGAGCCGCGCGAGGAAGCGCAGCGGCGAGAGCCGCTCGGCCTCCCGTGCTTCCTCCCCCTCGATGCGCACGAGGACGCGCCCGGCGTCGGGGCCGACCGCGCCCTCGAGCCACACATATTGCGTGGGCGAGCGCTCGGGTTTAGTCAGCTCGAGTGCGGGGCCCTCGGTATCGGGCGCGACGAGGTAGCGCACCACGAGCTCGGGCCTCATGTTTTGCTCGTTGTGATCGCTCGAGCCGAAGAAACGCTCGCGCTGGCCCGCGTCCGCCGCGACGAGGAGCCCCCAGTTCTCCGAGGGCCGGCGCGTCCAGTGCCGGACCGCGCGCGTCACGTCGATCTCGACGGGCGCCGCGCCGGCGCCGACCTCGACCGAGCCGACCGGCTCGCGCTCGCGCGAGCGGCGCGCGCCATCCTCGTACCCGCAGCCAGGCACCCGCCACTTGCACTTGCCGTTCCGGCGGAAGGCCCAGGCCGGCGCAAGGTTCTTCTGGTTGCTGATGGGCGTGTAGGTCCACGGCTCGACAATGCGCCAGGCCGAGACGCGGACCGGCTCGCCCGCGCCGAGCGGCGTGAGTCGCAGTGTGGCCTTGGTCACGCGCGCGCCGTAGGGAACCTGGCCGGGCTCGGCCCCCATGAAGTGAGGCCACCGGATGAGCGAGCGCCGCTCCTTGCCCGGGCCGGAGCTCCCCACCGGGAACTTGAACCAGAAGGGCATGCACTTATCCGCGCTCGCCTCCTTGATCTGGGCGTCCCAGGTGGTGTGCGGCTTGCCCTTCCGTCCCTCGCGGAAGCGGAGCTCGCGCTCCGCCTCGCCCGCGCGGGCGGCCGGCGCGAGCACGGCAACGAGGAGGAGGCCCGCCCGGAAGCGACGCCGGACGCTCACGGCTCGCAGGCCTTGCAGGGCGCGAGGCCCGCCGCACGGGCCTCTTCGCGCGTGGCGAACTCCAGGCGGTTGGCGAGCTTGATGCTCCGCGCGTGGTGACAGCCGGGCCGGTGGAAGGCCCGGCCCGTGCGCGAGGCGACGAAGACCGCGGCGCTTGAGGGCGGGTTCGCCGGCGAGCCGGGCGCCCAGAGGCCGCGCGCGGCGGCGTGAGCCTCGTCCTCGGCCGCGCGCAGGGCGGCGGTCGCCCCGTCCCCTCCGTAGCGGACGTACGCGAGACCCTGCCGCACGATCTCGGCCGAGACGTCGAGCGGCTCGCCGGGCTCCTCGCCCGGCAGGCAGACGCGCGCGCAGAGCCGGCCGTGCGGGTCGATCTTGCGCGCGCCGAAGCGCAGCACGACCTCGCGTCCCTCCACGAGATTGCAGTTGGCCTCGGTCGCCTTCTCGGCGAAGGGTTCAGGGTCCTTACGGAAGTCGAATATCTCGGGCGCGTCGATGCCCGCGTAGCGGACGTGAAGGCCCTGTTCGAGGACGATGGTGTCGCCGTCCACCACGCGCGCGACGCGATAGAGGCCGCCGTCGCGGACCGAGAGGTCCAGCGTCGCCCGCCGCCCGCGCAGCGCCGCGGCGCCCCCAGCGCCGAGCGCCGCACCCACGACCAGTCCCGCAAGGAGTGCGGGCAGGACCGGGTGAATGCGGCCGCGTCGCGATCCGTCCATGGGGCACGAGTGTATGCGACGCGCAGGAGAGCGTCAAGCGGGGCGTCGGCGCTTGATTCCAGGCCGCCGGGGCGGTACAACTCCGGATGCGGAACGGAGCGGCGGAATCCATGGACCAAGTGCGGTTCCTCTTCACGGCGGCGGCGGCCTTCTGCGCGGCCGCGTTCGCGATCTTCGCGGCCGCCGCGCCGCGCGGGGAGGTCTTCGACCAGCGCAGCCTCGCGGCCCTGGAGGC
>Ga0272441_10005192_pt1 | contig 22871 bp, 22 predicted proteins | sample SSMProp6N_FD_193582 | JGI IMG/M metagenome (GOLD analysis project Ga0272441, IMG submission 193582) | Marine sediment archaeal communities from Little Sippewissett salt marsh, Falmouth, MA, United States - SSM-Prop-6N | ecosystem: Environmental > Aquatic > Marine > Wetlands > Sediment ...
CCCACATCTCGGCAAGCGTCAGATACACATCGCGAGCCAGCTTTTCCTCCTCGCGCATGTGCAGAATGTTCTCTGTTTCCACCGCCGTCAATTCTGCGGTTCCCGGGGCCGGGGCGGCAGGTCCCTGACCTCGATTTCGCCCCTGGCCGGCGGCGCTGCCCGCCCCAGCAAGCATTCCCGTAATCGTCAACATCGTCACTATGGCCTTGGCTCTCATTTTCATTCTCCTTAACTTCAGGTTGTCATGTCATACTCTCAAGTCGTTGCGATTCAGTTCCGGAACCACGTGTCATCAATCGTTGAACGGCACCGGGGAGAAAAACCTGCGGTCGATTTTTCCAAATTCGGGCCTCTCGAACTGGGCAGCTCCTATGTCCGTAGCAGAGTACGAGCCCTATTGCTTACCCGCAGCCGCGAAGGTCTTCTCTATAAAAGACGAATTGCCCAGCGATACGGAATTGATGGCCCGCCTCGGCCAAGGCGATGTCTCGGCGCTGGGCACGCTGGCCGAACGGCACCAGACCCGCATCCTGTCAGTGGCCTACCGGCTCCTGGGCGATTGGCACAAGGCCGAGGATGTCGCCCAGGAAACCTTCCTCCGCCTGCGACAGGCAGCCAGCAGGTACGAGCCGCAGGCCAGGTTCACTACGTGGCTGTATCGGATCGTTCACAATCTGAGCATGGATCAGCAGCGCAAAGCCATGAAGGCTCCCGTATCGCTGGAAGATGCACAGGCCGAGAGAGAAGATCCTGCGCAGGACAGTCCCGTTGAGCGGCGAGAGTTGGCCGAAGTAGTGCGGAATGCCGTCGGAGAACTATCGGACAGGCAACGACGCGCTGTTATCCTGCACCGATACGAAGGGCTCAGCCATGAAGAGATTTGCGAGGTCACGGGCTGGAGCAAATCGGCCGTTGAGTCGCTCCTGGTGAGGGCGTACGAAAATCTGCGAAAAAACTGGCGTCATACCAGGATTCTTCAGATTGAAACCGCAGGTCTTGACCGGCCCAAGGCGTTTAATACATGAGGCAGTCCAGATGGAACATGCAAGAGAAATAGAGCTGATCGAATTGGTGGCACGGCGGCTGGATCCCAAACGCAAGAAGGCTGTCCTGACGCACGTCCAGGATTGCCCTGTATGTCGGACGAAGCTGGAAGGTATCAAGAGAACATGGACCCTCTTGGGCGCGTGGCAGGTTCAGCCCGCCAGGCATATGGAGATGGCCACGTTGGCTGATTCCCCCAGGTCGCGAGAGAAGGGCGATCGCGCTTCTATCATTCGATTCCCGGGTGTGGCGACGGCGGCACGGATCGCCGCTACGATTGCCGTTGCTGTCTTGGCCGGATATGCGAGCGGGCGATGGAGTATCCACCTGACGCCTCCGGTTTCGGGGGCACAGCCGCCTCAATATGTCTCCGTTCTGGGACTCGAGATGGCTGATAGCTTCTCGCCTCTTGTACTGCAGGATGAACCATCTTCGGGGCAGGAGGGCTGATGGTGAGTCGACGCAACACATACATCCTGATCGGGGCCATCCTGGCAGCTGGTACAGCGTTCTGTATCGGTCGCACGGTGGCAACCGCACAGAGAGTCCGGGTGACCGGTGTGAAGCCCGCCTGGCTGGTGAATGGCTCCCCGGCCGCTGTGCAGGCGGAACGACGTTTTGAGCAGCTGGTCCGCGAGCAGACGGATGTCGTCCGTGCGGAGCAGGCCCTGCTCGCCTCCATGCTCCCGGACATCCGTTTCACAGGGGAGCAGATTCTGGCCCAGGTAGATAAGGTCATGCAGTCCCATGCGACGCTGGCAAAATCGGTCGGCGTGCACCTGTCGGACCTGCGAGGCATCTTAACCGGAACTCAGGGGCGGCGTCTGATGTCCTCTTGCGCTAACTCGCTCCAGGGTTCCGTGCAAAGAAGGTATCGTTGGCGGGGAGGCGCTCAGGAGCAGGGTGAAGGCTTCACCGGCGGCCGACGTGGAGGGTCGGGACGAGGTGAGGGTGGCCGGGGAAACGGGTACGGCAGACAGTACCGCGGCGGTTCGAGCGACAGTACGAGCGGCCTCGCCCGTCGGCTCCGCCTGACGCAGGAACAGATCACCTGGGCCCAACAGCAGGACCCGAATTTCGACGAGGAGTGCGTTTCGCTAAGAACCCGGCTCTACGAGGAGCACGCAAGGCTCGTTACGAGCTTTGAGAACGCACAGATGCCCGACGGCGAACTCACCACAAGAGTTGATGATCTCGTTGCAGCCCATGCTGCGCTGGAGAAGAGGGTGGCTCAGCACATCGTGCTGCTCAGACCCCGGCTCTCCCAGGAACAGCGGGATTTGCTTTCGAGCCTGTGCAGAGGCAGGTCCAGGACCAACGGTGGTCACCTTTCCGCAGGCCGCGACGCTATCAGCAAGGCTACGATCGGGCTCTTGGGCGAAGAGTCTCTTGCCAGTCTTCTGTAGAAAGAGCACGATTCGGGGAGAGTACACGGCGAATTCAGGACAAGGGCCGGAGTGTGATATCAAGCATGGCCATTCTCTTCGCCAGAACTGTTCGAGAACACCACCCGCGGGGGTGATCCAGACAGGGAACCCGGACAACCAGTACTATGCCCCGACCGATAAATCGAGAAAACCGCGTTTTTTACGCTTGACGGGGGGGCTTGCCGAGCCGGTTTTCACCGAAAATGGAGGCGCGTGGAGTCAAAATGGAGACACAATGTCACGGACTTTCACAAGAAGCATTCTGCCTTTCCATCTGGATGCGACCACAGACGAACGCGGCTCCACGAGTGGCTTTGTCACGTGAAACCCGTGACGGTGCTCTTACCATCGGGTATCTGCGTCAAGGCGCTTGGCGCAATCGAGAAAGCCAACCACTGCCCTTCTCAAGAATCAGAGACCCGTTCGTGCGGAAAGGTCTCGGCGCTACTCCCAATGACACGCGGGCACTTACCGGAGGTTGCCCCTGTGGTCTTCTTTCAGGCCGCCGACCTCCTCCCGCTCGCTGCCGGGTTGGCCGTTTGGGCGTCTCACTTCCATAGAGCCTTTTCCGACTACTGACGCGAAATCCATGTGGCAGCATCAAACGCCATACGATATTATGAATATAGCGATCCTGATAATGAACGGTGGGTTGAGCCCGCAAGCTGATGAAGGGGTATGCCCATTGCGTATATTGTTGGTACAACCCGAAGTGCCGGCGGTAGTGGGGTTTCGTACTGTGGCTTTGCCGGAGCCACTACACCTAGAAATGGTGGCGGCGACGGTTCCGGACCACGATGTTCGTATCCTCGATATGCGACTGGACGATACTCTTGACGCGGTATTGAGGCGATTCTGGCCGGAAATGGTGGCGGTCACCGCCCTGACCCCCGAGGTGTATGCCGCTCAGCATGCGTTGCAGCAGGTCAAAGCCTTCTCTTTGGAGATATTCGCCGTTGTCGGCGGCCACCACGCCACGCTGGTGCCGGAAGACTTCTTTCTCCCCCAGGTCGATGCGGTCGCCGTCGGTGAAGCGGAACTGATGTTCAGGGATCTCGTCGAGGCGGTGGCAGACCACCGGGGTCTGCACAAGGTGCCCAACATCTTCTGGCGGAATCGCGACGGCACGTTCATCCGCAATGTCCTTTCGGAAAACCGCATCAACCTGGACGATCTACCTTTGCCGCGTCGAGACCTGACGGAATCCTCCCGAAACGAGTACTTCTTTCTCTTCGACAAGCCGGACACGTCTGTAGCCACATCCAGAGGATGTCCCTTCCGGTGCAGTTTTTGCAGCGTTCACAGGTTCTACCGTGGTGCTATCAATCAAATGACGCCCCAAAGAGTCCTCTCGGAGATTCTCACCATCTCCAGCGACCACATCACCTTTGTCGATGACAACTTTCTCATGAATCCCAAGCGAGAAGGCACGATTGCCGATCTTGTCAGGGCCGAAGGCATTCGGAAGAGATTCTCCATGGAGTGCCGTACGGATTCCATCGTCAGACACCCCGAACTGGTTACGAAATGGGTGGACATCGGGCTCTATGCAGTACTCTTGGGCTTGGAGGGAAGTGGAGACAAGATGCTCAAGGATGTCAACAAATCCTGTAGCGTTGAGACCAACGACCGGGCCATTCAGATTCTCCAGGACAATGGCGTGATCATATGGGGGGCTTTCATCGTCGATCCGGACTGGACAGAGGATGACTTCAAGCTGCTCCGAGACTATGTCAGTCGGAGGCGGATTACGCACACGCAGTTCACCATTCTCACTCCTCTGCCCGGGACGGAGCTTTACCGGGACCGTCGCGACGAATTACTGACGGATGACTATTCTTGTTTTGACACACTGCATGCTGTCTTGCCGACCCGCCTGCCACGAGAGAAGTTCTATCAGAACTTTGCCGGTCTTTATCGTCAGCATGACATCGGGCCCTACTACGAGTTGGTCCAAGCAGGCAAGATGACCGTCGAGGACTGTCGGCGTGGTAAGACCATGCTGGACACCCTGGCAGATTGGGAACGATATACCGAGAAAGACCCTGTCTTAGGCCACGACAGTAGATACGACACCGGTCCTCTCTGATTGCTTTCGGCCTCTTGGCCTCCTCCCTGCGCAGCTAGAGCTTCCCGCAACATTGTCGCTCCTCATAGCTCTCGCCATGGCTGTTTCGCTCCATGCGACCACATTCCTGCTCGCCCCTTCCCGGACCCTCCGGACGGGCGGAACAAAGGCCCCGCAATTGCCGCGGGGCCTTCCTGCGCTCACACCTTCTTGGGCTTAGCTCGGGGTGACGTTGTTCGCACATGGGCCCTTCTTGCCCTGCTCACCACCGCGTGCGCAGCGTATGATGAGCGTTGGACCCGTGCGTGCCAGTGGAATCCCAGACATCGGCCCGAGCCGGACTTGCTTCTGCTGGTGCCCGCCGATCTGACACCTTGAACTCATTTGAGGAGGTCAGTCGAATGTATGGAGTACTCCACATATTGGGCGAGCCGCTGACGTCCGACAGCCTGTGGCCAGTCCTCGTATTTCTCGCAGCTCTCGTCGGTATGGCCGGTCTCAGAACCATGGCAAGCCGCATCGCCGAATGGCGACGCGGAGAATCGCGGAGAATCGTCAGAGGATGGTCCTCTGGACGCGGCTTTCGATGATCCCCGCTGAGATGGCGTAGCGCGTGAGTCCCGCCGTATCGTGGAGGTCCAGCTTGCTCATGAGATGCTGACGGTGCTTCTCCACCGTTTTGATGCTGATGCCAAGCTCCCTTGCGACTTGCTTGTTGGCCTTGCCCTCGGCAACCAGTTGCAACACCTCCAGTTCGCGCGAAGTCAAGGCAGTATTTCTCGTCTTGAGCACCAAACGCCCGTCTGGTGACTCCACAGAAAGACTGTGTAGGCGATTGGCAATGGAGGGGCTGAAGAAGGTGTTTCCTTTTTGGACTTCTCGGATCGCCCTCGACAGGAGATCGGCGGACGTTTGTTTGATCAGATATCCCGCCGCGCCCAACATGACTGCTTGCCGGATGTACTCGTCATCACCATGCGCGGAGAGTACGAGCACCCTGGTGGCGGGGGCGGCCTTCAGAATTCGCCGGGTGGCTTCCAGGCCGTTGAGCAAGGGCATCGCGATGTCCATCACAACCACGTCGGGACGGAGTCTCTTGGCCAGTTGGACTGCCTGGCGGCCAGTCTGGGCTTCGCCGACCACCTCGATATCGCCTTCCGCCTCCAGTAATGCCCGAAGCCCCTCTCGGACGACCATGTGGTCATCAGCCAGCAAGACTGTGATTCGCTTCATAAGAACTGGCCCCCGTAGAATTCCGGAGCAGTCTAAACCTTGTTGCCATTCCCAAAGGGGATGTCCGCTCGGATCGTCGTGCCTTTGCTGGGCGAGGACTCAACGGCAAAACGGCCGCCAATCATCTCCACGCGTTCGCGCATGCCGAGCAGCCCCAAGCCCTTGTTCCTCTTCCGCGATAATACGCCTCGCACATCGAAGGATTTGCCGTCGTCTCGCACTTCCATGCGAATTACGCCGCGGAGTTTTCGGATGCTCACGCTCACATGGCTGGCTTGCGCATGCTTGGCCACGTTAAGGAGGGCTTCCTGGGCGACGCGATAGAGCACCGTTCGCTTGTCACCGTCCAAAAGGTCCGTCCGGTTGCGCGTGAAGGGCGAGAAGTGAACGGCCAGGCCCGTCCGCTTGGCAAAGTCCTTCACATGGGACTGGAGAACAGGGATCAACCCGAGATCGTCCAGGGCCAGCGGGCGCAATTGGGTGGCACACTGATGCACGATGTCCACCGATTCTTCCACGAGCCGCTGTGTTTGGATGATCTTGCTCTTGAGGTCTTTGCCGTTGGGCGCGGCCTCCTTTTTCAACGCCGCCAGATGGAAATTGACTGCCGTCAAGACCTGGAGGATACCGTCATGCAGCTCACGGCTGATTCGCTTTCGTTCTTCCTCCTGCGCCTGCAGAACTTGATGGGACAGGTGCTGCAAGTGTTTCTGCAATTGAAGGGACTTCGCCAACAACCGGCTGGAGTATCGCTCGCTTTTCTTGAGGTCGGCCTCGACGGCCTTACGCCGGACGATTTCCTGTTTCAACTCCCGGTTCGCAGCGTCCAGAGCCTCCACGCGGCGTTGCGCCTCCTCCGCCCGCTTAAGGGGAGTAATGTCCGAGACTGCCACTCGGCACCATTTCCGCTCGCTCCTGAGGGAGCCGGCGGGCGTCGCCTGAAGGTCGGCCCAAAAAGGCGTGCCGCCCTCATTCAAAAGTGACGCCTCGCAGGCCTGTTTTCCAGGCTCTGCGAATACCCGCTTCATGAGGGCCAAGAAGATCGGCCGGCTCGTCGACGCCACAAAACACGGCAAGGGGCGGTTGATCAGTTGGGAGCGTTCCACGCCGAGCAAGGCGGCTCCTGTCAGGTTCACCTCCAAGATCAGCCCCTGTTCGTTGATGGAGAAATAGCCGACCGGGGCGAAATCGTAGAGGTCGGTATACTTCTCCAGCATCGCCTCCATCTGGTCCCTGGCTCCCTGGAGCTCCGCGTTCTGCATCTCCAGTTCAACCTGGTGGACCTGCAATTCGTGGAGGAGCCTCTGCATGTCGGCCTCTGTTCGGGGCGGGGCCGTCCTCCCCCGCTGCCCTCTGAGCCGGGTTTCGGCGCGGCGCCGCAGTTCGGCGGCATCGCCTGAGGTGTTCGGTTTCTTCCGCATGACAAGACCTTCTATGCTCTGTGGGACCCGGCCGGTTCTCCACCACGCCTCTCGACACGTTTGCGTGCGTACGGAACCGTCGGCGAACTCTTCTTCTCCATGTCCAGCTTCGCGGGCTTTCCCGCTCTTGTCCGGACGGCCTCTTCCTCCTCCCCGGGTTCTACGGCTGTGACCATCACGGAGGGATCGCCGTCGGGCACGGCGATCAGGAACGTGCTGCCTCGGTCGGGGGCGCTGCGGATCTTCATGCGGCCGCCCAGCAACTCGGCCCGCTCGCGGATACTCCATAACCCGGACCCGCCTGCCTGCCCCAGTGCCTTCGGATCGAAACCCCGGCCATGATCGCAGACGGTCAGCCACAACTGCCCGCGCCGCCAGCGAAGCCGGACGGCCGCTTCCGTGACTTCCGCATGCTTGACGATGTTGAACAAGATCTCCTGGGCCGTACGGAACAGGAACACCTTAATCGAATCGGACGACACATCGACCGGACCGTGGACTTCCACATGGACGGTCAGGCCATGCTTCGCCTGGATCTGGTTCGCCAGCCATTCCAGGGCTTCGCCGAAATCGCCGCGGTACAGTATGGCCGGACTGAGCTCGTGGGAGAGGCTGCGTGACTTTCCGATCGCCTCTTTGATCATCCCCCCGACCTGGTCGATTGCCTCTCGCAAGGAAGCGTCGCCGTTAATCCGATTACCGAACACACTCAAATGGAATTTCGCCGCCGCAAGCTGCTGCTGCAAGTCGTCGTGCAGGATGTCCGCCAGTCGCTTGCGTTCACGATCCTCCGTCTGCAACAGCTCCAGCGCCAACTTCTGAAGCTGCCGGGTCCGATGCTCCAGCTCGGCTGTTCGCTGAGCCACTCTGCTCTCCAGCGTCGCCGTCAGCTCGCGCATCGCTTCTTCCGACCGCTTGAGGGCCGTAATATCCGAAACGGTCATCCGGCACCATTTCGGCGCGCCCGTGAGGGAGGCCGCGGACCCGGCCTGAAGGTTCACCCAGAAAGGCGTGCCGTCCTCGTTCAGAAGGGATGCCTCACAGACCTGCCTTCCGGGCTCTGTGAATACCCTTTCCAGGAAGGCCAGAAAGACCGCCCGGCTCGTCGGGCCCAAAAACCGCTGCAAGCGTCGGTCAATCAGTTGGGACCGCTCTACACCGAGCAAGGCGGCTCCTGTCAGGTTCACCTCCAGGATCAGGCCCTGTTCATCAATGGAGAAATAGCCGACCGGGGCGAAATCGTAGAGGTCCGTGAATCTTTCCAGCATCGCCTCCAGCTGGTCCCTCGCTCCCTGGATCTCCGCGTTCTGCATCTCCAGTTCAACCTGGTGGACCTGCAATTCGTGGAGGAGCCTCTGCATGTCGGCCTCTGTTCGGGGCGGGGCCGTGCTCCTGTGCTGCCCTCTCAGCCGGGTTTCGGCGCGGCGTCGCAGTTCGGCGGCATCGATTGAGGTGTTGGGTTTCTTCTGCATGGCAAGACCTTCTATGCTCTGCGGGACCCGGGCGGTCTTCCGCCACGTTTGCGCGCGAGCGCATCGGCCTGCGAACTTTTCTTCTCCTTGTCCAGCCTCGCGGATTGTTCCGCCACGCATTTCTCCAGACCAGCGTGCTCGTCACGCAACTTCGCCTCCAGCGTCTTGGCCTTGGTAATGTCCGCGAAGGTGATCACCACGCCGTCAATGCGGTCGTCCAGGGTGCGGTAGGGCATGATGCGCACGGTGAACCAGCGGCCATCGCACGCGGCCACTGATTTTTCCGTCGCGGCCAGCGTGCGCAACACGTCACGCACGTCGGCCGCCAGCATCGGGTAGTCCAGGTCCGAGGCCAGATCGGTGATGGGTCGCCCCACGTCGCCCGGGATGAGCTTGATGATCTTCGTTGCCGGGGTAGTGAACCGCCGGACGTGGAGCTCCTTGTCGAGAAACAGGGTCGCGATGTCCGTGCTTTCGAGCAGGTTCTTCATGTCGTTGCTGGCCTGCGACAGCTCGTCAACCTTAGCCTGCAACTCGGCGTTGAGCGTCTGGAGTTCCTCGTTCATGGACTGCATCTCCTCCTTCGAGGTGGTGAGTTCTTCGTTGGTGGACTGCAGTTCTTCATTGGCCGATTGCAGCTCCTCGTTGGCAGACCGGAGTTCTTCCTGCGAGGTTTGCATCTCTTCTCGCATAGCCCGCGCCTCGGCGCGGGCTCGCTGGAATTCCTGCTCCAGTTCCGCCAGCCGGGTCACGCTGCGTGCGGGAGTCTTCCGCAACCCGTCCGGCCCTTTGGTTTCCACGGGCGCGGCCACATCGGTAAAGACGATCATCACCAACCCCCGTAGCGGCTCTGGTTCATCGAGCCTCCGGACGGTCAGATCCACGCACTGCTGACCGCCGTTGGTCCCAATCTTGAGTCCCCGGAGTGTCACAGTGTCTTTCTGCCGGAGCGCCTTCTGGAAGGCACCGGCCAGCTCTAAACGCAGCCCTTCACGAGCCATGGCGAAGAGGTTCCAGTTGGCCTTGCCGGCGGCGGGCTCCAGGTATTTGCCGGTCCGGCCACTGATGTAAAGGATGTCGCCTTTGTCGTTGACGAGTACGGCTGGCGGGGCGTAACGCTGCAGGATCAACTGATCCGCCAGCGACTGGAGACTAAGAGGTGGTCTCGGCGCCGGGCGTGGCTCAGTCCCACCTCGCGCTACTGGGGCAAACGACGAAGGAAACTCGACCGGCTCCGGACGCAGAGCAGACTCGTTCCGCCGGAAGATCCTCGATTCGCCGACGAGGGGTGCAAACAGGTCGGTGAAGCCGCCAATGGTCTCCGCGCTGCCGAGAAACAGGATGCCGCCGGGATTGAGGCTGTAGTGAAAGAGGGGAAGTAGTCTCTTCTGCATCTCCGGGGCCAGGTAGATCAGGAGGTTTCGGCAACTCAACAGGTCCAGCTTGGTAAAGGATGGGTCCATGATGAGGTTCTGTGGCGCAAAGATCACCATCTCCCGGATCTCTTTATGCACCCGGTAGCCTCGTTCTTCCTTGGAGAAGAATCGGCTCAGCCGCTCCGGCGACACGTCCGCTGCCGTGTTGTCAGGAAAAAAGCCCTGGCGGGCCTTGTCAATGGCATCCCGGTCCAGATCGGTGGCAAAGACCTGAAGAGCATAACCCCCCTTGGGCTGGACCTGCTCCAGCGCCTCCTTGAACACGATGGCCAGGGAATAGGCCTCCTCCCCGCTGGAGCAGCCGGGCACCCACGCCCGCAGTGCACGGTCAGCCGACCGGCTGGTGATGAGCGCCGGAATGGCCTGCTCGCGCAACTGCTCCCAAGCGGCGGGATCGCGGAAGAAGCTCGTCACACCAATCAACAGCTCCTTGAAGAGCAAATCCAGCTCCTGGGAGTTCTCCTGCAAGTACCGAACGTAGGCGGCAATCTTATCAATCTGGTGGATGACCATGCGGCGCTCGATCCGGCGGTACAGGGTATCCCTTTTGTAGGACGAAAAGTCGTGGCCGGTGTGCGAGCGCAGCAGGATTACCGTCTTCTCCAGGCCGCTTTGCGTCTTGTCTTTCAGGGCCTGTCCGGGCCTGGCGATGAGCGGAGTACGCTGCAGATAGGCGATGATCCTCCCGGGTAACTCGTCTACCGGGGCCACAATGTCGGCCAGACCCGCGTCAATCGCACTGCGAGGCATGCCATCGAACTTGGCCGTCACAGGTTCTTGCACCAGCACCACGCCCCCCTTCTCCTTGATGGCCCGCAGGCCCAAGGTGCCGTCGGAGCCCATGCCCGAAAGAATGACGCCGATGCTCCGCTCCTGCTGGTCCTGTGCCAGGGAGCGGAGGAAGAAATCGATCGGCAAACGCAATCCCCGGGGTGCCACCGGCGCGAGCAGGTGCAGGACCCCGCGCAGGATGGACATGTCTTTGTTCGGCGGGATCACATAGACGCAGTCTGGCCACACCTTGGTGCGATCCCTGACCTGCATCACTTTCATGCCGGTGGCGCGCTGGAGCAGTTCGCACATGATCCCCTCGTGCGTCGGGTCCAGATGCTGGACGATGACAAAGGCCATGCCACTGCCCGGCGGCACATGCCCCAGGAAATGCTCCAAGGCATCGAGCCCCCCGGCGGAGGCGCCGATGCCGACGATGGGGAACGAAACGCTCGCCTGCGGCGATGTGTCTTTTGGGGAAACCGCGTTGGCAGGTTTCTTCGGCCGACGTGTCGACGCAGATTTCCTTTTCATGATCCTGTTTCCTGCGATCGTTTGATCATCCCATCTCCGGTTCCAGGTGAATAGCTCAGCGACATCCGTACAACCAGTGCTTGCTCGTGAATCCTGGCCGGGTCGGGTGTCTCCGGCCCGCCAACCGCAAGCCTGCCACCTTGGTTCCCATAGGGCACCCAAATTTACGCACCGCCACCCCGGTGACATCCGTTGTTGTCCCGCCATCAAAGGATGCTCGACCCCTGGTTGGCGAGCCGTGACGGTATTGTCCGCCTTTCGCTTGCGTCCGCCTATGGGGTGAAACCCTACCTATCCGATGGTCCCAGGTAGGGTTTTACCCTATGGAAAAGAGCCGACCCATGGCATAACATAGCATACCTCCAGGGATGAACGCAAGAACCGAAAGCCCGCACGGAAAGGGGCGGTTTCAAGAGGTCTAGAGAACCAGAGGCACGCTGTATTTGTAGGGTTGACCGAAGTGGTGGGCGGGTTTCAGGAAACATTGATGCGTTTGACTGGCGGATTAGGGGAGGTGGTTTGGGCACAGTGGGACGAGCTGCGCCATGCGGCGGCGGTGATTGGGACGATGCTTTGCGTCTCTGTCCGGCCGCGGTACTGGGTTCGTCCGGTGCGAGGAGCGTTTGTCCGGCAGGTAGTGATCATCGGCGTCGAGTCTGTCGGGCTTGTCTGCGGGATGGCGGTCCTTGTCGGGGTCACGGTGGTGGTGCAACTGGCGGTCTGGGTCGCACAAGCAGGACAGTCACAAATGCTCGGGCCGCTGCTGGTGGCCGTCGTAGCCCGTGAACTCAGCCCGGTGCTGATCGGCATCGTGGTGATTGTTCGCAGCGGCAGTGCGATGGCGACGGAGTTGGGAATCATGAAGATCGGCGGGCAAGTGCACGCACTCGAAGAGCAGGGGATCTCGCCGTTCCTCTATCTCGTCATGCCGCGCGTACTGGCGGCGGCCGTGTCCGCGTTTTGCCTGACGATCGTTTTCATTCTGGTTGCACTTGCGAGCGGATATCTGTTCGAGGCGACCGTGGGGAACGGCAGCCGTGATTTGCTGCTGTTCGCGGATAGAGTCTCGAGCGCCGTTCGTCCTAAAGACGTGCTCGCCATCCTCAGCAAGAGCATACTGCCCGCCCTGTTTGCCGGCGCATCGTGTTGCATCGGTGGGCTGGGCGTGGGCGAGTCGCTGACCGACGTTCCGCAAGCTACGCAGCGTGCGCTCGTCCGCTCCATTGTAGGATTGGTTGTGATTTCCACCGTCGTGTCATTCTTGACCTATCTCCGATGATGAAACAGCGATTCAAATTCCAGCACGTGAACGAGATCACCGGCACGTTCGTCATCCTCGTCGTGGTGGCGCTGATCGCTGCCATCGTGTGGACGGGCTACCGCCAGCGCTGGTTCAGAGGCACGGTCACACTGCGGATCGTCCTTCCTGAGGCGGGCGCTGCGGGCATCCGCCAGGGCTCGGAAGTGTACTTCCTGGGCACGCTCGTCGGAACGGTCTCCGATGTCATCGTCGCATCGACCGGTCGCATGGAAGCCCGAACGAGCATCCGCAGTGACTTTTTTCGATTCATGCGAGAGGATTCGTCTGCGGTCGTAAAGAAGAAATTCGGCGTGGCGGGCGACGCGTATTTCGAGATCACGCGCGGTCAGGGCCGGCCGTTGCCCAAGAAGGATGCCTCCATAATCTGCAGGGAGCTGCCAGCCACGATGGAAACCGCGATTGAGGAGGTCCGCAGCGCGGTCTTGCCTGTCTTGAAGAAACTGAGCGTGGGCCTCGACACATGGACCACGCTCGGTGAGAAGCTGAGCACCGGCGCGCCGGTGTGGACGAAACTGGGCACGAATCTGGACGAATCCGGGCAGCACTTGGATCAACTCATTGGGCGCGTCGATGGTCTTGTCGCCGGCGTCGAGCAGGGCAAAGGCACCGCCGGCAAGCTCCTGACCGATCCGACCCTAGCGGATGATCTGAAGACCCTCCTCGACAAGGGCAACATGTCGATGGATCAACTCCAAGCCATTCTGAAGGATGTGCAGGTCGCCGGGACCCACTTGTCTGCGGTCAGCGAGGCGCTGGCCGTGGAGGCGAAGGATCTCCCAGGACTGGTTTTTCAGACACAGCAGACGTTGTATGAACTGGAAAGGCTGATCGAAGGGATCGAAAGAGTCTGGCCGATCCGCAGCCACATCGAGCAAGGCCAGCCGAACACGCGCATTCCGCCCAGCGAGGTTGTGCCATGAGAAGATTCTTCATCGCCGTGACTCTTCTGACGCTGGTCGGCTGCGCCACCTCACCGACTTCAACCTCACCGCGTAAAGACAAGGAGCTGTCCCAAGCCAGCGACCTCGCCCGGGCCGCCTTCGAAGACGGTGCGACCGCCAGGGCCGTTGGTCTTTACAGGAAAGCCCTGAACCGGGCGATCGCTATGGACGACGCCACGGAGATCGGCAACGCCGCCTACAACCTCGCACTGTGCCAGATCCTCCTGGGACAACTGGAGCAGGCGAGTGCCTCGCTGGCCGAGGCCAAGGCCGCGTTCGAACGGAGCGGGAGCAATCCCGCCGACGTGCTGTTGCTGGAGGCGACCGTCGCTCAACGGCAAGGCAGGCTGGAGCAGGCGCTGTCACTGGCCGACCAGGTGCTGTCGGCATCCCCCGACAAAGACGATCTCGTTCAAGCCACGTTGCTGAAGGGAACGATCGCCTGCGAGCAGGACGACCCGGCGCGCGCCAGGACCGCGCTGGCCGAGGCGGACCAGTATTACGTCACCGATGCCGCCTTGCTGGCCGCCGGGGAACGGCTTGCGGGAAACATCTTCTTGCTGGAGAACAACCCGGCCGAGGCGGCGGCGACGTTTGATCGTGCGGCGGCCTTGTTCCAAGAGGCGAAACACTATCGCGACATGGCGCTCACGTTGCAGCGCGCCGGCGAAGCATATCAGGAAGCTGGCGATACGCAGCGCGCGGAGGACCGCCTGTTTCGCGCCAAGCGCAGCCTGGCCGCCCAAGCGGCGAAAGCGGAATGAACTCCGAGCGCGCCTCCCATCCTCGTTGCGGAAGATAGAGTGGTCCGCCGCCAAATGCGGAACCTCCGCCTCGCAGCAGGGCCACGACATCACATCCTATCATGCTCTCCCGGCGACTGAGTCCCTCTCCGGGGTGCGCATCCAATAACCCCTGGTAGGGTAGAACCCCATAGACAGGGGCCGGCACATGGCATAGGAATGGCACACACGAAAGCGTGGCAGCAGCCACAAGAGAAAAAGGAAAGTGCAAGGTGTGCGAAGGACTGGGTGACCGTGGAGGAGACCAAGAGCGGGGAGGCTCATGAATCGCTGCCGGCTGGCGCATGGAGGTGCCAGTCGGCGGTGAACCCACCGCCATCTCGTGATGCCCTTCTGACGATGCTTATTGGCAACTGAAGAACAGTTGCTGGTTGTTTGACGGTGGGTTCTCGGGTGGGCCCTCGCCCACCCAAGAACCCAAACACTCGTGGCAGTGCAGATGAAGTTCTCTTTGAAGGGACGGGAAGATGAATGTGCGACGCGGAGCAACCCATGCATTTCTGTTGCTCCTGATGGGGTGGAGCGCAGCCTACGCCGAGAGTGTCTCGTGGGTGCCCGGCAACGCTCCACCGAAACAATGGAGCATTGATCCGGCCTATCCGACTCCGGCGGATACCATTCAGTTCTCCGGTCCGACGACGGCGTACTCCAATTCGTGCTTGGCAGAACAGGGCCTGGGCGGCGCGCCTCAGATCTTGGTCGATACGAAGACCAAGGTCGTCACGCTGTGGTTCAAGGGACCGGTGCCGCAGGCCTGCCCCATGGTCGTCAGCCCGGTGGTGGGCCTCAAGGGTGACTTCGGTCCGTTGCCGGCGGGGGACTGGACGTTCACGTGCCCTTCCAGGGACCTCGGCTTCGAGGTCCATTTCACCATCTGGGATAGGTTCGCATGTTACGTCGACGCCGATGCCCCAGGCAGTGTTCATGACGGCACGAGTTGGGGTACGGCCATGCTCACCCTCCCGGATGCCCTGGCGGCGGCCGGCAGCGGCGATGAGATTCGTATGGCCGCGGGCGTCTACACGCCGGACAAAGGTGGCACTGCCACCGCAGGCAGCCGGGAGGCCAGCTTCATGCTCAAGCCGGGCCTGAAAATTCAGGGTGGTTTTGCCGGGTACGGCCTGCCTCGGCCCGACGCGAGAGATCCGGCCGCCTACGTGACGATCCTCAGCGGCGACTTGAAGGGCAATGACCAGTGGGGAGTCCTCAATCTGAACGACAATAGCTATCACGTCGTGGTAGGTCCGCCGGACGGACTGCCGGCCGCAATGGATGGAGTCACCATCACGGGCGGAAACGCCGATGGCGCCTACCCGCACCACTATGGCGGCGGGCTCTACGACCCCGATGGCAGACTGCAACTCGTCAACTGCACGTTCCGAGACAATATGGGCGTTTGGGGCGGCGCTGTTATGAATTTGGGCCCTTCGGGCACGCTTGTCAACTGCCATCTCGCGGGCAACCGGGCGCTGATGCTGGGCGGCGGCCTGTACAACTACGAGGGCGACGCCACGCTGATCAACTGCCGGGTCGTCGGTAGCACGGCGGACTACGCGGAAACCGCCGGCGGTGCGGCCATCTACAACCTCAACGGCGGGTTGACGGTCCTCGACTCCACCGTTGCGGACAACCGGTCTCCGAGCGGCAAGGCCATCGCCAGCTTCCGTTGGGAAACGGGGTCCGACATCAAGGTGGAGGTTGCCAATAGCATCCTGTTCAACGGCGGCAACGAAATCTGGAGCAATGTCCCCGGGGCGGTCGAGGTCACGTATAGCGATGTGCAGGGTGGGTGGGCCGGTACAGGCAACACCAGCACGGACCCGCAGTTCACCATGCCGGGCACGCGCAACCTCGAGGGCGAGTGGATCGACGGCGACTATCGGCTCAAGGCGTCCTCGCCGGCCATCGATGCGGGTAGCAACACGGCGCTTCCGGCCGATAGCCTCGACTTGGACGGGGACGGCAACACCGGTGAGGCCCTGCCGGTCGACCTGAACGGAGACCCCCGCATTCTGGGTTTGCAGGTAGACATGGGAGCCTACGAGCAGCTCGGTTCGGGTGCTGGGTCTTGGCCCGGTTGGGTGGCGCTGATGACCTCGGGTCCGGTCTATGATGTCCCGGCCGATCCGCCCACTTTCCCGATCAATGTCTCGGGTTCCAGTCAGAACACGGTCCAACTCAACTTCAAGGCTGAAATGAGGATTAATGTCGCGGCAGCATCGGTAGCTGGGGGTGTCTGGACGGCCTCCTTCAACCCGGACCCCAACCCCATGGGGCCTGGGACTGTGACCTTCGACTACACTATGCACGGTATCGGCCCGGAGGTCTGGAAGCTCTCGGCCAACACCTCCAACGTCACGGTCGCGACCGTGACCATCTCGGCCCGGCCGGCACCTTAGTCGACTTGGGCAACACGCTGGTGCATCAAGACACCTGCAGGAGGCATCCATTGGGGGGGGCTCCCTACCTCCAGTGATCCTGTCCGCGCCCCATACAAGTGTAGGGTTATACCCCATAGACCAAGGGTCGGCCCACAACGTAGTATGTCTGACTGACAGTCTCTCCAGTCCACGCACATACAGAACCAGATAAGACATAGCTACGGAAAGAGAAGGAATAAGGACATGAACTGGTGATCGTAAATACTGCTTCCATCACGAGCCTCGTCAGGATGACGCTGTACCATCAGGCAATCAATGTCTGCCATCCCAAGGTCGCGACGAACGAGGGCATGGCTGCGTTGGGTGGAAAGGCCCGGAGCGCCGCTGCAGAGGACCCTGTCACCCAACTTGTGAGCGACCTGTCCGGCGTGCGGACTGTGAAGAACCAGACGGCCGTCGAGGCGGCCAAGACCAAATCGTACCGCGTTTCACAAGTCTCTTTACCATGGCGGCAGGAGAATGCTTCGTCGCTTGTAAAGGGCGGAGGAAACGTGAGGTGCACGGCACTGCACCATACGGCGTTACCACACGATCTGATAACCATGAGCAGCCGTGTGTGACTGACGGCGCATGTTCTGACTCTGAAAGGAAGACTCTATTATGAATAAGTACAGCAATAAGTCGAAAGGCAGGCATGTGTTCGCAGCCCGGCAGATGCTTAACGCTTCGCATCCTGGGCCGGTCGCTGCCGCCGTGCTTACCCAGGAAGACAGTACCAAGCATGCGTATGAGATTCACGTCGAGATGGGTTGCCGGCAAGACCAAAGTGAACAGAACTGGCTGCAAGCCGAACAGGAACTGAAGAACCGACGGAACTGGCTCCAAGCCGGACGGGACAGAAGACACGAAGACAAGGCCGGGGACCCCGCGGCCTATTGAACCATGCGACGGTGGCCGCGTGCGCTTTCGGACGATGCGTTCAACGGCCCGAGGTAGGGTTACACCCCATAAAAAAGGACCAGCCCAAGGTGTATCATACTTGGGGGCGTTGTGTGGGGACTATGCAGAACTGACGGAGTCTTCCCCGTTGGGAGCTCCCGACTCAATCCGAGCCCACAAACGCGGACACAATGAAAATGAATAGGAGATTCACATCATGTCGAAGCAGAATTCGACCGTTGCGATTTTCAATGACCACACAGGCGCCGAGCATGCCGTCAAGGAACTCCAAGAGGCCGGCTTTGATATCAAGAAGCTGTCCCTCGTAGGCAAAGACTACCACTCTGATGAGCACGTCGTGGGATACTACAACACGGGCGACCGCATGAGGTACTGGGGCAAGCTGGGCGCCTTCTGGGGCGGCCTGTGGGGCTTGCTCTTCGGGTCGGCCTTCTTCTTTGTTCCCGGAATTGGCCCGATCGTTGTAGGCGGTCCGATCGTATCGTGGATCGTTGGCGCCCTGCAAGGGGCCGTCGTTGTCGGTGGCATCAGTGCGGTTGGCGCGGCACTGTACGGCATCGGCATTCCTAAAGACAGCGTGCTCAAATACGAGACCTCTCTCAAGGCAAACAAGTTCCTTCTGGTCGTTCACGGAACCGTGGACGAAGTGGAGAGAGCTAGTAGTATCCTGCGGGGTACGGGCGCGATCGAGACAAGGGTTCACACAGTCGAGAAACTGGCAATGCGAGGCCCTAATGCCAAATCGCAGAGCAGACTTGTCTAGGGCTACCTTTGATGCTATCGAAGCGTGGCAGGGCAGCAAGAAACCATTCCCAGAAGTAGCTGAGAAACAATGGGCAACCTCATATCCAACAAAAAGGAGTACGACTATGGCACTGTTACCCATCAAACGAAGAGAGATGCCGATCAATGATTTGGCCAGAGCGCAGAGTGAACTGCAGGATATGGCGAGGAGCCTCTTTGGCAACTTGGATATGCCCAGCGCATGGCAAAGTGTCGCCTGGCCGGCCATTGACATTGCCGACCAGGAACATGAGTACATGGTCAAAGTGGAAGTCCCTGGCTGCAGAATCGAGGACATTGACTTATCGGTCAGCGGCAATGTTCTGACCATCCGCGGCGAGAAGAAACAGGAGCAGGAGGTGAAAGAGAAGGGATACTACCATGTGGAACGCTCCTTCGGCAGTTTCCGCAGGGATCTGAACCTCGCCGGTGATGTGGACATCGCCAAGATCGACGCCGAGTGCAAGAACGGTGTACTCACCGTTGCGCTGCCCAAGACCGAGACGGCCAAGACGGCCAAAATCAAGATCAAGGGATAACCTGCAGTTATGCACAAGAGAGTCAAGAGCGTCGGGCTGCAACCAGACTGCCAGAGTCCTATTTTCAGAATGAGCCCATGCAGTCTCATCTAGAACCTAGGGACGAAGGAGCCGATCAATTCAACCAACCCTAAGCAGGGTTGGGCGAATAAGCCTTAGATGACAGAATCAAGGAGTTGACCGCAATGGCTGACAAGACCAGTAGGACGAAAGCAAACCGATTATCCAAAGGACAGCGCATCCACGCGCGGCGGTTGAAGCAAGCGGCCCGCAAGACCGACGTCGCTTCACTGGCACCGAAAATGAATTAGGTAACGAACGTCATTGCTCACGAGACTGACGAGAACAATGGTGTTTCAAAGGCACTGAGACTGGCGTCGCATTTACCCTGCGTCGGTCTCTGTCCTGGAGAAAGGTAGGGTTACACCGCATAAACAGGGGTCAGCCCATGGCGTATCATGTCTGAAAGTATAGGCCGAAGAACACGACAACAGAAAGAAGCAAATGTAGAGGACTGAGTGGCCATGGGATGGAAGCACGGAGATCCGGCAATCATGGCCGACTGAAAGGAGAATCCTGTACTACTAACCTGAAACATCGTTAAGTTTTTGACAAAGACCCCATGCCAGTCGATGTAACCTGCTGTGCTCACAATGGTTACGAGGCGATCTGGCGACGGAGTTTTTGGTTGCGGCCGAGCCCAGCGAGGCCGCGCTGGGTTCTGGATGACTACCGCCATAGTGGTATTCCCGTGGATGCTGGAACTGGTGATCAGTTACGCAACGGGAGAGGCTCATTCACCTTCCTGCCGGTGGTCGTCCTCATCGGGATCGTTGAAGAGCAGCAACCCACGTAAGACGCGGTTGGACAGCAGCACACAGGTCACCACAAAGCGGCACAGAAAGGGGAGACGGCTCGAATGAACATCCTTTTGATCTATCCCGAGTTCCCGGATACGTTTTGGAGCTTCAAGCACGCGCTGGAGTTCGTGGGCAAGCGGGCGGTGCTCCCGCCTCTGGGACTCTTGACCATCGCGTCCATGCTGCCACAGGAATGGTCGCAACGGCTGGTGGACACCAACGTACGGCGTTTGACGAAAAGGGACCTGGCGTGGGCTGACTACGCGTTTATCAGCGCTATGGTCGTCCAGCGTGAATCGGCACATCACGTCATTGCACGGTGCAAAGAGGCCGGTTTGCGGATCGTGGCGGGCGGTCCCCTGTTCCAAATCGAACACGAGAAGTTCAAGGCCGTGGACCATTTCGTGCTGAACGAGGCCGAATTGACGCTTCCGCCCTTTCTCAAAGACCTGGCGCAAGGCAACGCGGGACGCATTTATTCGTCCACCGAGCACGCGGATTTGCGGCAGACGCCCGCGCCCCTGTGGGAGTTGCTTGACCTGCGGCGATATGCCAGCATGAGTATTCAGTTCTCTCGCGGTTGCCCCTTCAACTGTGATTTCTGCAACGTCACCGCCCTGCTCGGCCACCGTGTGCGGACCAAAACCTCTCAGCAGATCATCGCCGAGCTCGATAGCCTCTACGCCCGCGGTTGGCGGGATGAGGTCTTCTTCGTGGATGACAATTTCATTGGAAACAAGCAGTTCCTGAAAAACGATCTCCTGCCCGCCCTCATGGAATGGCGCAAGGGCAAGACCGGAATCCTCTTCTTCACCGAGGCCTCCATCAATCTGGCTGATGACCGACCGTTGATGGAGATGATGGTGGAGGCTGGATTCAACAAGGTTTTCATCGGCATCGAGACTCCGGACGAGGAATGCCTGGCTGAGTGCAGCAAGATTCAAAACAGGAACCGCAACCTCGTGGAAGACGTGAAACGCATCCAGCGAGCCGGGCTTCAGGTGCTGGGCGGTTTCATCGTCGGCTTCGATCACGATCGGCCCTCCATCTTCCAGAGGCAGATCGACTTCATTCAGAACAGCGGCATTGTGACCGCCATGGTCGGCTTGCTGCAAGCTCCTCCAGGAACGCGACTGTATGAGCGGATGAAGAAGGAAGGCCGTCTGCGCGGGGACTCGTCGGGAGACAACGTCGACGGCACCACAAACATCATCCCGGCGATGAGCCTGGACGCCCTGCAGGAAGGCTACAAAGGGATTCTGCAGCACATCTATTCCCCGGAACACTACTACCGACGCATCAGGACCCTTCTGCGTGAATACAGGCCGCCCCGTATACGAGGGCGAATCCGGTTCTCCCACGTCCTCGCGCTCCTACGGTCGTCCTATCGGCTCGGCCTTGTGGGCCAAGGACGATTTCACTACTGGAAGCTCCTGCTCTGGACCCAGTTCCGGCGCCCCCGGCTCATTCCCGAGGCCATCACCCTCGCGATCTTTGGCCACCATTTTCGGAAGGTCTGCGAACGGCGCGTGAGGTAATGCCACCGCACAAGAGTGAAACAAAGGCAAACATCGATGAAAACAAAGGTGGGTTTGTGGATTGACCATCGGAAGGCTATTGTCGTGGCGGTCACGGACAAGGGGGAAGAGACAGGACTGATCATATCGAAGGTTGAAAAGCACCTCAGCCGCTCGGGTGATTCGCCTCTTGAAGGCCCCCATGACTCACAGCAGGTACCGGCAGATGATAGCCGCCAGAGAAGGCTTACGGGACAACTCAACATCTACTACGATGCGGTCATTGCGTGTATTCGCGATGCAGAGTCCATTTTGATATTCGGTCCCGGTGAGGCCAAGGGGGAACTGCAGAAGCGACTCAACAAAGACAACCTCGACAGACGCATCGCGGGTATGGAGACTGTTGACAAGATGACGGATCATCAGATTGCGGCGAAAGTCCGACAGCACTTTCGCGATACTGGCGATCCGGCATAGGATCGAGATAGCGAAGGGGTAGGACTTCGCGGTGAGCCTGCTGATCAGGCGGCCGGCCCTGATCACGGCGGTCGGGTCCGGACTTTGGGAGTACGTCCCAATAATCCAGGTAGGGTTACACCCCATAGAAACACACCTACCCATGCCCTACCATGTATCTGTCGACATGTCCAAGAACGCAGCCATAGAAAGAACCAACTGTGAAGAGTGCGAAGAAGCAGACGACCATGGAGGGGGCACCAGCCGGTAGGCTCAGGGATCGCCACCGCCTTGTGCCTCCCTGCGTCAATCGGTGGTGAACGTATGGCCAATCGAAAGCAGAATCCTATGTGGTGGACAGTCGCGATAATACTGATTATTCTATGGCTGCCAGAACTGGTGAGCGGTCACACAGTCGGAGGGATAATCCGTATCCTGCTACCGCTTGCGCTTGTCGTGGTGCTACTCCGGATCATTCAGGGACGACGACCAGCGTAAGAGGCGGTCAGGCGGCAGCGTCCGTCACAACGAAGATCCCGTACAAGAAGGAAAGGATGGCAACTATGGTCTATGTGTTACGTTCTCACGGCTGTTTTGATTTCGGGCCTACGAGGGCATTCAGATGGCCCGCACGATATTGTGGTATTGCACCGCAGACCAGATACTTGGACGATACGCGAAGAGGTAATCATGGCAAGGATAGCCGCACTTATGGAGCTTCAACCTACCGATCTCCGTGAATTCCAGGATACAAGGTACGACCAAGGACGCGATACTTCGCCGAATGGCGATGTACTGATGGAGCAGATCCTTGAGAATATGAGTAGTACACCCTGGGAGGAGGTGTTGAAGAGGATCGCATGCTCACCCCACATCCGACGAGACAAGGTGCTGAGCATCCGTC
>Ga0272441_10005193_pt1 | contig 22870 bp, 19 predicted proteins | sample SSMProp6N_FD_193582 | JGI IMG/M metagenome (GOLD analysis project Ga0272441, IMG submission 193582) | Marine sediment archaeal communities from Little Sippewissett salt marsh, Falmouth, MA, United States - SSM-Prop-6N | ecosystem: Environmental > Aquatic > Marine > Wetlands > Sediment ...
CTTGTGCGCCTTTTTTTTTCTTCCCATGGTGAATTAGGTCAGGACTTAAGCTGCTTCACGACGCAAGTAATACCGGGCAAACTGCAGCATCTTGTCAGACTCATCGGCAAGAACCCTGATCTGAGCATCTATGCCGAAAAGCTGACGGGCAATACGTGATTTCACCGCTGTCAGTATAGCTGGCTTTTCACGCCTGAACACAACCTCATCGAAGGGGATGTCCTTTTCTGCAGATATTTTCCGCAAATAGCCTTCAGCCATTGCATCTTCTGAATATGTGCCTATGAACCTTTTTTCATCTTCACGGAATGTCCTTACGCTGCTTGATGGATCATCAATGACTCGCAACGCGGTTTCATCAAATACCCCCTCTGTCAGCAATCTGCTGTAAAAATCATCAACAGGACGCTCAACAACCCAGAAATCAGGCACAATACCTCCTGATTTCGAAAACAAGCTTTCTTTTGGCTTATATACCGTAACTCCATCGACATCGCTGCCAAACTCTGAACTGCCGCTGTCCTTAAACAGTTTTTCGCCATCTCTCCCTTCTGCACTCTCTTGATAGTATTCTTCCCTTCCTTCGCTTCCCGGACTGAAATCCCGCTGTATCCGTCTGCCTGAAGGCGTATAGTACCTGGCGATCGTCAAACGCAATGCCGATCCGTCACCAAGATCAAACTGACGCTGAACAAGTCCCTTGCCGAAAGTCAGCTCTCCAGCTACCTTTGCCCGCCCGTTATCCTGAAGTGCGCCGGCAAGAATCTCAGCCGCAGAAGCGCTCCCCCTGTCCACAAGCACCATAACCTCACGTTTCTCGAAAACACCTCCCGAAGTTGCTGTATAGCTCATTTCATCAATACCGCCATTCCTGCTCTTGGTATACACAATCAGCTTTCCCTCCAGAAGTAACTCGTCAGCGATCTCTACCGCCTGATCGAGATACCCTCCCGGATTTCCCCGAACATCGATAATAAGTTTCCTCATACCCTGCTCAAGAAGTTTTTTCATCGCCTCTTTGAACTCGTCTGCCGTAGTTGCCACAAACCTGCTCATCCGGATATACCCGGTAAAGCTGTCGAGCATAAAAAAAGCATCCACACTATACGTGGGTATCTTGTCCCGAACAACAGAAACGGAAAATGTCTTTGATGAATAGGGTCTGTATATTTTAAGGTCCACAACAGAACCCTTTTTTCCTCGCAGCCGGTTGACAACCTCCATAGGGGAAATACCAACCGCGGAAAGAGTATCGATAGCGATGATCCTGTCACCCGGCATAATTCCTGCCGAACTGCTTGGTCCGCTCGCAAGAGGTGTCACCACGAGAAGCGTATCATGAACAATATCAAATTCGATGCCTATGCCCTCAAAGTTGCCCTGAAATTCCGATTCCGAAAAGTTCACCTGTTCAGCGGTAAGATATGTCGTATGCGGATCAAGAGCCTCTGTCATGCCCTCGATTCCTGCATCGATCACACGCTGATCATCCACCTCATCAACGTAAAGCGCTGAAATCATATTCAACACATCAAGCACCTTTTTCTGTTGACCGAAAACAGAACCTGAAGAATTATTCCGCGCCATATAACCGATAATGCCGCCCAGCAATAAACACGCAATAATCAGGAGTACTTGAGATAGTCGGGACATAGTCAGTTACAAATCAATATGAATATTGTTCATGCGGGGAGCAGTTTACTTCATTATTTTACCTATCGGAAGGCAAAAACCCAAACAAAAGAAAGAGCAAACAATCTTACTGAACCGGAAATATGCATCAAGCCGTAGTTTTTATGAACCCTTAAAGCATCAACCGTATAGCCAGAAACAACACAGTCTCAATCAGCCGAACCCGGCAAGAACACATGCCACATTTACACCGCAAGCCCTGATAAACCAGAGCACACAAGTCAACAGAAAACAACCAGAATCAAAAATTATTCAAAATAGATATCAAATATATTACCACACTAAAGACAAGTAAAACCCCATAATAAAAAAATAATTGATAAATAAATAAACAAGCAACACTAAAGCATAAACAGAATTATTAATACCAAAAAATAAGTAAACTTAATTATAGCAAAATTAACCTTACTACTTTATATTTAACATCTTATGTTATTCTTTATAAAGAATATTTTACATTATTTAACGACACATAAACGACAGCAAAAAAAATAATGAACAAAACAAAAAACATCACTACACAGATAATATTCATGCTATTAATCATAACTTTATTATCGTGTTATACGGCAAACTATTCGACCGACAAACACAGTAATATTTCTCATGTAAGGATAAATAGTGAGCGTATTTCTGTTGAAATCTCGGATTCAGATGAAGAAATATCAAGAGGCTTGATGTGGAGAGAAATGCTTGATAGAGATAAGGGAATGCTGTTCATCTATCCTGACAATGCCGTCAGGTATTTCTGGATGAAAAACACCTATATCAAGCTTGATATGGCATTCATTGACGCAAACCATGTAATAAGAACCATTCATACAGCCGACAGAACCGATGACGAGAAGCTGCTCTACAGTTCGCTTGTCCCTGTTCAATACGTTCTTGAAGTAAACGCAGGGTGGTTTAAACAGCATGATATCGAGATCGGCGATACCGTTTTTTTCGATACCATACCTTCAGTTCATATCGATACTTGCAGAATTAATCAGAACAACTGACAACAAGCTCAAGCTCCACACTGGCATCCAAAGGAAGCTCTGCAACCCCTATGGCACTTCTTACATGCTTGCCATTCTCTCCAAATGCTTCATACAATACCGCTGATGCTCCATTGGCAACGATGTGCTGATTGGAAAAAAATGATTCGCTGGCGACGTAAACAGTCAGCTTCAGCACCCTTTCAACAGCGTCAAGGCTGCCAACCACCCCTTTTACAGCCGCAAGCGCGTTCAGGGCAGCCACACGTGCGGCAATTGCAGCCTGAGCCTGATTGATTTCGTTAACTTTGCCCCTACCACCCTTTTCAAGGAGGCTGCCGTCAACGAACGGTAGCTGTCCGGAAGTATATACCAGCCCTCCTGAACGCAAGGCGGGAACATATATACCTGCAGGAAGGGCAATCTCAGGCAGCACTATGCCTGCCTTCCTTAATCGTATTTCAATTTCAGACATGATGGCTCCATCTATATATGACCTAAGTTGATCGTTTCAACAAATGCTTTAAGCTGTCAACCTTATACTATATAATGCTTTATGCTGAATTTTCTTACAGCGAACAGCTCATCCGATGGGTTGCGCGACCATAAGGCTGAAAAATCGCATGTGTTGAACCCCTATGGGATTGTCGCTCAACTTAGGTATGAGAATGTTATGTTTAAATGTACGTCTTTTTCATTGTCCTCCACGTATCGCACTATCGACTCCGGAAAAAATCAAGCGCACTGTTTCACCGCAGCTTGCCGTCAGAAATTGAGCGAAGAGCCCTGAAAAGAATCACTTTGCCAAGAGATGAATAATCCTTATAGTGCAGATAAAGTGCAACGACAGATTGTCACCGAATCCCGCCGTATCCTCGAAGCAATCCATAAACAGGCATGAAACCGGTAAAGAAAACGCTCCCGAGGCTGTATGTGGTCAGTAACTGCCGGGAACTCTCCTCCCCTGAAATTCAGCTTCCTGAACTTGTCAGCAGAATAACCTCACACCTGCCTGTAATCATTCAGCTCAGGGAAAAGCATCTTTCCGCAAAAGCACTCTATGAACTTACACTGAAGGTGAAAGCCCGAAAACCTGACAGTGCCTCCCTTCTTTCTATCAATGAGCGGTTTGACATCTCACTGGCGACAAATTCCGATGGCGTTCACCTCCCTGAAAACAGCTGTCCGCTTGCCAGAGTAAGGTCTGCCACACCTGATCTGCTGATAGGAAAAAGTACGCACTCGCTCAAAGAAGCTGTGACAGCTGAATCCGACGGAGCGGATTATCTGTTTTTCGGCCCTGTATTTGAAACGCCGCTGAAAAAGCGCTACGGACCTCCAATGGGATTGGACAAGCTTGAAACAGTCTGCAGGAATGTATCAATCCCTGTCTATGCGATAGGCGGCATCACTCCGCAAAACACCAACAATTGCCTTAAACACGGCGCCTATGGTGTTGCCGCTATGTCCTTTTTTACTTCGACACAAAACCTTGCCCGTACATTGGATAATTTTCATTCCTCTCTTGATCGATGAAACAACAAGCCATACTCTGCTGTATAACCGACGACTCCCTCTGCCCGGTTTTGCAGGCGGAAAAAGCGCTTTGCGGGGGCGCGTCAATGATTCAGCTTCGAAACAAATCGGCCTCCGGAACTGATCTCTATAGCTGGGCAAAGCGCATACAAGAACTGTGTCGGGCTCACGATGCCACATGCATCATCAACGACCGGCTTGATATCGCTCTTGCCGTCGACGCAGACGGAGTCCATCTCGGACAGAACGACTTACCTGCAGAAGCCGCGAGAAAACTGCTGGGAAGCAAAAGGATACTCGGCATCTCTGTCGCATCGGTTGACGAAGCGAAAAAAGCGGTTGCCTCAGGAGCTGATTACCTTGGTCTCGGGCACATTTTTCCAACTGTGTCAAAACATAAATCATCTGAACCGATCGGTCTTGAACGCATTGTGGAGGTCACAAAGACGATCAGCATACCGGTTATCGCTATTGGAGGCATCACAGAAGATTCTGTCTGTGCTGTACTGCGTGCCGGAGCTTCCGGAATTGCCGTAATTTCCTCGGTGGCACATGCCCCTGATCCTGAAAACGCAGCAGCTTCTCTCACGCAAAAAATACAGGCATGCCGACAGTAGCTCCGGAGAGATACACAACCGTTCTCACCGTCGCCGGTTCAGACGGCAGCGGTGGCGCAGGAATACAGGCTGATCTTAAGACATTCGCGGCCCTCGGCTGTTACGGATTGAGCGTCCTTACCGGTGTTACCGCACAGAACACACAAGGCGTCATTCGTACTATTCCACTGGAGCCCGATTTCATTACAGAGCAATTCAGCGCACTAACCGATGATATCGAAATCCATACCATCAAGATCGGGATGCTGTCGTCTTCAGCCGCTGTTCAGGCTATTGCAGCCTTTCTGCGAAGCAGACCGTCCATACCGGTCATTCTCGATACGGTGCTGCGATCGACTGGCGGCATGGAACTGGTTCCTCCAGCGGCCAGGGACTCGATTATTCATGAGCTGTTTCCGCTGGCGACGCTCATAACGCCAAACCTTCCTGAAACCATTGAACTTGGGGGACTGGATGGAATTCCCGCCTCAAAAAAAGAGATAGAACGTGCCGCCGAAATTCTGAGATCAAAGGGAACAGATGCAGTGCTGATCAAGGGGGGACACATGACAGGAGCTGTCTGTGATGATTATCTGCTTTCAGATAGTAAAGGGGAATGGTTTTCATCATCCAGAGTCCGGACAATAAACACTCACGGAACAGGATGTACACTTTCATCGGCTATAGCAGCCTTCACTGCGAGGGGTTTCGCTCTTCACGAAGCCGTCAAAAACGGTCGGTCATATACCCGTGAGGCCCTGAAAGCCGGCTCCCGCTTTATGCTTGGCAAGGGAACCGGCCCCCTGCATCACTTCTATCAGTGGTGGTGAATGCTATTCAACGCACCGCGGCAGCCTGCCGATGGAGTAATAGGAAAACCCGAGTTGTTCCATCATATCGGGATTATAGATATTACGACCGTCGAAAATGACCGGTGATGCAAGCTCCTGTTTGATCAGTTCGAAGTCAGGACTCATGAAAACCTTCCACTCGGTAACGATCACGAGCGCGTCAGCCCCTTTCAGTGCTTCCTCCGGATTATCAACCAGAATCAAATCGTTTCTCTCACCGTAGATCCTCTTTGCCTCATGCATGGCAACCGGATCATACGCCCTTACCTGTACCCCTGCAGCCCAGAGCTCTTCAAGAATTTTCCGGCTCGGAGCCTCACGCATATCATCCGTATTGGGTTTAAACGCAAGTCCCCACACCGCGATGGTCTTTCCCTGCAGATCATCCCTGAAGTGCTTCTTTATTTTGTCAACCAAAGAAGATTTCTGGTCATTGTTGACCGCCTCGACCGCCTGAAGCACCCGGGCCTCGTAACCAAACCTGGTAGCGGTTCGTTCAAGGGCCTGAACATCTTTCGGAAAACAGGAGCCGCCATACCCTACTCCGGGATAGATAAACGAAAATCCTATCCGCGAGTCAGATCCTATGCCATGCCTGACAGCTTCAACGTCCGCCCCTACACGTTCGGCTATATTGGCGATCTCGTTCATGAAACTGATTTTTGTGGCAAGCATGGCGTTTGCAGCATACTTCGTCAGCTCTGCTGAACGGATATCCATAGGGATAAAACGTTCATGGCTCCGGTTAAAGGGGGAATAGAGGGTACGCAGCAGTTCTTTGGTTCTTGGGTTATCCACGCCGACAATGATCCTCTCCGGCTTCATGAAATCGCTGACTGCATCTCCCTCCTTGAGAAACTCCGGATTTGATACGACATCGAACTCCCTTGACACGCCGCGCTCCTCCAGAACGGCATTGACTTTATCCCTGACAAGATCGGCTGTCCCGACAGGAACCGTCGATTTGTCGATAATGATCCTGTAATCTTCCATATGCCGTCCGATGCTCTCGGCGACACTCAGCACATGTCGCAGATCAGCCGAACCATCCTCTTCAGGAGGAGTCCCGACGGCAATAAACTGATAGAGACCGAAAGCGACTCCCTCTGCAGGATCTGATGTGAACTGAAGACGTCCTTCACGAGTGTTTTCAACGACCATATCCTCCAGACCGGGCTCATAGATCGGAATTTCACCCCTCTTGAGGCGGCTTATTTTCACCTCATCGATATCGACGCACAGTACATCATTTCCCACTTCAGCAAAGCATGCTCCTGTTACCAGCCCAACATATCCTGAACCAAATATGGTAATCTTCATAACACCCCTTTAAGTCGTTGAAAATTTTATCACAATACAGCTTTATCTGACAGGTCTCACCTGCCCGGTAAATGCCTCTATATATATAAAAATTATAGGAAATACGGTACTTTCCTCTTACGGTAACCTACGTTGAGCGATTGTTGAGCATGCTGTAGATGCAAGGCACAGGGGTACGCCGCTGTAGTGGACTACCGCAAGTTCCCTGTAACGAAGCAGATGCAGCATGACCGACAATCCCATAGGGTTTAAACATATGCGATTTTTCCGCTTTATGGTCGCGCAACCCGTCGGGTGAGATGTTCGCTGTAAGAAAATTCAGCATAACGCATTATATAGTATAAAGTTGACACCATAAAGCATTTGTTGAAACGATCAACTTAGGGGTAAAAAAACAATAATCGATGAAGGAGGAGTTAGCATTTTGCAAAATAATAACAAACTGCTTGCAGGAATAGTCATCGGCATTACGGCTGGCGCGCTTCTCGGGGGATTCAACCCGGAAGCCGGTCTGGCCGTGAATTTCATAGGTCAACTTTTTATTACGTTTTTGATGATGATCGTCATGCCTCTCATCATCTCCGCGATGATCACCGGAATAAGCCGTTTCGGTGATGTCAGAAAACTCGGGCCACTCGGCTTCAGAACATTTGTCTACTATATGAGTACGACAGCCATCGCCGTCATCATCGGAATTGTTCTGGTCCTGTTTATAAATCCCGGGAAAACCGCTTCGGAAAAAGAACAGATTGAAGCAAGTAGCGCGATAGTGCTTGAAGCGGATGCACCTGTTGTCACTGGCAAAGAAATTGCCATCGACAAGCCTTCTGCAGAACGGTTTCTGCAGGAGGAAAGAAACATAACCGACATCCTCAAAGAAGTTCTGACAGGCCTGATCCCTTCCAACCTTTTCAAGGCCATGGCAGAAAATGACATTCTTCCCGTCATAACCTTCTCTCTTCTTCTCGGAGCTGTACTTTCCACTCTTGGTGCCCAGGGCAGACCGGTGATAGATTTTTTCGAGAGCCTCAATGAAGCGATCATGAAAATCATTCAACTTGCCATGTATGCCGCTCCAGTCGGCATAGGCGCGCTTATCGCAGGACGACTTGGACAGGCCGGTGGCTTTTCAGGCTTTCTGCCCGAACTGCTCGGGCTCGGGAAATATGCTTTCACAGTACTAGCCGGCCTCTTGATTCACAGCATGATTATTCTGCCGTTACTCCTTAAACTATTCGGGAAAACCGGCATTTCCCGCTTCGCCTTCAACACCTCACCCGCATTGCTGACCGCTTTTTCTACGGCATCAAGCTCCGCGACTCTACCGCTGACAGTTGAATGCGCAGAAGAAAAAAACGATGTTTCACCACGTACCGCAGGCTTTGTCCTTCCTCTCGGAGCGACCATCAATATGGACGGCACAGCGCTCTATGAAGCCGTAGCAGTGATCTTCATCGCCCAGATCAACGGCATCAGCCTCGGAACGCCGGAACTGGTTATTATTTTTCTTACCGCGACACTCGCGGCTATCGGAGCAGCCGGTATTCCTGAAGCAGGATTAGTGACCATGGTATTGGTACTCAAAGCCGTCAACCTTCCGGTAGAGGGAATATCCCTGATACTTGCAATAGACTGGTTTCTTGACCGGTGCAGGACAACCGTTAACGTCTGGGGAGACAGTGTCGGAGCAAAAGTCATCGACAGGTATGTCAAGGGTGCTCAGCAACAGGGGGGATAAAAAGAAAACTAATCATCGGTCACAATGACCAGACACCGGGATTTTTTCCAGAATTCAGACTCGTCCCTGATAAGCAGCAATGATGACATCCTCCCCGCGACAAGTTCATAAGAGCTTTTTGTGTGAGGCGTCAGGATTTTCAGGCTTTTTACCGGCTTATTGAAATACAAATCACGTGTTTCCGTAATGTCAATCCTGCTGAAAAGAGCGACATCGAAATCCTGGGCAAGTCTGTAATCCGTATCGAAAATCCTGGAGAGAGGACTTTTAGCCTTAGAAAGTATCCCTTTTTCCACCAGTTCCTCATAACTGCCGGATATGTAGTAGGCAGAGGTGTGCATATTCTCCTGCTCGAGAATAAACTCATCAAGCACATCGACTGTTTCAAGCAGTTCGGATACCTGAGCGTCAAGCTGCTGCACTTCGCGTTTAAGCTCCTGCACTTCCAGATCCTTCTCTTCAAGCGTTTTTCGCACTTCTGCCACAAGCAGGTCAAGAGAGGCAATTCTGTATGCCGAACTCCTGTTTTCTTCTTCAAGTGTCGCGATCAGATTTCTGCTCGCTTCAAGTGTAGAATCAATAAAACGAATACTCGCATAGATATCCTTGCCGACCTGATCGACGTTTTTGTCTTTCCGTTTTTCGATAGTGGACGAAAGCCTTTCAACAACAGCCTCTTTCTGCTGAATCCTCCCAAGATTTTTCTGCACCTGAGTCAAAATTGTCATCATCGAATCCGTATACTCACGTTGAGAATCAGATCTCTTCTCAGGTTCAGCGCAGCCATAAAAAAACAGAAAAAACAGCATGACAAGCGTCAAAACCGGGTACGAACGTACCGTTACATCCATCCTATCCATTGTTCTATTCCCTCTTGTGTACCATACCACCGGGTATGCGGTGTCGGCAAATGCTCCACCTCTGAAATTGTGACATTTTCCGCACCTTTCAAAAAGCAGCTTCTTACCGGTACAATACCGTCTCCGGGTATATCACCCCGACCTGAAACATTTTTATAGAACATATAGCACATACGCTCTACTATTCCTTTATCCAGTGAACCGGTGTACTTATCGCTTACTATCGAAACAACGCTGCACCGGTTGAAAAAACCGGGAGTAAGATGTGTGTTGATAAAATCGGTTTTAATCTTCGCGAAATGCTCGATCGTCTCAAAAGGAGTTCCCAACGCGACCAGTCTACCCACCGAGGAACTGCGATGATAGACATCTCCCTGAAACACCTGCTCAAGCATATAGATGAGGGCGACGGTGCCGCCCCCGCTATGGGCCACTATGGTGATTTTTTCATCGGGAAAACGCTCATGCATTGCAGCGAGCGTTCGGTCAAGCACGGCCATCACCCGGTTAGTCGAGCGCTCCGGAGAAGGAGGAAATCCTATCCAGTCAACAATAGTGATGGGAACAATTTCTATCATGCTCTCAGGCAGATAGGCCGAGAGAGCTTTTTTCATTCCCGTATAAAGTTGATCCCAGAAAAGAACTCCTGGCAAAATCACCACCGGGTTCCGAGGCACCTGCGTCATAGTGTATACTCTATTTCCAATCTCTCAGAAGGTCTACGAGAAGCCGAACACCAAACCCTGTGCCTCCCGGAAAGTGTTTACCGCCCTTTGCAGAATAAGAAGGTCCGGCTATATCGATATGCGCCCAGCTTGTGTGACCGTCAATGAATTTCTCCAGGAACCTGGCGGCGGTTATCGCCCCCGCTCCCTTCCCTCCTGTATTATGTACATCGGCAACCTCCGATTTGATAAGTTCATCATACTCATCCCATACAGGCATTCTCCATACCTTTTCACCAGAGCGTTGTCCTGCTTCGTAAATCTCTCCGGCAAGCCTGTCATTGTTACTGAACAGACCGGCGACCGAATAACCGAGAGCGACAATACATGCCCCCGTAAGCGTCGCGAGATCGATAACGACATCAGGTTTGTAGTGTTTCACCGCATAGGCGAGCGCGTCTGCAAGAATAAGGCGGCCCTCCGCATCTGTATTTCCCACTTCTGCGGTTATCCCTGCATATGTTGTAATAACATCGCCTGGCTTCTGGGCCGCCCCTCCGGGCATATTATCCGTGGCGGGAATAAAGCCTATGATACGCAAAGGCAGTTCAAGGAGTGCAGCAGCCTCGATCGCACCGATGACAGCCGCAGCACCGCCCATGTCGGATTTCATCTCATCCATCCCGTTTGCAGGCTTCAGAGAAATACCTCCTGCATCAAAAGTCACCCCCTTGCCAACAAGAGCAATGGTAGCTACCGGCGCCGATACCGGCTCATAGTCAAGTATGGTAAACGTAGGCGGTTTTTTACTTCCTTTATTCACTGCTACAAGACCTCCCATGCCGAGCGCTTCAATCTCCTCTTTTTCAAACACCGTCACCTTGCAACCAGACTTTTCCGCCGATTTTCGGGCAGCATCCGCAAGCTCTTCAGCATTAAGAAGATTTCCAGGAAGATTGACCAGGTCACGAGCAAGATTCCTTGCTTCAGCGATGATCCGCCCGCTCTCCGCTCCCGCAGCAGCCGCTTTCAGGCCACCAGCGTTGACTCGTATCTTTAACTCTCTGAGCTTGCTCTTTTTCTCACTCTCTCCCCTTTTCTTCTTCTCGAGTATTCCGCTTTTGAGTTGATCGAAACGGTAGGTACCGTAAAGAATCGCATCAACAAGCAGTTCGGCTACCGACTCAGTCGTCCCACCCGCTTTTCCGGCCCACGCAGTGATCGATGAACAATCAAAAACAAGGTTCTGCACCTGCCCCGAGACAATCTCATGCGCGACACTATACGCTGCTTTGCGGATATCTTCCGATCCGGAAACCTCACCAAGACCAAGCAGAAGAATTTTTGAGCTTTTCAGCTTTGAGCCGCCGGAATAGAGAACCAGCGAGTCACCCGCATTACCCTTGAAATCCTTCAGGGCGTTTTTATCGAGACCGAAAGCCTCAAAGGACTTCGCGGCATCTTTCTTCAGCCCCTTCTTCTCAAAAGGCATAACGAGCAGATCGCATTTAAGATTTTTGAGTGAACTTTTTGTAAGGGCTATCTTTGTCATGATAAACATCTCTTTCTTTTCAGGAAACTGCGGCAACGATGAAACAGGCAGCACACCTACTCCCGTTTGCCCGTAATTATACGATTTCTGAACTTTTCAGGAACTCTTGAATATCAGATAAAACTACCTTTGTTGCTTTTTCGGGCGCCATTTGAAGCAGGCTGCCTGCAGCGTTCTTGTGCCCCCCGCCTCCATACTTTTTCGCGAGAAGATTTACATAGATGTCTCCTCTTGATCTGAAACTCGCTTTGGTTCTCCCGTCAAGCATCTCAACCATAAGGACCGCAATACGCACACTCGGAACACTCAGCAGATACCTGATAATCAGATCGGTGTCAAAAAGCTTGCTTCCGGTATCATTAAGCATATCCTGAGAAATATACAGCCATGAAACCCTGCATTCGTCAAGGAACCTGATTTCAGTGAGCGCGGCCCCAAGAAGCTTGAGCGCCTGCGGCTTGAGCGCGTTGTATACCTTGTCGTATATATCATTAGGGTCCGCGCCTTTAGCGACCAGAGCTCCCGCCATGTTATATACATAAGGGGTTGTTTTTGGAAATCTGAACGATCCTGTATCAGTCATCAATGCGACATAGAGCCCCGTTGCGACGCCCGGAGAGCAGAGTTTCTCTCCAATACGACATTCAATAGCCGAAACAAGATCATAAACCAGTTCCCCCGTCGAAGACGCGTAAGATTCGCAAACCATCAGATCGGCAAAATCCTCCGGTTCGAGATGATGATCGATACAAAGAACCTGAAGCTTGCCGAGTTCACGGGCAAAACGTACATGGTTCCATATACTCCCCATGCGCTCACTCAGGTTCGCGTCAAGAAGCACCACCAGATCAGCGAGCGAAATCAACTCGATCAGCTCTTCAGTCTGATCATCAAAAACAGTGATATCGGCAACATCTCTTAAAAAATTGTAGTTGGAAGGCACTTCCGTAGGATTGACGATCGAAACCGTCTTTCCCAACATTCGCAGCACTTCGGCAAGAGCGACTTCACTTCCAAGACCGTCCCCGTCGGAATTCACATGCGTGGTAAGAACAATATGTTCTGAGGCAAGCAAGATATCAATACAAGGCGCCCATTCATTCTCATCAAGTCTTCGTCCATACTCTGCAATAATCATCAGTTCCTTAGTTTCAATTTTTATCTAAAACGTAATTTACAGTTAAATTATCCCGTTGACAAACGCCAACAAAAAACGTCAAAATGCTGTTTTTATCTCAACCGGTAATTCAATACCTTGTTAAACATATTTTCCTGTAAACTCTTCAGGATAGCGCTCCTGCAATTCCTCTTTCAGCATAGTTCTCATAAGAAGAATCACAATAGACAGATTGTAACTGATGCTTAAAATTTTCGAAAAGATATTTGGCTCAAAGCACGACAAGGACATAAAAAAAATCCAGCCTCTCGTTGATGAAATCAATGAAATCTACGCAACATTCGCTTCCCTCAGTGACGATCAGCTCAGAGCTAAAAGCCAGACGCTCAAATCAAGCCTGCGACAGGAACTTACCCTGATCAGGCAACAGAACAGCGATCTTTGCGGCAAACTCGAGAACCCTGACATAACTATCAGTCAGATAGAAAGCATTAACAGGGAGCTGGATGAACTGGAAAAGAGATACGAAGAAGAGACCGCCGCCGCTCTTGAGAAAATTCTGCCTGAAACATTCGCCATCGTGAAAGATACCTGCAGAAGGCTCAGGGGGCACTCCTACAAAGTCATGGATCATACCACGACCTGGGATATGATTCCCTATGACGTTCAGCTTATCGGCGGCATTGTCCTGCACCAGGGAAAAGTCACCGAAATGGCCACGGGTGAAGGAAAAACCCTGGTGTCCACCCTGCCGGCGTTTCTCAACGCCCTTACAGGAAGGGGGGTACACATCGTTACTGTCAATGACTATCTGGCACAGCGTGACAGGGAGTGGATGAGTCCTATTTTCACATTTCACAGCATTGAAACAGGGGTCATCCTCAGCGGAATGCGCCCGGAAGAAAGAAAAAAAGAGTACGCCTGCGACATAACCTACGGCACCAACAACGAGTTTGGCTTCGACTACCTTCGTGACAACATGGCTGGATCACCTGCCGATCTTGTCCAGCGGGAATATTACTACGGGATTGTCGATGAAGTCGACAGTGTCCTGATCGATGAAGCAAGGACGCCTCTGATCATTTCAGGGCCGGTACCCAACGCGAACACCAGCAAGTTTACAGAAATCAAACCCTGGATGGAACGCCTGGTCAAATCCCAGCAGAATCTGGTTGCACAATATCTTACCGAAGCCGAAAAAATCGTCAAGGAGAAACCCAACGACTTTCAGGCGGCTCTTGCTCTTCTACGGTCAAAAAGAGGCCAGCCCAAGAACACCCGGCTGATCAAGATGTTGTCACAGACGGGCATGGCAAAACTCATGCAAAGTGCTGAAAACGAGTATCTCAAGGATAACTCGAGAAGAATGCATGAGGTAGATGACGAGCTCTACTTCTCGATCGATGAGAAATCAAACGCTATCGATCTGACCGACAAAGGGCGCGATTTTCTCAGCAAACTGAGCAATCAGGACAGCGATCTCTTTCTTGTCCCTGACGTAGGCGCGGAGATTGCAGTCATTGAAAGCGATCAGTCACTTGATACGGCGCAGAAAGTCAAGAATAAAGACGAGGTTTACCGGCTCTTTTCGGACCGTTCTGAAAAACTGCATAACATCAGCCAGCTTCTCAAGGCGTATTCACTGTTCGAAAAAGACGACGATTATGTTGTGCAGAACGGACAGGTCATGATCGTCGATGAATTTACCGGCCGCATACTTCCCGGAAGACGATACAGCGACGGTCTCCATCAGGCGATCGAGGCAAAAGAAAACGTAAAAATCGAGGGAGAGACCCAGACCCTCGCGACCATAACCATCCAGAATTTTTTCCGCCTTTACAAAAAACTTTCCGGTATGACAGGCACGGCTGAAACCGAATCAGCAGAGCTCTTCGATATCTACAAGCTTGATGTCGTTGTCATCCCGACCAACAGACCGATTATCCGGAAAGACCAGGATGATTACGTCTACAAGACGCGAAAAGAAAAATATGCTGCTATTATCGGCAAGATCATAGAGCTGCAGCAAAAAGGCCAGCCCGTTCTGGTGGGAACAGCCAGCGTCGATGTTTCGGAAACGCTTTCAAGAATGCTCCGGGCAAAAAAAATAACGCATAGTGTCCTGAACGCCAAGCAACATGACCGCGAAGCTGAAATTGTCGCCTCAGCAGGTCAGAACGGCGCGATAACTATCGCCACCAACATGGCCGGACGAGGTACTGATATCAAGCTTGGTGAAGGAATAAAAGAGTTGGGAGGCCTCTATATTCTCGGATCGGAAAGACATGAGTCACGGAGAATCGACCGGCAGCTTCGAGGCCGGGCCGGACGACAGGGAGATCCCGGTGAATCCATATTCTATGTCTCTCTTGAAGACAACCTGATGCGTCTTTTCGGGTCGGACAGGGTCATTTCCATCATGGACAAGCTTGGGCATGAAGAAGGTGACGTCATTGAACATTCAATGGTCACCAAATCGATCGAACGGGCACAGAAAAAAGTTGAGGAACAGAATTTCTCCATACGTAAGAGACTGCTCGAATATGACGACGTCCTTAACCAGCAACGCGACGTCATCTACAAACGTCGTAAGGGAGCCCTCACGAAAAAACGTCTTACAGCAGATATTTTTGACCTGCTGCATGACTATTCGGAAAACACCGTCAACCAGTACGCCAGGGAATTTGATGTCAAGGGGCTTGAAGAACAGGTTCTCAGGGACCTCTCGGTAGAGTTCAGAATAGAGAGCAAAACATTTGAAAATGACGGCGTTGAAAAAACCGCTGAACAGCTCTACAAGGCAGCGCTCGACTTCTATAAAAGAAAAGAGGATGCCGTCCCGGAAGAGATCATGGCCCAGATCGAAAAGTATGCCGTGCTGAACGTCATTGACCAGAAATGGAGGGAACACCTCAGAGAGGTCGATTCCCTGAAAGAGGGCATCAATCTGAGAGCTTATGGCCAGAAAGACCCGCTTCTCGAATACAAACAGGAAGCCTACAAGCTTTTTGTCTCCATGCTGGGAGAAATCGAGCATGAAACCCTCTCGCTTGCCTTCAAGCTGTTTCCCGTGACGGAAGAAGCAAGGGAAAAGATCGAACAGGAGCAGAAAAAGTCGCAGATACGCCAGGACAGGCTTGTCGCCCGTCATGAAAAGGCTGAAACAACCTATGAGAAATCCGGATCACGCGCTGAAGGTCGTCAGGAAAAGAAAGCTGAGGGTGAAACAGAGTCCTTGCAGCAACCGGCAATAGCCGACAAGACACCTGGAAGAAACGATCCCTGTTCATGCGGAAGCGGAAAAAAATATAAAAACTGCTGCGGCAAGTAACAGCACAGATGCCGCGTCACCGTCCGAACCGGAAAACAGAAAAATCTGAAACGCTCAACTGAGGCGAAAAACATGACACATAAGGAACCTGAAGTAAACCCCGAACTTGCAAAGGAACACGGGCTGAACGCAGAAGAGTACGGAAAAATTCTTGAAATTCTGGGCCGGACCCCGACCTTTACCGAGCTGGGTATCTTTTCGGTCATGTGGTCGGAACACTGCAGTTACAAAAACTCCATAGCTGTCCTGAAGACTCTTCCCCGGGAAGGAGGAGCGTTGCTTACCTCAGCTGGCGAGGAAAACGCCGGACTGGTCGATATCGGTGACAATCTTGCTGTCGCCTTTAAAATCGAATCCCACAACCACCCTTCTGCCGTGGAACCCTATCAGGGAGCGGCTACAGGCGTCGGAGGAATACACCGGGACATTTTCACTATGGGCGCCCGCCCTGTCGCCTCACTGAACTCCCTTCGATTCGGTTCACCGAAGGACCCGAGGGTGCGCTACCTTGTGGACGGTGTCGTCAGGGGAATCGGTGACTACGGCAACTCATTTGGCGTACCGACAGTCGGCGGAGAGATCTATTTTGAAGACGCGTATACCGGCAACCCTCTGGTAAACGCCATGTCCGTCGGACTGGTGGAACATCAGAATACCGTCAGCGCGACAGCTGAAGGTGAAGGAAACCCGGTTCTGATTGTCGGGTCGTCTACCGGAAAAGATGGTATTCACGGCGCGACTTTCGCATCGGAAGATCTTAGTGAAGCCTCTGAAGACAAACGTCCGAGCGTCCAGGTTGGCGACCCGTTTGCTGAAAAACTGCTCCTCGAAGCGACTCTTGAGGCAATCGCTACAGGGTATGTCGCAGGACTTCAGGATATGGGCGCTGCAGGCATTACCAGTTCTACCTCCGAGATGAGCTCCAGGGGCATAAGCACCAATGGTTCAGGCGGCATTGAAATCGACCTTGATTTCGTTCCCGTCCGGGAAGACGATATGAGCGCGTATGAGATCATGCTCTCGGAATCACAGGAACGAATGCTCATCGTCGCAGAGAAAGGACATGAACAAAACATCATTGACGTCTACAGCAAATGGGATATCCACTCTGTCGTCATAGGGAAAGTGACTGCTGACAATCAGCTCAGAGTAATGCACCATGGTGAAATTGTCGCCGAAATACCCGCCGAATCACTTGTTTTGGGAGGAGGCGCGCCTGTCTACATCCGTGAGGCTGTTGAAAAAAAGCCGGACAATCCGCCCGCCGACCCTCGTCCCGACAGCACGATTGACCTTCGCGACGCTTCTCTTCGCCTGCTTTCACGTCCCAATATAGCGAGCAAACAGTGGGTCTATCAGCAGTATGACTCGATGGTTCAGACAAACACCGTGACCCCGACCGGACAGACCGACGCGGCTGTTATCCGTATCAAGGGAACAAAGAAGGCGCTTGCCATGAAAACGGACTGCAACGGCCGCTATGTCTATCTCAATCCGAAAAAAGGCGGCATGATCGCAGTCTCGGAATGCGCGAGAAACATCGCCTGTTCAGGAGCTACCCCGCTGGCCATCACCAACTGCCTGAATTTCGGTAATCCCTATAAACCTGATGTCTACTACCAGTTCAAAGCATCCGTTGAAGGTATGGGAGAGGCCTGCAGAGCGTTCAACACTCCGGTCACCGGAGGCAACGTCAGTTTCTATAACGAATCATCACTTACGGGAACAGCAATCTACCCGACTCCAGTCATCGGCATGATCGGACTGCTGGACGACATCGAGCACCTTACCGGATCAACCTTCATGCATCCGGGCGACGCAATCCTCCTGCTCGGCAACCCCATTCTCTCGCTTGACGGTTCAGAATATCTGGTCATGCAGTACGGAACTCCGGGACAGGACGCTCCCGCGTTTGATCTCGATCATGAACTGAATCTTCAGAAACTTCTGGTCGCACTTGCTCAATCCGCTCTTATGAGCTCTGCTCATGATATTTCCGACGGCGGGCTTTTCACAGCTCTTGTAGAAAAATCGATCATGGACAGTACAAATCCGCTCGGGCTGGCCGTGAACCTGGAGCAAGAGATTACCACCCCTTCATTCATTCAGGAACTGCTGTTCTCGGAAGCACAGGGGCGTGTTCTCCTGAGCGTCAGGCCGGAAAATGCCGCGCGCGTCATCGAAAAAGCTGAACATCAAGGTGTTCCGGCCAAGGTGATCGGCCAGGTAAGGGAACAGGACGTTTCCATAGCCGTCAACGGTAAAGAAATTCTTTCATTCGATACGGCCGAGTTGAAGCAGACCTATTACCATGCTCTTGAAGAAGCGCTGCATCTCGACGAAATTGAAACCCTCTGAGAAACCATGCTTCCGATACTGACAGCCGGGGAAATGTCGAGAGCCGACCATGCAGCGATTGAACTGCTGCACACCGATGGGCCGAGACTTATGGAACTCGCGGGCCGTGAAGCCTCTCGAATCATTGCGCAAACATTTGACACAACCGGCAGAGAGGGCCTTCATGAACTCGACTTTCTGCTTTTCTGCGGCAAAGGCAACAACGGAGGTGACGGGTTTGTACTTGCCCGGCATCTGATCAATCTCGGAGCATCGGTTGACCTGATCCTGTTGTATCCGCCGGAAAACCTTGCAGAAATCAATCGAGACGGACTGACCATTGTCCAGGCCTACAGAAATCACACAGAAAAGCTGCGGATCTTCAACGATCTTGACGAAGCGATGCCGTTTATCACCGAACGGGAGTACGACGGGATCGTCGATGCGCTTCTCGGAACAGGACTACGGCTGAAACGCGACGGTGAGCCGCTGAAGCCCCCGCTTAAACAGGCGGTCGAACTCATAAACACTCTCCGTGAACAAAGCCCTGCGGTAACCATCGCCCTTGATTTGCCAAGCGGCCTTGACGCCACGAGCGGTTTTGCTTTGCAGCCGGCCGTCATGGCGGATATGACCGTCTGCATGGCCTATATGAAAACCGGTTTTTTCCTGAATTCCGGCCCGGCGCTTGCAGGAGAGATCCACGTAGCGGAAATTTCCATTCCTCCGTTCCTTGTCGAAAACTGCACCTGTCATCTTACCGACGAGGATTTTGCCGCTGAACAGTTCACACTTCGCGATGCCGACGGAGCGAAACACCGCAACGGAAAACTGCTCGTGATCGCAGGCTCATCAAACAGCAGGAGCTCTATGCTCGGCGCTTCCCTGCTCACCGCAAAAGCCGCGATCAACACCGGAGCAGGATATGTCTGCGTTTCCCTCCCCCCGGAACTTTCCGGTCCGCTGCACACCTATGTTCCTTCAGCAACGGTGACCGGAAGAGAGTACGAATCACTCCTTGAAAAAGCCGCCTGGGCAGACGCAATCGTCATAGGATGCGGCCTGGGAAGGGAAAAAGAAACGATTGACCTTCTGCACAGACTTCTTGCAGATCCGGTCGTTGCCTCAAAAAAACTGGTTCTCGACGCAGACGCGCTCTATGCGCTCTCCCAGAACGGTTTTTCTCTTGCTGAACACGAGTACACCGACACGCTGCTCACCCCCCATACAGGAGAGTTCAGCAGACTCACCGGCCTTTCTCTTGATGCGATCCATACTGACCCTCTTGACGCCGTTCGCAGTTTTTCGTCCGCTAACAAGGTAAACCTGCTCTTGAAAGGCAACCCGACCGTCATCGCCTCTCCGTCGGGCGATCTGCTCATCAACAACAGCGGAACCGAGGCTCTCTCTACCGCAGGAACGGGAGATGTTCTTGCAGGAATGATCGGCGCGCTTGCCGCCAAAGGGACAGACACCTTCCACGCCGGAGCCGCCGCCGCATGGTTCCACGGCCGCGCCGGAGACCTCGCCAACGACGTTTCGAGCCTTGTCTCTTCAGAAGATGTGCTCAACGCCATTTCCAAAGCCATCGGAGAAATCTTCTTCGCCGAGGAGGAGTAGCCCTGAATATACCCGAACCAAATGAGCGCAACTCTGCTCCACCCTTCTTTCGCGAAGTGATTAAACGAATATGAGACACGAGTGACGCAAGGTGTTGGTATTGCGTTGCCACTATCCGCCAAAGCGGACATGCCTCAGCTATCTCCCTTTGATGGGTCGAGTTCCTTAGACAGCAGTAAACGGTGACCTTCAAAAACAGTAAGAATAAAAATCTGCTCAGGTGTACGTTTGTAAACCATCCGATACTTCCCGACAAGTATCTCCCGGATTTCGGGTCGGGAAAGTTCCGGAACGACTCTTCCCATTTCGGGAAACGACGCGATCGAATCACCTTCTGCAAGCAGCTGATCAATAAAAGCGGAAGCCCTTTGCGGACTATCCTGTGCTATAAATCGCTCAATTTCATCAAGCTTTCTGAGCGCTTCGATTGTCCAGACGACCTTCACTGTTTTCTCCCCGCTCTTTTTTCCGCGAGTATTTTCCTGACCTCTCCGGCACTATAGACTTCTCCGGATTCCGCTGCCATCAAGCCTTGCTCCACCGATTCAACAAACTGCTTTCGGTACACCAGGGTATCGTACTCGGCTGGCGAAAGCAAGACACCGGCGGGTCTTCCGTTCTGTGTAATGATCAAAGGATGACCTGTCGCCTGCACTTTCTTGAGACAGGCAGAAAGGCCCGTCTTAAACTCACCCAACGGGATGATATCGCTTGCAATGCGTATACTTTTCATGAAATTAAGATCAATATTCAAATCGAAATTCAGACCTCTTTGTAAAAACCAATATAATCATCAATCAAGCACATCCCAACGCGCGCCCGTTGCCGGATCAATAGGTCCCTCTTGCTGGGAACTACTTACGATTGTGCCCGATCAAATGACCCGCTGCATCTGCCAATGATGGCCAAGGTGGGACAAAGCTCTGGCGGCTCATCCGTGACACAACGACATTTTTTCCGCTGGTGCTCGTGCCGGGACTGGTGCTACGCATTCCCTCCCGCAAACCCATCCAGGTAAGCTTGTACGACTGAAGCACTCAGAAATCCAGCGGGCTGCGAGGCTCTTTCCTTGTCGAACTTTTGACCGTATGCGTGTAGATCATTGTTGTCTGCAGGTCACTATGTCCCAGTAATTCCTGTATAGTCCGGATGTCGTAATTTGCCTGAAGCAGATGACTGGCGAAGCTGTGCCGGAAAGTGTGCGCCGTCACGCGCTTTGTCAGCGTTGTGGAAGCCGATGCCGTTTTGATAGCTTTATTCACATGCGAGACGTGTAAATGGTATCGTCTAAACTCATTTGCACCGGAAACTTTCGTTAGCAATATGGCCGGAAAAAACCACTGCCAGATGAATTCTTTCGGGGCTTTTGGATATTTACGCTCCAGTGCGTGTGGCAGAAATGTTCCAGCGAAGTTTTCCGTAGGCAAATCCCGATCAAGAATGGAGCGAACCGTGTCCAGTTGAGATCGAATTTCAGGAACCAGGGTTTCGGGCAAAGGTACCGTTCTGTCCTTTCCGCCTTTGCCGTCATGAACCGTCAGCACACCCATCTCAAGGTTAAATGCGTTCACTCGAAGTGCCAGGCACTCCGATATCCGGAGCCCGCAACCATACAGCAGTTTGACAACAAGGTCAAAAGGAGGCTCAAGTTTGCAGATAACTGTGTCGATCTCCTGCCGGGACAGTACCACCGGAATGTATTTACGTCGCTTGGCGCGCACCACCCCATCAACTTTGCCGAATTCCCTGCCCAAAACGTGGCGGTAAAAAAACAACAGGGCATTGAATGCCTGATTCTGTGTTGAAGCTGCAACATCCTTTTCCATCGCCAGCCACGTCAAAAACCGCTTCACATCGTTGGTATCAAGCAGTGCAGGTGACTTGCTCCGGACAAAAGTCTGGAACTTACGGGCCCAGCCATAATAGCTCGACAGTGTTTTGGCAGAATAATGTCGAACCCGGATTTCTTCCCTCAGCTTTGTCTGTTCATCCGCCCACGACGCACCTTCAGACTGCGTGGAGGCTGGAGGCGTTTTTGCTGTTATTTCAGGTTCGCAAGCAGGCGGAGACAGACTACCACCCGTTTCTCCCGCCATTCGATAGTACAAGCGAACAGCACATGACGCCTCCTCGATCTGGAAAGAACGTTGTCCTTTGTCTTTCAGCTTTTCGGTGAATAGACCAAGGCTCTTTTTGTCAAGGTATCCATGCCCATATTTATGGCAAAAATCCAGATAATAGTGCAACCATTTCCGATATTCGCCATGACGCCTGGTATCAACCGCCTCGCGTGCCAGCCAGTCATTGAATTTGTCTACAAGCGCTTTCGGCAAGGTGATCATAAGTGATATCCTTATTCTTTATTATCCTGAATATAATATGATATCCATAGGGCTTAACTTCAAGCAATTTCTTGATTTTTACTCATTTTTTATGTTAACTTTTAACAAATGGCAGAACAGTCTCACAAAGCGCCGTTGATGAGCGTCACATGAGACGAGATATGAAGAAACGAACTAATAACTTGTTCCAGTCGACTACGTCGCCTGGAATCGCGGCGCTCACTTCGTTCGGCCTTGCCCCGTCGCCTTGCGCCGGAACAAGGCACTTCACCTGACGGCTCAGCCGTCGAACCTGCGGTTCGTCGCCTGCTCCGCAGGTGAGCGCCGCGATTA
>Ga0272441_10005194_pt1 | contig 22867 bp, 20 predicted proteins | sample SSMProp6N_FD_193582 | JGI IMG/M metagenome (GOLD analysis project Ga0272441, IMG submission 193582) | Marine sediment archaeal communities from Little Sippewissett salt marsh, Falmouth, MA, United States - SSM-Prop-6N | ecosystem: Environmental > Aquatic > Marine > Wetlands > Sediment ...
GCGGGTTCTGCCCGCACGGCCCCTGCGTTGATTTGCGGAGGCGCGGGATACGGGCACCTCGATCAGCGAAGAAGTGTAGTTGCGCTGGTTGTAGTAGTTTATTTTTTGCAGCCCGCTGTCGATCACCGTAGTCACGCCGTCGATGGTGACACTGGTCTCCGCGATGTTGGTGGCTACGATCACCTTCCGTTTCCCCGGGTATTCGTCAAAGACCCGTTCCTGCTCCTCCGCCGAAAGCCGGGCATACAGGGGCAGGATCTCCAGGGTTCTGTGGGTCGGCAGGCTTTGGATACGGGCTACGCAATTTTTGATAGCACCCTCACCGGGCAGGAAAATGAGGATATCGCGCTCCGATTCCCCCTGTTCCGCCGGGCGGGAGGCTATCAGCGAAACGATGGAGGTGATCTTCTCCAGCATGCCCTCCGGACCGCTTCCCGGCTTCGGGGGGTCGTAGCGGATATCGACCGGGTACATGGGCGTGTCGATGTTTACGATGGGGCAGGCGTCAAAGTATTCGCTGAACGTCTCGGCGTTGATCGTGGCCGAGGAAATCACGACCTTGAACTCCGAACGTTGCTCGAGAATCCTTTTTAGAAGGCCGAGAATGAAGTCAATGTTTAAACTCCGCTCGTGGGCTTCGTCGACCATGATCAGATCATAGCGCAACAGTGCATGATCCGCCTTGATCTCCTGCAGGAGAATGCCGTCGGTCATGATCTTGATACGGGTTCGCGGGTCGGTCGCATCTTCGAATCGCATCTTGTAGCCGATGCGCTCGGGGATCACGGTGCCCTGCTGCCGCGCGATGAACTCGGCCACGGATACGGCCGCTATGCGTCGCGGTTGGGTAACGCCGATGATACCCCGATCGGCGAACCCTGCTTCCAAAAGGATTTGGGGAATTTGCGTGGTCTTGCCGCTGCCCGTGGGACTTTCCACCACGACGACCGGATTCGCGCTCAACGCCTTCAGGATGCGCTGTTTTTGCTGGTATACGGGTAGCTGGTATGGGTCCACAAGGCTATGGGTTGCGCCGAGCTTGCAGCAGCTGTTCGATCTGTCCGATCAGATTTTCCAAGTTCATCGGCTCGTAGTTGTGCCGGCGTCCAAGATCGCGCAGGTTGTACAGCTGCCGTTCCTTCTCGTTCTCGCCGTGGAAGATCGCCAGCGGGATTCCGCGCTTCTCGGCATACTTCAGCTGTGCAGAAACCTTTTTTGTACTCGGGTAGATCTCCGCGGAGATGCCGTTTTCCCGCAGGGACCGGCTCAATCTGTGGTAGGTGCCCAGCAGAGGTTCGTCGAGCATCAGAATCAGCACCTCCGGCCCGGCGTTCGCCGCGGCGAATACACCCAGATCCTCGAGGGCGGAGACCAACCTGTCCAGACCGATGGATGCTCCCACGCCCGGGAGCGCTTCCTTTGTGTACAGCGAGGCCAGATCGTTGTAGCGGCCCCCCGAGCATACCGATCCGATATTCTCGGCGCCCTCGAGAAAGGTTTCAAAAACGACCCCGGTGTAGTAATCCAGGCCGCGAGTGATCGAGGGATCGAGAACGAGCAGATCCTGCAAACCGCACTCCTCGATACACGAAAGGAGGCCGCCCAAGCGGGCAACGGCCGGGCTTTGCCCGGGCAGCGCCGAAGACAGCTTGCGAAGCGTTTCCCGGTTGTTGTTTTCCGGGCTTACAAAATCAATGATTTCCCCGGCGTGCCGGCGGCCGGCCAGCTCCTCAAGCTGAGCGCCCACCTCAGCGGGGCCGATTTTCTGCAGCTTGTCGATGACGCGCAGAACGGGCAAATACTCCGATGACAGGTTCATCGTCTCCAACAGCTCATTGAGCAGTTGTCTGTGGGAGAAGTGCACCCGAAAGCCCCCTACACCGAGCGACTGCATGCTCTCGGCGATGATGGTCATGATTTCAAAATCCGCCGAAGTCGAGTCGACGGCCACAATGTCGAAGTCGATCTGGATAAACTCCCGGTAACGGCCGCGCTGAGTGTTTTCCCCGCGCCAGACCTTGGCCATATGGTAGCGTTTGAACGGCAGCGGTAACTCGTGGTAGTGCGTGGCCATAAAGCGTGCAAATGGAACGGTGAGGTCGAAACGAAGGGCGACGTCTCTTTGGCCGTGATCCGTGAAGCGATAGACCTGTTTGTCGGTCTCCCCTCCACCCTTTCCCAGCAGGATTTCCGCGTACTCCATCGCCGGCGTGTCGATGGGCACGAAGCCGAAGGAGCGGAATACTTTACTGAGAATGTCCTGAATTTCCAGCTTCCGAATCTCCGTCTCGGGGAGGGAATCCCGGAAGCCGCGTAAGGTTCGAGGTTCGATGATCATGATTTTTCAGTTCAAAGAGTATCCTCTTCGTCCGCCGTTCTGTCAAGGTGATCGAGTCGACAGCTGACGGCTGTTGCATCAGCCGTCAGCTTGATGCGAACGCGAAGCTTCACTACAATAGGGATCACTTCAATCTGGCGAACCTGGACGAATAGATTTTGCTAATACGTTACGGCACAACTCCGGAAGGAAAGCTTGTTAAAAAAGCGGAAGTGTACACCGCCGAGGATCACAAAATAGATCCGGCTTTGGTGGACACAGACGCCTGGCGGATCATACGCCGACTGCGTCGCGCGGGCTTTAAAGCCTATATCGTCGGGGGCGCGGTGCGGGATCTGCTGACCGGTTTGAAACCCAAGGATTTCGATATCGCCACGGATGCCTTGCCGCGGCGCATCCGCAGGATCTTTCCCAACTCACGGATTATCGGACGTAGATTCAGGCTTGTACACATCTATACGCAGCGCGGGGGCAAGAAGAAGCTGTTCGAAGTCAGCACCTTTCGTTCCGGCCGGTCCGGCGGCTCGGGCGGAAAAACGGGAATATACGGTTCCATGGAGCAGGATGTCTGGCGCAGAGACTTCACCGTGAACGCGTTGTACTACTGCCCCATGCGGAGAATTATCGTCGATTACGTCGGGGGGTATCGCGATCTCCTGGAGGGAAAGATCTGTCCGCTCATTCCGGCGGACACCTCCTTCTGTGAAGATCCGGTACGCATGATCCGCGGCATCAAGTATGCGGAGATGACGGGATTCCCCATGGCCGCTTCGGTCTCCGCTTCGATCAAACGGCATCGTCGCAAACTCGCCGGCTGCTCCGCGGCCAGGCTGACCGAAGAGTTGTACAAGATCCTCTCCAGCGGGCATGCGGCGGGAATCTTCCTGCAGGCCTATCGGTTGAAACTACTGGAAATAATGCTCCCGGTGTTGAGCGATCATTGGCGCAAGCTGGGCAGGCGTGGGTTGCTGGCCGATCTGCGCGCCCACCTGGGTGTTCTGGATGAAAGGGTGAAAGGCGGCAGCATGAGCAGGGGATTGATGCTGGCGTATCTGATGCGATGCTTCGAAACTTCCTGGTTATCAGAGGTCGATGCTGAAATGGTGATGGAGTGGATTCAGCGCAGCTGCAAGCCTCTGTTGCCGTCGCGCAAGGAGTGCGAGCGGGCCGCACGGGCGCTGCTGCGATGGTCTACTGCATGACCTCGATGCGACGCAGCAGCGAATCGGCCTTGTCCCGGTAGGATTTGGCATCCAGCTGTTTTGCCTTGAGCAGATACGGCCTGGCTTGTTCATAGCGCTGCTGGGCAAAGGCGTTCACTCCAAGGGCGTAGTTGATCAGAGCGCTGTCAATGCCCAGCTCCGCAGCCCGTTCGTAGTACCCGCGGGCCGTATCGAAATCCTTCTCCTGATAGGTGATCAGTCCCAGATAATAGTAGGGGATGTAGTTGTCGCTCCGCAAGGTAAGAGCCTGCTCAAAGCTCGAACGTGCCGCGGCCAGATCATCGTTGCCGTACCGGTCCACGCCCGTCCGTACCAGATCGTTGAACGTCATCAGGGATCCGATATACGACTTGAAAGCCTTCTGCAGGTCAGTCAGGTCGACCCAGCGGAAGGCTTTTTCCAGGACCATCTGAGAGTTGTCAGACAGGGACGCATCGCTTTGGAGCACGGCGAGGGACTCCCACATGATGCGGTTATGCTCCTTTCGCGAGCTCTGCTCCAGAAAGTGTACCAAACCCCAGGAGGCGGGATAGAAGAGCTCGATTTGCCGCTGTGCCTGTTGTTTGTCCACCAGCAGCAGGTCCCGCAGAGTGAGCGAAGCGGAGATCTTGTCGTTGGCGAGTATACGCTTCAGGGAATCCAACCAGGCGTAATTCGCCTTCCAGGTAAAACTCTCGTTCATCGAGTCGTATTGCGAGTATTCGAGGTACGTGGCCATACCCTCTTCGAGCCACAGCGGTGCAGCGGGGATGAAGGCGGACAGGTATTGTATCAATCCGTAGTGCAGAAGCGAGGCGTTGAAATTCGCCTCCGGTCTGTGGAAGCCGACCAGTTCGCTGCGATTCGGGTCGCTGTATGAGATGTAGACGAAATCCGAGCGGGTCTCGGCGATCAGCCGCCGCAGATAACGATCGTAATCCTCCCGGTTGCGAAAGATCCGTACACCCAGTTTTCTTCCCAGAGAATCGGCGTCGAAGTGCAGGAAATCCTTGTACAGCGCCTGGGCCGCCTCGAGTTTGCGACTGATCTCCATCGCCTCGGTTACGCTCGAATCCGAGAGCACCCGATAGTGTGCGCTGGACCAGCTGTACATCTGTGGTTGCTGCGCCGCGGCCATAAGCGCAGAAAACAACAACAGGCCGCTCAGTACGGTGAAAAGGCGAGATGATCTCATAGCTATCCCAACTCACCGTGATTTTAAGTCCTCATCCGAGCGATGTCAAATAATTATTTTTTTTCCTTTGATTTCTTTTGCCCTCTCCGTCTCCTGCGCGGCATTTTCTCCAGCAGCATCGCGAACGGCCGCAGATTGGGAATGTCCTCCATGATGATCTTCAGGGAGGTGGTCATCGGGATCGCCAGCAGGACGCCCGGCGCACCCCAGAACCATCCCCAGAAGAACAGGGCGAAGAATACGAACGGGATCGGAATTTTCAACCCCGAACCGACCAGACTCGGCTCCAGCAACTGGGCAACCAGATTCTGGAGAGTCACCAGGACCAAGAACAACCACAACGCCTTGGTGATGGAGGCAAACTGAACCGCCGCGATCAGAACGGGTACGAGAACGGAGAACAGGGAGCCGAGGTAGGGTATGAAGTTGAGAATGAAGGTGAGGAAGCCGAGCACAAGGGCGAATTCCACATGAAACAGCGCCAGGGCGATGCCGCTGGTCGTTCCAATTATGATGCTCACAAAACTTTTGATGCCCACGTACTTGCGCAAGTCGCGATCGATATGAAGCATCATCATGACCAGTCTTTTGGCTTCTTTGCGTGGAAAACTGCGCAGGAGCTTTCGTGTCAGTGTATATTTACTGGCCAGGATCAGGAGGGAGAAGAGAAAAACCAGCAGGAAATCCACCATCAGGTTGGCGATGGAGCTTACGGTGGATACCACCAGGGGACCGATTTGGATTTTCTTGAACTCGTCGAGGATGCGCAGCTCGAAGAAATCGTTGGTCAGAACCTTGAATCGCTCCATTAAATCCGTGAGCATATTAACGAATCCCGTCTGATAGGTTGGGATTATGCGGGCGAATTCGAGCGTGTTATCATATAGGATGTAACTGAAAACCGTAAAAATACCCAGAAAAACAATTCCGGAGATGACCACCGCCGCGATCACGGGCACACGGATCCGTCGCAGCAGGGCGACGAGCGGGTCCATCAGATAGGCGAGAAAGGCGGCGATCAGCACGGGAATGAACACCGACCTTGCCAGACGCAAAACGACCCCCGCGACAACGACGGTGATGATGGTGAGCAGGATATTACTGGTTACGCGCCTGTCTTGTCCTTTTGGATACTCTGCCAATGGTTACATTTACCTCATTGAGAATCATTCCGGTGAAGTTTTCGATGTTCTTGGCGATGTATTCCTGCAGCTCGTACAGCGGGGCGGCCGCCTGACCGTGAAAGGCGACATTCAAAACGACCTCGAGGCTGTAGTCGGTGCGTTCTCGATCCACAATCACCTTGTCGACTTGCATGGAGGGATCGAATTCCTGGACGCAGTGGATGACCATCTGCGTCAGAGCCGCCTCCGAAATGCTGACACTTCCCCGGCTGGTGTATTCAGGCCGAACCACAGTTTTTTCGATGATGTTTCCCGATTTCAGGGGCTGGAAGCGGCGTTTGAAGAAGATCTTCATCGAATCCAGAAAGATGTGCGGATAACTTCTCTTCACCTCCAGCGCCGGAACCGGTATGATGTGTTTGCCCTCCGAGTTGCGGGACCGGATCGCCGCCGCGATCTCTTCGCGTGATGCGATGTCCTCGATCTGAAGAATCTTGTACGGGTGCGGCAGCTGCAGCCTCTTGGCGATCTTCCGCACCATCTTTTCGGATGTCCCGATGATGAGAATACGCTTAAACGGCTGGCGGGCGAGAACCTGACGTACACTCTCGGCGTGCTTGTCGTCGGCGAACAGGGCCGTACCGATGGCGGCAAGGATCCCTTTTTCTTTCTTGGCCGATCGCCCCGCCAGGATCTTCTGATCGCGGATCAGAAGTCCATCATCAACGATCAGTTCGATTCCATATTTCTCCGCGACGAGTTTCGCCCGAAAGCTTTTTCCTGTTCCGCTGCCTCCTACGAGGGTGAATACCCGCACTCCCCGCAGGGCGTAAACCAGATGGTAGTATATGTTTTTAAAAATCGACATTGTTCAAACGCTATTGTGCCAACAAGAGAGTGTATTGTCCTGCCGCTCGCATGTCAATTGTAGAGCAAGATCTGCACGACCTGATCCGGATGGGAAGCTTTCCTCAGGTTTTCGATGAGATGCGGCCGTCGAAAGATCAGAGCCAGTTCGGCAATGATCTTTAAATGCAGGATCACCCGATTGGCGCAGATCAGGCAGAACAGATAGGTGGGTTGACCGTCCAGAGAGTTGAAATCCACCCCTTCCGGAGAAACTCCCACAACGATTCTCGGTTCCGAGACGGGGCATTGTTCGGGTTTTCGGACATGGGGAATCGCGATGCCGGGAAAGATGGCCGTAGAGACCATCTCCTCTCGCTCAACGAGCTTTACGACAAAAGCGTGAGAATCGGCCAGCAAACCCCGCCGAACCAGCATACCGCTCAACGTCTCGAGTATGTTCTCTGTTCCAAGATCCTCCAGATCCAGCTGTACCAGCTCCGGACGCAGCAGCGCCGACAGGGGCACCGGAAGCTTTTCGGATTCGATCAATAGCTCCAACTCCCGGTTCGACAGATCCTTCATCCTGGTGATCAGCCAATCGTCGACCATGGTACGCATGAACTGCCATTGGCTGGCGACCTTGGTGGCGGGAATATCGCCCTTCTCGGCCATGCGCAGCAACGATTTCCTCGCGACTCTCAGATACTCAGCCATTTCCCCGAGGGTCATAAATTTCCTGTCATCGTTCACCACGGCTCTCCACGATCGGACGGAATACGGCGTTCTCAGGCTGTAAGCATAAACCATTTCCTCCTCATACGTCTATCTTGACAAAACAGGTCGGCCGTGGTGAAACTGATGGATCTGGCAGTATTGAATATGTTATTCTCTCGCACGCGGGTCGCTCTGGTTTCGGGCGCTCTGCTGGCGGCGGCCCTGCTCGGCATCGTGGTCTGCCTGCTGGCTCTTTCCCCGGATCGAATCGAGCGGAGGACATGGAACAAGCACTATACCCTTTACATCGAAAAATCCGCACGTACCGGGACGATTGTTCGTGATATTGCCGGGCAGGGACGTTTCTCCGGGTTGGTTTCCCGTTACACCACAAGCATCCGCTTCAACACCTTTGCAGGTTTCGAACAGGTGGTGATCGAGCAGCTCGACGCTCGTATGGATCCGCTGGATCCCCGCTTCGATCCCTATATGCGGCACATCAACAGACTGTTCGACGCAGGTGGATTATGGGAGGTTGTGTATCTGCGAAGCGCGCGGAACGTTCTTTTTGACTATCTGTACCTGCGATCGCGCCTGCGGAAACAGGCTGTACGGTGGCGACTTCTGGAGTTCGATCCGCTGGATGCCGTTTTCCGCCTGCTGCTGTTCATTGCATATTGTTCGGTAGCGGCCGTGCTGTGCACGGACAAGTGGATTCGGCTGGCTCTCGGGATCGCGGCGTTTCCCTGGTTTGTCCTCATAGCACTCGCCGGTTTGTCCGCACTGCTGGCCTCCTTCCTGCTGTTGCCGGCGTGGATCGGTTGGTTCGAGCGCCAGCAGCAGATGCGCTTCGAACGATCCTCCAGCTGGATCCCCGATACAAAGCTTCTGCTCTCCGGGCCCGCGGCGTTCCTGGCGGCAGCCGGCGGACTTGCGTTCGTGATCGGCCGCGGCAGACCGGCGGCCGGACTAACCCTGGCCGTAGCGAGCGGAGTACCGGCCGCCGCCCTGCTGTACTGTCTTCAGATTGTGGCGGATGGCCGGTGCATACACCGCACCTTCCGGGCGCTGCCTATTCTCCGGCGTTTTCGGTCCCGCAACGCGTCGTTCCGCGCGGGCGGATCTTTGTACATTCTCCTGGCGTTGATCGCCCTTTGCTCCTATCCTGTTCTGCGCCTGCAGGCGCAGATGCGCGGTGCCCGGGTAGAGGTGATTCGGATGCGGGCCGTTCCCGGGCAGGGCCGGGGATTGTCCTGGCCGAAGCTGAGCGAGTTGTACGAGTATAGTGGACCGCAGGGCATTCCCGACCTTGCCGACTATCTGGCTCACCGCGCCTATCAGGAATCGTTAATTTTTGCACGTGCCTACTCGTTTCCGAGGATGGGCGAACGCATTCTGGTCTCAGATTACCGTGTCGATGCGCATGATCACGGTGGCTGGGTGCAGCAGACCTTTCGAGTGGTGAAACAGTTCAAGGAGAGTTGGCTCGAGCAGACCCTGGCCGCGGCCGAACCTGGAAGCGTGCCCCGTTTGCTGGCCGATCAGGGATACTCAGGGGTCGTGCAGATCGCCCTCAGTGCGGATTCCGGAGCCGGTCATCTGCTGTCCACCATCCTGGTTCTCATGTTTCTGATGCAATATCTGGCTGCAAAGCATTTTAATTTGACAGCATCCGATTTGTATGCTATTAGGAAGCTGAACCTTAGGAGGCGCTGAACGGCAATATGGCTTTCATCAGAAAGACCTTCGGCGGGGGTGGAGTGCATCCCCATGACTTCAAATCCTTGAGTAATGATATCCCCATCCGCAACGCACCGATTCCGCCGGAGGCGGTGATACCGCTTCAGCAGCATATGGGTGCACCGGCGGAATGCCTGGTCGAACCCGGCGAAGAAGTGCGTGAGGGAATGCTGATCGGGAAAGCCCCAGGCGTTTTCTCCGCCAATGTCCACGCTTCGATCCCGGGCAAGGTGAAGGAAATCCGGGATATCTATCTGGCCACGGGGATGCGCAGCAAAGCCGTGGTGGTGGAGTTCGAAGGAGAGTTCGAGCGCGGTACAACCCAGGAGCGGCCCTGGAGGGATCGGCAGCCGCAAGAGTTGCTCGATCAAATCCGCGAACAGGGGATTGTGGGAATGGGCGGTGCGACCTTTCCCACTCCCATCAAGTTCACAACGCGGGAGGGAAGTCCGGTCGAGTTTTTCGTCGTCAACGGCGTCGAATGCGAACCGTTTCTCACCGCGGATCATCGGCTGATGCTCGAGAGAACGGATGCCGTTCTGGGCGGGATCGAGATTGTCGGAAGGATTCTCTCTCCCGCAAAGGTGCTGATCGGAATCGAAGAGAACAAGCCCGATGCGATCGAGACGCTTTCGGCGGCAATCCGCGACCGAGGACTCGATTTTGAGGTTGTTGGACTGAAGACCCGCTACCCGCAGGGGGATGAGAAGCAGCTGCTCAAGGCGCTGATCGGCAGGGAGGTGCCCTCCGGCGGATTGCCCTTGGATATCGGATCCGTGGTTTCCAATGTGGGCACGGTATTCGCGATCTACGAAGCCGTAGCGCTGGGAAAACCCCTGATCGAACGGATCGTAACCGTAACCGGAACGGCACTGAAACGACCGGCGAACTTCAAGGTGCGAATCGGTACCCCGGTCGGAAACCTCCTGGAGGAATGCGGCGGATTTTCCGACTCTCCCGAAAAAATCGTAGCCGGCGGTCCGATGATGGGATTCGCTCTGGCCGATCCGGGCGTACCCGTTGTCAAAGGGACCTCCGGAATCCTCGCGCTCTCAAAGCGGAGCTCCAAGCATGCCTCTGAGACAACCTGCATCGGCTGCGGGCGCTGCGTAGCGGCTTGTCCGTTTGGATTGAGCCCCACCACGCTATACAAGTGGATCGAGCACCGGGAATATCAAGAGGCTGTCGCATCGGGCTTGATGGACTGCAAGGAGTGCGGCTGCTGCGCCTACGTTTGTCCCGCACGCATCCCGCTGGTGCAGGGAATGAAATTGGGAAAGATCATGTCCAGGAAGAAAGGCTAGAGAGTATGGCAGATGTAAAAAGCACCTGGAACGCCCGCGTCACCGCATCTCCCCACCTGCACGAGGGAAGCAGCACGGCAAGAATTATGATCAGCGTGATCGTATGCCTGCTGCCCGCCGGTATCTGGGGAGTCGTTATCTTCGGCCTGCACTCTCTGTACGTCATCCTCGCCTCGATCGCGGCCAGCGTGGTGACCGAATATGTGATCGCCCGGCTACAGAGGCGCTTCACCCTGAACGATTGGAGTGCGGTGCTGACCGGTCTGCTGATCGGCTACAATATGCCCCCCGAGATTCCCATCTACGTGCCCGTGATCGCTTCGGTGTTTGCCATTGCCGTGGTCAAGATGGCCTTCGGGGGCCTGGGGCGCAACTGGATGAATCCGGCTCTGGCCGGCCGGGTATTTGTCACCTTCTCCTGGACCGGGCTGATGACATCGTGGAAGGCCCCGATCAGCTGGGGAAGCGATGCGGTCACCGGTGCTTCGGTGCTTGGATTCGTAAAAGCGGGCCTAATGAATTTTGAGGGTTCGGTGAACGGACCGGTACAGTTCCTGGCCGCGAGAGGTTTCCCCTCCGGTTCATTACCGGAGTTCCTCTCTCCGTTGGGCCGGTGGTTTCCGGGCCGTTACGGAGCGTTGTTCGTGGGAAATATCCCCGGGTGCATCGGCGAGGTATCCGCACTGCTGTTGCTTTTGGGAAGTCTCTATCTGTTTGCCAAGAAAATCATCACCTGGGAGATCCCCGTCTCCTACATCGGAACATTTGCCCTGATGATTTGGTTTCTAGGCGGCAGGCCCTTCGGGGGTGCTCTGTTCACCGGCGATGTTCTGTTTCACCTGCTGGCCGGCGGATTACTGCTCGGTGCCCTGTATATGGCAACCGATATGGTTAGCTCACCGCTCACGCGCCGGGGGATGATTATCTACGGTGTGGGTGCCGGCTTTCTGACATTTCTGATTCGTATATACGGATCGTTTCCCGAGGGGGTATCGCTGGCCATCATCATCATGAATATGTTCGTGCCGCTGATCAACCGCGCGACGCGGCCGGTTGTATTCGGCCGGGTCAAGGAAGGCAAAGAATGAAGACGGTAGCAGTCACGGGGATGAAACTTTTCATCATCTGCGCGGTGGCCGCCGCCACGCTCGGAGCCATTAATGCCATTACCGAGCCGGTGATCATCCAGCGCAAGATCATGGAGCTGCAACAGGCACTCGATGAGCTGGTTCCGGACGCCGAGACCGGCGCCGCTTCCGCCGTGACGGACAACGCCGTGATCGTGAAGAGGTATCCGGTGCGCAAAGAGGGCGCGGTGGTGGGATCGCTGCTGGAGCTGAAAGGCTCCGGGTACGGCGGGGAGATGAAGATTCTGGCCCGCTACAAGGAGGATGGATCGATCAGCGCGGTACGGCTGATGGAGAACACCGAAACCCCGGGATTGGGCAAGAAGGCGGAGAGTCCGCTATATATGCGGAAGTTTATCGGCACCGGCTCCCCGAAGGCGCCGGTGCCGGTGCGCAAGGATATGCTGGACGGCGATGAAGCCGATGCCGTTACCGGAGCTACGATTACCTTCCTCGGCATCTCCAAGGCGCTGGCCGAGGGGGCGGAGTACGCGCGCAGCGCCGAGGAAGGAGAATGAGCATGCTGTACAAAGAGTTCACCAAAGGGATATTCAGAGAGAATCCCATCTTCATCATCCTCCTGGGCCTTTGTCCGACCCTGGCCGTTTCCACCCAAGTCGTGAACGCCCTGGGAATGGGAGCCGGAGTGATCTTCGTTCTGATCGGTTCGGAGATCTTCGTGTCCCTGCTCAAGGATTTCATCCCGGAGAAGATCCGCATACCCTCGTTTATCGTGATCATCGCCTCTTTCGTCACCATTGTGGATCTGGTGATGCAGGCCTACGCCCCCTCGCTGTCACGCAGCCTCGGCGTGTTCGTGCAGCTGATCGTGGTCAACTGCATCATTTTGGGTCGTGCGGAAGCCTTCGCCAGCAAGCGCAGGCTCGGGGAATCGTTGCTGGACGCTCTCGGTATGGGCGTGGGGTTCACCCTCGGACTGCTGCTGATTTCGGCGATACGTGAAATCCTCGGTTCAGGGACCATAACCCTCTTTGCGGTCGGAAATTTCGACGGCGTGATTCAAATTCCCGGTCTGTCCAGTCAACCGGCCCGTGTGCTGGCCCTGGCTCCGGGAGCGCTGCTGGTTATCGGTTTCCTGAAAGCATTCTTCAATTGGCTCGAAATGCGCCGCGAGCAACGCGCCGCCTTCGCGGTTGCCGGTAGGGGTAGCACATCGCAGCTCGCCGCGTCCCCCGATACGGCCCCAGCCGGAGGAGCCTCATGAGCTACATCGGGATCATCATCACATTCGTATTTATCAACAATTTTATCCTCACGCAGTTTTTGGGGCTCTGCCCCTTCATCGGCGTCTCCCGCAAGACCGACTCCGCCGTGGGTATGGGCTTCGCCGTAATATTCGTCATGTCCATGGCCTCCCTGGCCACCTGGGCGGTGTACCACTGGGTGCTGGTGCCCCTGCACATAGAGTATCTGCAGACCATCAGTTTCATTCTCATCATCGCAGCCCTGGTTCAGCTGGTGGAGATGGTCATCATGAAGATCTCACCGCCCCTGTACAAAGCCCTGGGTATCTATCTTCCGCTGATCACGACCAACTGCGCGGTTCTCGGAATAGCCTTGATCGCGGTTCGCAGCGACTACAACGCCCTGGAGAGCTTTGTAGCCGGGATCGCCGCAGGCCTGGGATTTTTGCTGGCCATCGTGGTCATGTCCACGATTCGCGAGCGTTTGGATCGAGAATGGGTACCCAAGCCGTTCCGGGGCGTGCCCATCGCCTTTATCACCGCAGGCTTGATGGCCCTGGCCTTCATGGCCTTCGACAAAGCCCTGCTGAAGAACCTGCTCGGATAGGAGGACCCCAGGTGGTAGTACTTCGAATTGTGTATGCACTGACATCGGTCGCCGGTCTGGGGATCCTGCTGGGATTGGGGCTCGCGTTCGCGTCCCGATTGCTGGCGGTACGGAGGGACGAGCGGGTGGAAGCCATTGAGAAGGCTCTTCCCGGGGCGAATTGCGGAGCCTGCGGTTTCGCCGGTTGCGCCGCCTACGCCGCCACGATTGTAAGTGGAGAAGCCGCACTGGATCTGTGCACCGTCGGGGGAGCGAAGGTAGCCGCGCGGATCGCCGAGATCCTCGGAGTGGAGTATGAAGCCGGGGAGGTGGTGCGGAGAGTCGCGCAGGTCCTGTGCCGGGGAGGCGGGGACACCTGTGAATACGCGTTCGACTACACGGGCGTACAGGATTGCGTGGCCCTGTACAATCTGTACGGGGGCAACAAGGTCTGCAAGTACGGGTGTCTCGGTTTGGGTACCTGCCTGCGGGTTTGTCCGGTGGAGGCGATCTACTACGATGCCGACGGATTAGTATGGGTCAACAAGGAGCTGTGTATCGCCTGCGGCCGCTGTGTGGAGGTATGCCCGACCGGAGTTATGCAGTGGGTACCCTATGAGGCGGATCTGGTCGTTGCCTGCAGCTCCAAGGACAAGGGAGCACGTGTGCGTAAATACTGCAAGGTCGGCTGCATCGCCTGCAAGATCTGCGAAAAAAAATCTCCCGAAGGCGGATACAAGGTTGAGGAGAATCTGTCGCGGATCGATTATGAGGCCGAAGGGGACAGGCGGCAGGCGGCCGAGGCCTGTCCGCCGAAATGCATCGTGGCCAACGACGTGCACCCCAAGCGATGATGCTTCTTTACAATCATGAGGTCAACCAGACTGCTGTTCGGCACATACAATCATCTCCCCGATGGAACACCACCGGAGAGACTCGAACAGACGTATCAGCGGGCCTATAAGCCGTTCCTGAGTCTTCTTTACAAATTTCCCCGCATCCCCGCGGTGATGCATTACTGTGGAAATCTATTCGAATGGATGGAGGATCGCCATCCGGAGTTCATCATGCTGCTCAAGGAGATGATCCGCCGCAAGCAGGTGGAGCTCTTGGGCGGCGCGTATTATTCTCCAATCCTGCCGTTGATTCCCGACGGCGACAAGCTGGGTCAGATCGAGAAGATGACGACCTTCATTCGCACCACCTTCGGCACCAGACCGCGCGGCAGCTGGATCGCCGAGCGGGTGTGGGAACCGGGCCTGGCCCGAATCTTGCGAAACAGCGGGATCGAGTATACTTTTTTAGACGACCGGAATTTCCACTCGGCCGGGGTGGAGGAGCAGAGCTGTTACCAGCCGTATCTGACCGAAGATCAGGGTAAAGTGATCACCGTGTTTCCGCTGCACGCCGGGCTGGGGAACTCGGTGACCGTGGCTGCACCGGAGGATCTGATCCTCGAACTGCACGGAATCTCCACCACGGATCATGCGCCGGTTGCCGTAATTCTGATTCCCGGAGAGAGCCTGGCCGGAGACGCCGAAGCCCTTTACGGGGAAAACGGTTGGCTTTTCCGTTTTTACCACCTGTTGGAGCAGAATCGGGAGTGGCTCCACCCCAGGATTCCGCGCTTCTCCCCGGAGGTGTTGTGCCCGCAGGGACGGCTGTACTTCCCGTGCCTGTCCTCCCCGGAGACCATGAACGGTTCCCTGTCGCCGGCTCGCCAGCGCGCCTGCCAGGAGATCGCGAAAAAATTGCGGAAACCGGACAGTGTGTTCGTGCGGCGTGGATTCTTCCGGCAGTTCCTGACCCGTTTCCCCGAGATCGGGCTTCTGTATGCCCGCATGATGTACACGCACGTGCTGGTCAGCCAAATCCGCGGGGACAAGTACAAGAAAAAAGCGGCGCTGGGCGAGCTGTGGAGAGGACAGACCGGAGCGGTGTACTGGCACGGCCGGCAGGCCGGCGCCTACTCGAATCCGCTGCGCAAGGCGGCCTACTGCTCCTTCATCGAAGCGGAAAAACTTACCCGCAAGGCCGGTATGTTTATGCCCGCGATCATCGCCACCGACTACGACCTGGACGGACAGGATGAGTATCTGTACCAGGGCAAGGTAATCAACATCTTCGTGCATCGGCGCGGAGGCGTCGCCCTGGAGCTCGATTATCTGCCCAGATGCTGGAATTATCTGGATACCATCGCACGCTGGCCCGAGCAGTACCACCGTTACAAGTACGAGGGCTGCGACCGGTATATGCGAAGAGCTTTTATCGATCATTTTTTTGCACCTTCCACGACCCTGGAAAAATTTGACAGAATGACGTACCAGGAGCTGGGTGATTTCATCGAGGAACCGTTCGAGCTGGAGGAACTGAAGCGGGAGACACGAACCGTGATTCTCTCCCGCGAGGGGAATGTTCGCTTCAAAAGGAGAACCATCCCGGTGACCCTGCGCAAGAGCTACAGCTTCCGGGAAAACGGCATCGAGCTGGATTTGAGCATTCGCAATATCGGATCGTTTGCCGTAGAGCTTTGGTACGGAATTGAAATCAACCTGTCTTTGGGCGCACTCGAGCGTGCGAATATCACGGTGCAGCAGGAGGACAAAGAAACCCGCATCGATCACGAAGCCGTTCAGCTGGATTCAATCGGCGGCGTGCGGATCCACGATGGAGCCAACAGGGTCCAGATCAGCCTTGCGGCGGACCGTGCATTCAGCCTCTGGAGCCTTCCGGTATATACGATGAGCTACGATTGGAACCAGCTGCGGCGCATGTACCAGAGCTCCTGCTTCGTGCCGCAGTGGCAACTTGAGCTTCAGCCGGAACAGAGTGCGGAAATCAAATTTAACGTGGATCTGCGCAAACGCTGAGCGTGCGCTCGTCTTTGCCGGGCTGAAGTCGGTCTTCCGCTACTACGGGCCGGCGTAAAGACGGCGGAAGCAGGAGTCCAGCCAGGGTTGAACCGCGACGTACAACGGCTCCTGGGCGAGAACGAATTCCAGCAGAGCCTCTTCGTACAATTGTTGGAAATAATAAGATTGGGCGAGGTAGAATCGAGCTCGGGCTTCGATGTAGGCCGAGCGCTTGAGGTTTAGAAACCCCTGAAGCTTGGCTTCCGCTTCCTGAAAATTACCGGTCAGCAGGTATTTCGCGACGATGCCGTTGAGTTCACCCGATTCTCCGGCCGCCGGCGCGCTTTTCTCCTCAGGAAGTACGGTCACGGTGCTGCGGAGCGGCTGCAGGGGCGGCGCCGAGGCGAGAACCCGGTCGATCGCAGCCTGCGTACGCGGATCGGAGAGCCGCTTACGGCGAGGGAGCGTCTCTCCTCCTCCGGCGCTTTGAGCCGGCTGCAGATAGGGCAGGGGTGTGCCCGCGGGCGGCTGCTGATCGCGCTTGACGGTTGCGATCTCACCCGAGCCTCCGGGCGCGGATTGTGCCTGCGACCGCTGCGTGGAAGAGGACCGCCGGGGGGCAGGTTGTGCGGCGGGTTGCACGGGCTCGCTCGCGGTTTCCGATTGCGCGGCCGCACCTTCAGAGTCCAAGGGAATCACCGCTGCAACCTCCGTGGTGTTTTCACCGGGTTCGAGCCTATGTTTGCCCAATTTGAAAAGCTCGCTATCGATCACCGCATAGTAGGTCTCCACTCCCGCGATGGGAAAATCGATAAAGCTGTTGGTTCCCGCATCCAGCTGCAGTGGCGCGAACGCTTCGAGCAGACCTTCGGTGCCGAGTATGGGTGTTGTGCTTCGGAACAGCAGCAGCGGTCGATTCGCAGAGGAGCTCTGAAATGTGACCCGTACCGAGTCCTCGAAGATTTCGGTCGAAATCCCGGTGATGTGTGTGGAGAGGCTCTCCGCGGTCGGAAGCACCGCTATGCGAACACCCGAGGAGGTTTTGTTGCGAAAGGGTATGAACAGCCGCTGCACCGTTCCGTTCGGATCTTCGATCAGGGCGGCGTAGAAGTAGGGATTATCATATGCGGGATTGTCCTCGAAGCTCGACTGCCGGGCGTTCAATCTGGCGATCAACTGAGCGTCCTGGTAATTATTCGCGTCAATCTCAGCAGAATGTCGATACAGGAGAATCGAGCCCTGGAAGCTCTCAGGATTGCGCCATGTGATGAGAATCCGGGAATAGTGTGCGTTGGCCCTGAGCTTGGATACGAAAGGAACCGGGCTTTGGGAATCCGCTTCCTGCGCAAAGGCCGAGGCTGCGATTAGAAACAGAAGAAGCGGAAGCACTTTCTTCATACACGTTACTCATCGGCGTGGATTTTTCATAGTTTGACACAAAATAGGAGAATCTTTACACTTAATCAAGATGTTCGTGGCAGTGGCATATGAGCTGGGCAATGAAGATCATCGAAGCCGGATACATTCCAGCTTTTTGGAGTACGGATTCAAAAAGGTACATGAGGGTCTGTACGAATCCCTCACGATCAACGATCAGGGACTGTTGCGCCTGAAAAGAGAGCTGGACCGGATGACGGACAGCTACGACAGCCTTCGCTTTTACCAGTATCCGATGGAGGGTACGCTGGTGATTTCGACGCTCAAAGAAAAGAAGTGGCGAAAGACCGTGGTGAACACGAGCAGGCGGGAACGAACGTAGCGCAATTCCGCGCCGATTCCAAGTAAAAAAACAGAAAGGTTAGAGAATATGCTGGAGGAGCTTCAAGCGAAAATATCGGGTCTGGGCGGGGATATAGAAGAATCCTGGAGGCATCTTTGACTCCGAGGAACTGATGGAGAAGATCCAGTCCCTGGAAACGAAGGCGGCGGCCGCAGATTTCTGGCAAAACCGGGAACATGCGGAGAGCACGCTCAGCACCCTAAAACGGCTGCGGGAAATTTACGATCCGTGGCAGGAACTGAAAGAGCATTTCGGTGAAGTAGCCGAGCTGTTGAATTTAGCCCTGGAGGAGAGCGAAGAATCGGTGGCCGAAGAGATCGCCGCCGGTATCGAGAAGCTGCAGGTTCGATATGAGAAATTGAAGATGCTGCAGTTGCTGGGCGAGGACAACGATCCACTATCGGCCTTCCTCACGATTCATTCGGGCGCCGGGGGCACGGAGGCCTGCGATTGGGTCAGCATGCTCCTGCGCATGTACACCCACTGGAGTGAGAATCATGGCTACTGCACGGCGATCATCGATATGCTGGAGGCCGAGGGGGGCATCAAGAGTGTGACGCTGGAAATCACTGGCGAATATGCCTTCGGCTTTCTGAAAAGCGAGACGGGCATCCATCGCCTGGTGCGCATCTCGCCCTTCGATGCATCCAGCAGACGGCATACCTCCTTTGCTTCGGTGTTTGCCTCGCCGGTGATCGATGATACCATAGAGGTGGAGGTACGGCAGGAGGATTTGCGCATAGACACCTACCGTTCCGGCGGCGCCGGCGGGCAGCATGTAAACAAGACCGATTCCGCCGTCCGAATCACCCACCTGCCCACGGGGATCGTGGTTCAGTGCCAGAACGAGCGCAGCCAGCACAAGAACAAGGCCACGGCCATGAAGGTCCTGCGTTCACGGTTGTATGAATACTACAAGGAACAGCAGGATGCGGAGAGGGAGAAACAGGAGAGCGAAAAGAAAGATATCGCCTGGGGCAATCAGATTCGTTCGTACGTGTTTCAACCGTATACGATGGTCAAGGATCACCGCACCAAGGCGGAGAGCGGCAATGTGCAGGCGGTCATGGATGGAGACATCGATCGATTCATCGAGGCGTATCTTATGATTACGGCGGGAGCCAGGAAACAGTGGGAATAAACATCCTCATTGCAGATGATCTGAAGTTTATTAAGCTCGTACTGCGCGATCTGGTGGAAAAGGCCGGATTCCGCGTTGTCGGCGAAGCGTCCAACGGCGAGGAAGCGGTCGCGCTGTATCAGGACAAGCGTCCCGATGTGGTGCTCATGGATATCACCATGCCGAAGATGGACGGTTTGGCCGCATTGAAGGCGATCCTCAAAATCGATCCCGAGGCCCGCGTGATCATGTGCTCGGCGCTCGGGCAGCAGAGCCTGATTGTTCAAGCACTGCAGCTGGGGGCGAAAGATTTCATCGTGAAGCCTTTCCGCGAAGAACGTGTGATCGCCTCGATCAAGAAGATTCTCGATATCGAATGAAGGTTCTGCCTTTCCTGCTGCTGGCGTTCATTCCGATCCCGCTTCACTGCCAGGATCCCGCGCTTAGCGACAACCGCGATTACTGGTCGGTAGGAATCGTTGCTTTCGAGGGAAGCAGGCTGAGCCGGGAGAACGTGTACCTGAGCCAAAGCTTCCCGCTGCTGTTGAGGGAGAGACTGGCCGCGATTCCGAGTCATTTCTTCAGCGAGCGGGAGGTGCAGGCGTATCGCCGCGGCATCATCCGCCGCCGGCAGCGAAGCCTCGCCGATGCGGTGCAGAAGGAGCGGCGAAGGCGAGACGAGCTGTTTTTCGACCCGGAGGCCAGGCCGGAACAGATTACGGCCATCGAGCAGCGTATCGATTCGAATCTGGACGAGCTTCGGCGGCTGGGCGAAATGGATCCGGCCCAGATTCCCTTTCCCGAGAGCAGGAGCCTGCGCTTCGCCTCCGGCGAGGGAGGACGGTTGATCTTCGATCAGCTGCTGCTCAGCCCGCTCGATATCGCCGCGAAGAACGAATTGGACATTCTGATTTGGGGAAGGCTGGAGCAGATACAGGATTTCCTCTACCTGGAGATCCATCTGCTTCATGCGCAGCTGGAAGAGCAGGTATTCTCCTACAGCGACGCGGCCACCCCGGCCGAGCTGTACGAGCGGGTCGATGAGCTGGTCGCTCAGATGGCCTCGATCCTGTGGGGCCGGGATTGGAGCTCTCTCCGCGTGGAGAGCGATCCTGCGGGAGCTTCGGTCTGGATAGACGGGAGCTTCCGGGGCCGTGCGCCGCTCGAGATTCCCTACCTGCTTCCCGGCAAACGGGAGCTGCGCGTGCAGGCCACGGGATATGAAGATGTGCTTCGGACGATTGAACTGTCACCGTACGAGCGGGAGCTGCAACAGCTATCGCTCTCCGCCGTGCCGGAGGATTTGCTGACGGTGAACAGCGAGCCCGACGGTGCCGCGGTGTACGACGGCTCGGAGTGGCTCGGCATCACGCCCCTGAGCGTTCAAAAACCGCAAACCTCGAGACGGTATTTGCTGCGAAGGGAGGGATATCTCGATTTGCCCGTTTACACCGGGCAAGACCCGGAAACCTCGATCATCGCGGAGCTGTTGCCGGCGGATCTTGATCCCGCCGCCATGCAAGACCGCAGGAGAAAGGAGTTGTACAGGGCATTCGGGGCCTTCGCCCTGTCGATCCCGGCGCCTCTGTTCCTGTGGGGTTACGGCTACGACTATCGCGTCCTGGCGGCTCAGCCCGGTTCGCCACCCGATGCGGAGCGGACAGCCGATACGCTGACCTATCTCTCCCTGGGAACCATTGCGGTCAGCGGCTCTCTGTTCGTGAATCTGATGGTACGCCTGGTGCGTTATTTGCGAGCCGCTGACCGGAAGGCATGAGCGGGAGGGATACATGAGGAGAACGGCGCTTGGCGACAGGATTCGACAATTGTTTGGGGTCTCCGAGCGGACGGGAGACGGTTCCCAGGCGCCGGTCGGACGCAGGGACAGCGAGTTTTTCGAACAGTTGGAGGAGCTGCTGATCGAGGCCGATATCGGTCCGGCATTGGCCGTACAGATCGTGGAAACGGCCAGGGACCAGATCCGGGGCCGGGGAGCCAGGGACCGGGATCGGTTGTTTGAACTCCTGAGAAGCCAGCTCGCCCGGATCCTGCGTTGCGAGACCCTTGAACTGGCCGACGAAGGCGTGAACCTTCTGCTCGTGCTGGGTGTAAACGGAGTGGGGAAAACCACCACCATCGCCAAGTTGGCACACTACTTCGGTGTTCGGGGAGACAAGAAGGTGGTGTTGGCGGCGGCAGATACCTTTCGCGCCGCGGCGATCGATCAGCTGGTGGCATGGGGCAGACGGCTCTCCGTTCCGGTGATACGGCAGGATCCGGGCTCCGATCCCGGAGCCGTCATCTATGACGCCATCACCAGTGCCCAGGCTTCCGGAGCGGATCTGGTTATAGCCGATACGGCGGGCCGGATGCACAACAAAGAGCACCTGGTCAAAGAGCTGGGAAAGATCAACAGGATCGCCGGAAGCCGGCTGAACGATTCCGCCTACAAAAAAATACTGGTGCTCGACACCACCACCGGCCAGAATGCCCTGCGTCAGGCAGAGGTTTTCCATGAGGCTGTGGGAGTGCAAAGCATAATTCTGGCAAAATACGATTCCACGGCCAAGGGAGGGATCGCCGTAGCCATTTCCAGAGAACTGGAGATTCCCTTCTCCTTTCTGGGGGTGGGGGAGAAACTGGAAGACCTGCTGGTTTTCGAATGCGAGTCCTACCTCAACCGTCTGCTCGGGGTTCAATGAGCATCCGGCCGCGACTGCCGATCTACCGAATGCTGCCCGTACTGCTTCTGTTGCTCGCCATCCATCCGGCGGCCCAGGAGGCCGCGGATTCTTCCACCAGCTACTTCCGCTCCAACGATCTCGGTATGGCTTTAGAGCGGATCGAAGCGGGGAGCAGGGAGGAGTTCGATTTCATTCTGGCCGTGGAAAGCCGCGGGCGGGGGCAGACGCGCACTCTGTTCCGGGAGGGGGTCGAGCTGCGCCGGTGGGAAAGCGAGCCCGGGGAGGAGCGCATTTTTTCCAATTCGCAGCTGGAGCAGCGAAGCCGCTACGACGAGGAGGGGCGTTTGCTGGAGGAGCACTTCTTCGAACGGGGAAAGTTCGTCAGAAGAACGCTCTATCTGTACAACGGAGAGGCTTTGGGCCGCAGCGAGACATACGGTCCGGAGGGACGGGTGGAGTTTGTCGATCGCTACTACCTGTCCCCGGACGGCCGGCTGCGCAGGGTTGTTCGCGAATGGGTCGAAGGTCCGGCCGATCAACAGCTGGCACTCGGCGGGGCGGCGGGAAGTGTTTTCGAAGAACGCTACGGCAATGCCGGCCAGCGACGGATCAATCGTTTTGATGCCGCGGGAAGAATCGTCGAACAGGAGCTGTGGGTAGACGGGGAGCTGACCGAACGGGAACACTTTCAATACCGCGGGCAGAGCGAGCTCCTGGAGAGCTCCCGACTGGAACAGCTGCAACTACAGTGCACAACCCGCCGCGGGTACGATCAGCAGGGTAGGATCATCCGTATCGAGGTGGAGCAGGCGGGTGAGGAGAGCATGGAAACGCTTCATCGCCGGGACGATCAGGGTCGGATCGTGGAAACAACCCGCAGGGGTCCCGAGGGCATCGAAAATTGGTTGTTCGCCTACGATCCCGAGGGCGAATTGCTTCGAGAGGAATACCGGATCAGGGGCTCCCTGGAGCGGGTGACGCAGTATCACTCGGAGGAGCAGTCGTATACGCGGATCGAGCAGCTTTATCGGGAGAATGAATTGTTCA
>Ga0272441_10005195_pt1 | contig 22865 bp, 25 predicted proteins | sample SSMProp6N_FD_193582 | JGI IMG/M metagenome (GOLD analysis project Ga0272441, IMG submission 193582) | Marine sediment archaeal communities from Little Sippewissett salt marsh, Falmouth, MA, United States - SSM-Prop-6N | ecosystem: Environmental > Aquatic > Marine > Wetlands > Sediment ...
CCGGGTTGGGATAGTGCCAACACTGATACAGCCTGCTGAAAAATGATGAGACCGCAGAAAATTACATATATAAAGGGTGGGGAATTTTATTTTGCCACTGTTGAGGAAAATTACGTTGCCATTGACAAAAGGGACCAGACAGACCTCTGAAACGCTTTTGTTTCAATTTGTTACATGGATAAAATCATGTCAATACCCACATCATTGGACTTCTGTAACCTCCTATAAACTCCTGTTATGGGGACCGAGCAGGCACTCCCCTTGCTCTTTTTGTTGTATTGAGAGTTGCAGAATAGTATGGTACAAATGGGTTCAGAAATTTGGAGAAGGGTTGTAATTATAAGTCCAGAAGATCTTTTAAAAGTTCTTTTATGCATTCCAGATCACTTTCGGACAAGGTCCCAACTTTTCGAATAAATCTCTCTTCATCAAGAGATAAAACCTGAAAACACATTGCAAAACTTACCTTCGAAAGACCGTTTTGGGAGTCGGGTTCAACTATATGTGTATGGGGGAACCCAGCGGCATTTTCTGATGAAGTAAAAGGAACAACCGTATGCATTCCATACGATTTTGCAAGAACAACTGCCGGGCGAGTCCCTGACTGTTCATGCCCGCGACTGTTCTCAAGTTCAATGCACCAGACTTCTCCGGGGTCCTGAAATCGCATTCCTAATGCCTCATGGATTTAATTGATGCCTGCTGCAGTGGTCCGGTCTCGTTTTTAAGCCACTCAAGGTCTTTTTCAGTGGGTTCGAATAAAAATTCCTTTGCCTTTGAAATACCCTTTGCAATCTGTGTATCGCGGTAAAAACCCTTTGTCTCTTTTATAATACGAAATGCTTCTACGGGTGAGCTGTTCGTATTTTTTATAATATAGGCATATGTTGCACCAATTTCAAGAAGGGGAGCGTTCTTCCGGAAGAGATTATCGAGAGTTTTTACCATCACTTTTTCTTTATCTGATAATGAAGCACCTGAACTAAGGTTTTTAAACTCCTGTCTGTGATCATAATAGTCTTTCGTGAATGCCGGAGAATAAGAGCCGCGAACATACATTCCAAATGGATAGTTCAGATTCATACCCTTCAACTGGAGAAGGCATATCGTCTTTTGGCCAATGATTTTATCCTCAAATTCGTCGCAGTCTAATGGAAATTCCATCTCCTCAAAGACTGCAATTGCTTTTTCCCAGTCTCCCATTTTATTCGCCCTCACATACAAGCATATCGAACCAGTTTTTTATTTTGTTCCATTCTTCAAGTCCTGCAGGAGTAATTACATATAATTCGAGGTTTTCTTTTGATTCAAATCTGACCTTCTCCATCCGCAGGTAACCCATTTCTACAAGTGCATTTAAATTTGAATATGTTGAGCCATCACTTCCAATATTAAGGCCGTTTTTTATTTGCCTTGCTGTTGCTCCGTCTTCGCCGAGTTCTGATAACGCCCACAGGATTTTTATCCGGCTAAGTGAGAACAATTTGGAATTCAAATTTCCGGACTCATGAACAATTTCCAAAAACTTTTCTTTCATTTTACCTCCCCACCCCATCAGCAAATATTCGTTTGCTGATCATAAATATGACTTGAAGTTTAAATTAATTTCTGGAGAAGATAGTATGATGTGATGTATCACCAGGACTTTTACTGCTGCAGGGAGGGCAGGTCCTCCCTGCCGGACCCACCCGACCAGGTGATGGGTAGCATGGTTGTTGGGGAGAATTGACCGGAACAATACTGCATTCATCAGTCACGAATCCAGGCAAAAGAATAGAGAGTTTTCCAAAATCATTGCATAGTACGCCTTAGGAACAGGATGGATGCTTGTCCATCCATCCTGTGACTCATCCTCTGCCGGGGGAGAGTCGGCAGAGAGGGGGCGTGCCCCCTCTCTTGCTGTTCATGAACCGGAAGACCTGCAAAATCGATGAATATCAACCAAAAGGGACCAGAAAGACCTCTGAAATGCTCTATGTTTCAATTTGTTACATGCTATAATTATGCCAATACGCGTCTGTTGGACTTTTGTAAACTCCTGGTATAGAGATCGGACAGGCAAGGGAGGGCAGGCCCTCCCTGCCGGACCCACCCCACCAGGTGATGAGTCGCAGGGGGGCAGGCGAGTGCCCCCCTTGCTCCGTGTTGTTGGGAAGAATTGATCCGGAACAATAGTACATTCACGAATCACGAATTACGAATCCAGGCAAAGAGTAGAGAATTTTCCAAAATCACTTCCCAATACACCTTAGAAACAGGATGGATGCCCGCTCCCTCTCTGGCAGACCAGGTGTAATGGGAGATTTGATTGAATCGGTTCTGGGATAATCGTGTTCAGGGTATTCTGATCTGGGTTAATCCGGTCTGAAATAATCTGTTCTGCCGTTGAACGTGAGGTCCGTGCATGCAAAGATCCGGTTCCATGGTGTCCGAGAAGAGTACTTTCGCGATGAATGGACAATTATTTACATACTATCCTATCCGTGGTTCTGCAGGTCCCTTGAAGTACCACTAGCACCACTGGCATAACCGGGACCAACTGCACAACCAGTACCGCCAGCACCACTGGCACCACTGGAACAACCAGTACAACCGGCGCCATACTGTATCAGGATCCTGCGTGAATTGCCCCACATCCTGACTCGTTCCAGTTTCACCAGTCCCATATTGGAGAATTTAATCATGCGTTTCGCGAAGAATGAATAGCATACCGGAATTGTTTCAGATAGTTTGTTGTACACGTCTCCGGAGATCATTGGTTTTTCTGTTCCTCCCGTTCCAGCCGTTCCTTTTGTTCCACCTGTTCCCCCTACAATTCCTGCAACCGCATGAAGCAGTTGCTGTTCCTGTTCGTCGAGCAGGCGGGTAACTGCAGGGGGGAGGGTCGTCTGCACGATGGTGAGGGATGCCCGAACATCTGCCCGGGAGACAGCAGTTCGGTTCTTTGTCTCTGCCTGTTCTACTGACGTCTTCAGGAGATCAATGCCTGTCCGCAGGTTCCCCAGGTGTACCGTCTCGGTGATGATGATGTCCATGATTTCAGGGGAGATGACATCCTGACGGAGGGATTTGTCTGCAAGGTCAGTCATGATGGCCCGTATTTCATCTTCTTTGTAGGAAGGAAATCTGATTTTCTGTGGCTGGAATATTGCATGAATGGATTCATCGAGGGTTTTTGTGCAGACTGACTGTTCTGGTGTATGGTGTCCGGTCAGGGCAGATACGCGGGAGAATTCAGATGCAGAGGATAGCTCAGATACAGATGGTGATTCTGATTCTGAGGATAGCTCAGATGCAGATGGTGATTCAGATACACGGGATAATCCGGATGTTGATGGTGATTCAGATGCTGAGGTTACCACAGATTCTGAGGATAATTCTGATGCTGATGATCGTACGGATGGTGATGATAATACCGATGCGGCAGACATTACCCCGGGGGATATGTTTGTTGTGTTCACGGTAAGGATGACGCCTGCCTTGAAGCCCTGATATTCTTCATGCATCCGGAGGAGAATGTCGAGTACATCTTCCAGAATATGATCATGCCAGAGCAGGAGAGCATCATCGAAGCAGACGAGGAGTATCGCATCACGCTCTGCCAGTGTCCTGCCTATGCTGTCAATGAGGTGCTGGACGGAAACGCCGCGGTCGGGTGGTTCCTGGCTGAGTGCGGCCCGGTATATTTTTTTCAATACAGCGTACTTGGTCTTCACGGTCGGGCAGGTGATGAAGACCGGGATGATGCGGTGTGTCTCTTCTTTGAGCTCTGCGAATACCTTCTTCACGGTCGTCGTCTTCCCGGTGCCGGACGATCCATACAGGATCATATTCTTTGGGCATGCCCCGAAGATTGCCGGACGAATGCATCTGCAGATCTGTTCCGTCTGCTCTTCCCGGAACCGGAACATTTCAGGAATGTGGTCGTATTCGAGGACCATGCGGTCTTTGAACAGCGTTTCTTCCATTGAAAAAACAGGGTTTTTCATAAAAGTGCATATATGCGGATCTTTTTTAGAATTCGGTAGGGGTTGTACAAGTGAATTCAGCAATATTTCTTTTTAATTTGCATTTAACGGAATCTGATTTGGTATTTATTTTTTCCTGCTTTTTGGCGAATGTTTTTATGTAATTTTATGGCAATTTGGGTGTGGTTTTTATGCGCGATTTTTTTGGGGGGTTTATTGATGTATTTCGGCGTTTTATGCAGGGAATTTTTGGGTGTGGGAGGATTTTATGAGGATTTTGTGATGATATTGGAACGTGTTCTGGGCTGAACAGGCAAGGGAGGTTGCACCTCCCTGCCGGACCCTCCAAACGAGGAAGAGTCGCAGGGGGGAGGGGCGTGCCTCCCCCCTTGCTCTGGGTTGCTAGGGAGAAAACGAAACGGAAATCGGAAATTCATCCATCCATCCAGGCAAAAGAATTGAGAATTTTCCAAATCACTACCCAATACAACTTAGGAACAGGAGGGATGTTCATCCATCCCTCCTGTGACTCATCCAGTTTTGGGGGAGAGTCGCAGGGGTGAGGGGCAGGCCTCCCCCCTTGCTCTGGGTTGCTAGGGAGAAAACGAAACGGAAATCGGAAATTCATTCATCCATCCAGGCAAAAGAATTGAGATTTTTCCAAATCACTACCCAATACAACTTAGGAACAGGAGGGATGTTCATCCATCCCTCCTGTGACTCATCCAGTTTTGGGGGAGAGTCGCAGGGAGGGGGCGTGCCCCCTCCCTTGCTGTTCATGAATACTGAATACTGAATACTGAAACCGGAAAATCGGTAAATTGCACGAGAAAGGAATAAAAAAGACTCCAAAACGACTCCAAACAGATCCGAAAATCATGCGTGTTTCAATTTGTTACATGGGATAATTCTGCTGATACTCGTTTCAATAGATTCCTGTCAAAAAGACATGAACAGGCAAGGGAGGTTGCACCTCCCTGCCGGACCCTCCAAACGAGGAGGAGTCGCAGGGGTGGGCAGGCCTCCCCCCTTGCTCTGTTTTTCATTAAGAGTCTATGGCGTTATTTGGAGAATTTGAAACGGGAAAACGGGATATTGATGTGTGATGTGTGATATGTGTTGTGTGATGTGTGATCTGGTGTTTTTGCGAGGTCACCTCATCAACTGTTACCCCATCATCTGCACCAGCCATGCCACCACACCGCCCACAATCCCGCTGAGGCCTGCACAGACGCCGCCCATCCGCTTCTCTGATCCAATCTTTTCAGCCTGCCATCCTTCCAGGCGCCGGATGCGGGTCTCGAAGTCGGCGTCTGTCTCTTTCATCTCGGTGAGTGTCCGGCAGATCCACTTGATATCACGGTGCATCTCGGCTAGTTTCGCGTTTACATTATCAGTCTTCATGGTGATCTGGTCCCCCCTGGTATTCTCAGGTGCATCCTGTATGCTGTATATAGTGTGTATGGGGGTTTGTGGGGGATAAATATTACTTGGGGTAATTATTTTGTTGTGTCGTATATTCGATCCGTATGTTGATCTGTATTTGATCTGTATGTTCGATCAGAGGGGTGAGGTGCCCACGGGAGCCCTCCATTTTTCTCTCAGATAGTTTTCATGCATGTGTCTGTGAACGGATTGTTCTCTCCACTGTTATGAACGATAATTCCCGTTTCTGGCCTGGATGTGGAATGTGAGTCTCGGATGTTGAATGTCAATCTCGAATGTGGAAGAAAGAATCCGGCAGTTCTGCCTGTGCGACTTGGTCATTTTTCCCCTCACATCATCATCAGATCACCTCGGATTTCTCTCACCATTCCGGATATTTTTCCGGATATTTTTCCGTAATTTCTCCGCAGAATGTCCAATGTTAAGGCAGGCTTATATTACCTGAAGTAATAGTTTTATATGTCAGTCGAATCCCGGGACCAGGCTGGCAGGAAGTGCCAAACATGGCTGACTTTATCCAGACCACAACCACCAAGAGTGCGGTGCGGGACCTCGCGGTTCCCATCGCCACTATCACCGCCTTCGATGCCCTCGTGCAGGACATCATCGACACCAACCCCTTCGGGTGCACTGCGTACACCGAGAAGGGTGTCACCATCGACCCGGTCGTCCGTTCCCAGGAACGGTATGACGCAAAGGTCGTCTACGAAAATCTCGAAGCAGACACCATCGGCGACATCTCTGTTCAGGTCGCATCTGTCGCGGCCTTTGACACCGTTGCCACACACGTGATGGACGACGACGACCTCGCCCTCGCAATCGGCGGGACGCAGTCCCGTGACACAGAGAAGGACACCTTCTACTGCAAGCTGAAGTGCCACGACCCCGCAGGGGAGATATACTACGTCACCCTCTCCCGCTCAAAGGTCCGTATCTCATCCTACGCGGATGACGCCATCCGGACCACGGTTGAGGCATGGGCTGATCTGAAGCCTGAGCTGAGTTGAGCTGAGCTGAGTTGAGGAGAGGAGAAGCGGGTTGAAGCGGGTTGAAGCGAGTTGAGTTGAAGAAAAGTGAAGTGAATTATCAGAACTTATCCGCACTGAAGTGAACAACACTGAAGTGAAGTGAGTTCTGATACCGTTTCTTCAATTTCAATTTCGGTTTCAATTCCAATTCCGATTTCAATTCCAATTCCGACTTCGATTTTCATTTTGTTCATGAATTCAAACCTCCATTAACACGAGAAGGATGCCAAAGATAGGGGGATGGGATCTCCTGTTTTTGGTGTTTTTTGAGCGTTTCATTTTTTGACTTCATATTTTGGACCCCGGGATGGCTTTTTTGATCTTGGTTTTGACCATGTTTTTCGACCCTGTATGCAGGGCAATCGGGGGGTGGATTGGGCGTAATTTCGGCTCATTTGGGTGTCATTTGTGGGTGGAGTAATTTAAGGCAGATATGTGTTTTATTTGCAAAATTGACCAATATTTGAGGCTTAGGTTTGGGTGCTGCTGGTGGGTGTTTTGCAGAGGATGTATTGGGTGGCCCAGGGTGAGATCGGAGCACTCCGTGCGTCTGTGATGATTGTTTTTTCGGGATGTATTGGTTATTTTGGGACATTTTTTGGCATTTTTGGGCATTTTTTGGAATTTTGCGAAGTTTTTGGGTATTTTTGAGCATTTTTTGGCATTTTGTGAGATTTTTTGGCATTTTGAGGCAATTTTGGACAATTTTTGGCATTTTGTGGCGATTAGGGGCATTTTGGAGCATTTTGGAGCATTTTGGAGCATTTTGGAGCATTTTTGGAGCATTTTTGGAGCATTTTTGGATTTATTTGGTGGATTTATGGCATTTTTGGTTTTTTTCACAATAACTGAACATATATTTCTTTGAAATCATGTATCTGCTAAAAAAGATATTGTATGTCCTCTCATTGCGAGATCGGATTATTTCTCTCTGGAAATTTCATTTTCCTTCAAAACTCCGTCCAAATCCCATCAAATACCTTTCTGAGAAAACAAAAAATCTCGATTCATTCAAATATGCAGCATAAGGAATGTTCTCCTGCGGCTGTTAATGAAATACCATTAAATACGAATCAAAAATGGGCAGTATAAATATTCCTCCCTTCCATACATTGTAGACATGGACCGTTACTGGAAAGGATTCCTTCCTGAACCATCTGTTCGAACAGTTGGTGATATGGAATGTGTACTGGCAGACCCGGATAGTGTCGAACTCGATTCGGCCACCCCTCTCTACTATATGTACCGCGATCTTGCCATGAATGACACCGATCGTGAAATTCTTTCCCGTCAGAACATACGATACGATATGACGGTCATTCCCCCAATCTCCCCCAATCTCCTCGGCGGTGAATATGTCAAGACCAAAGGGCACTATCACCCGGATATTCCTTTCGGTTCAGGTACAAACTCAGACACAACCCCGGGTGCAACTTCAGACACAACTTCAGGCACAACTTCAGACACAACTTCAGGCACAAGCTCTGGCATCGGTTACCCTGAACTTTATCAGGTGCTCGCAGGAGAGGCCCGTTATCTTCTTCAGAAAAAGGACCTCTCCGATGTGGTGGCAGTCACTGCCTCAGAGGGCGATTGTGTGTTTATTCCGCCCGGGTATGGGCATATCACCATAAACGCGAGTGACGAGGTGCTTGTCATGGCAAATCTGGTCTCGACCCGGTTTGAGAGTGAGTATGCTGAATATGAGGAGATGCGGGGCGGGGCTTTCTATGCGGTAGAAGAAGGAGGTTTTGTTCAAAATCTCCGATATTCGTCAGACCTCAATGTACGGGAAATTGCTGCAGGTGATGCGTGGTGCGGTTTGGAATTGGGTATCGGGCATGGGGAAGGGATCTATGATCTTGTGTCTGGGTCAGCAGATCTCTCTTTCCTGAATGAGTCTGAAAAAATTGCAGTTCTGCATATGAATCCTGTAATGGTATGTCATTGAGTCACTTGGTTTAGCTGCAATCGTTCTGTTGTAACATTTATATGTGCCATTCTTCAGTTCCATTAATGTATTGGAATTTTAACACGTAAAACGCGTCCCTTTTATAGTAATATTCATAAAAAAAGTATAGGATATTTCAATTATCATCCGAGGTGCTCATCATCATTTCCGGAACAAATACAATCGGCAAAAATACAATAGTGTCAGATAACGTAACACTCGGCTTTCCTTCCCGTGAACATCTGGGCAAAGAGGAGTTTCCCGGGACGACCATCGGCGCGGACGGGATGCTCCGCTCAGGCACCATCATCTATTCTGACGTGGTGATTGGCAACCATTTCTCAACCGGACACAATGTAATGATCCGCGAGAAGACAACTATTGGTGATCATGTTGCAGTGGGGACGAACACCATCATTGAAGGGAATGTAACAATTGGTAACAATGTCTCTCTCCAGAGTCTGGTCTACATCCCGACCGGGGTTTTGATTGAAGATGATGTCTTCATCGGCCCGAACGCAGTGCTGACGAATGACCCCTACCCACCCCATGGCGGGGATAACCTGAAGGGTCCTGTCATCCGGAAAGGGGCCTCCATCGGTGCGAATGCAACACTTGTACCCGGTGTTGAGATTGGTGAGGGCGCCCTTGTTGCAGCAGGTGCGGTTGTCACCAGGGATGTGCCGCCCCGTATGCTTGCAATAGGTACTCCGGCCCGGTTCCGGGACCTGCCTGAAGGTGCGAAACAATGATTCCTGTTGGACGGCCGGTCGTCGGGGACGAAGAGATCGCCGCTGTCAGTGAGGTGATCCGGTCCGGGATGCTTGCCCAGGGTGCGGTTGTCACCGCGTTTGAGGACGAGTTCGCCACATACTGCGGGGTGAAAGAAGCAGTCGGCACGAACTCCGGGACTGCTGCCCTTCATGCCGCTCTTCTGGCGCTTGGCATTACAGAAGGAGATGAGGTGATTGTTCCCTCATTCACGTTTATTGCCACTGCAACGACGGTGAGCATGTGCGGTGCAACACCGGTCATGGTTGATGTGGACCCGAAGACGTATACCATCAGCCCGGAGGATATTGTCGACCATATCACCCCGCAGACGAAAGCGGTCATCGGTGTGCATCTCTTTGGTCAGCCGTTTGATGTCGAGCCTGTTTGTGATATCTGTCGTGATAACAATCTCTTCCTGGTTGAAGACTGTGCCCAGGCGCACGGTGCGATGTATAATGGAGTGAAGGTCGGCGGGTTCGGCGATGCCGGCTGCTTCTCATTTTATCCGACCAAGAACATGACCACCGGAGAAGGTGGCATGGTCACGACCAATAATCCGGAGCTTGCCGCACGGGTGAGACGGATTGTGAACCACGGTCAGAGTGACAAGTACCTCCACACCGAACTCGGGTTTAATCTGCGGATGAGCAACCTGAATGCCGCTATCGGTCGGGTGCAGCTATACAAACTGGACGGGTTTAATGCAAAGAGGCAGGAGAATGCTGCGTACTTCAATGAACATCTGACGTGTGCGGGCCTCTCCACCCCATACTGCCGGGATGGATCTGTCCATGTCTACCACCAGTATGTGGTGGAGGTCGGGGATGACTTCCCGATGGACCGTGAGGCATTTATGGCCTGTTTACGGGAGAAGGAGATTGGGTCTGCGGTGCATTACCCGATGCCGGTGCATATGCAGCCGTTGTACCGTGATGCCGGAAATGATGTGGAGGGTAATGCAGGAAATAATTCCGGGAATAATCCACAATGTCCGGTTTCTGATGACCTGTCATCCCGTGTACTGAGCCTGCCGGTGCATCCGGGTGTAACAACGGAAGACTGTGAATATATCTGTAGTATCATAAACGAGGTGAAGTGAAAATGGATGTTGGTGTAATTGGCGTGGGTGTCATGGGACAGAACCATGCCCGTGTCTACTCAGAACTAAAATCAGTTGATTCAGTCAAAGTTTTCGACCTGAATGAGACCGCCGCACAGAATGTGGCAGCGAAGAACGGTATTGAGTGTGCCACATCGATGGAAGAACTGCTGCGTTCGGTTGATGCGGTGAGTCTCTGTGTGCCGACTCCCTACCATTATAGTACGGCAAAAGAGGTTCTCGATGCCGGCGTGAATATGCTGATTGAGAAGCCCGTCTGCCTGACGTCAACGGAAGCAGAAGACCTGATCAAGCAGATCCCTGATGATCTGACGGTGGGTGTCGGTCATATCGAGCGGTTCAACCCGATCATTTCTGAGATTCAGCGGATTGTGAAAGATCCTCTCTATGTGGAGATCAAACGCCATAACCCTGCCTCGGCACGGGTGACCGGGAGTTCTGTTGTTGAAGACCTGATGATTCACGACATAGACATTGTCTTCAACGCGCTCTTTGATAGCGACTATTCCATGCAGTCGTTCTGCACCTTTGATGTCTGCGGAGCGATGTTTAAATTTGACACAACACCGGTCTATCTTTCCGCAAGCAGGAAGTCATCCAAAAAGATCCGCATGATTCACATCGAAGAAGAGGAATTCACCGTTCAGGGCGACTTTATGACGCAGGAAGTCTATGTGTACAGGAAGCCCAAACACTACCATGTGGAAGAGCAGCGGTATGTGCAGGACAATATCATCGAGAAGGTGATGGTCGGAAAGGTTGAGCCTTTGAAGACCGAACTGAGCACATTTATTGACTGTGTGAAGAAGGGCATTCCGTTCACTGTTACGCCCGAGCAGGGTCTTGCAAATGTCAGAGTATGTGAAGAAATTAAACGTGAGTTGCTCTGAGGTATGCATCCAGGGACACACATAATGGGTATTATTTCACATATTTCATTGAAACAGAATCCATCATACGCATCAAACATGCCTAACTCAATAAACACACTACAGGAAGGTCACAATATATGAACACAAACACCAGTACAGACAAAAATAGCATCACAGAGACCAGCCAGAGCACAAACATGAGCACAAATACCAACCCGGATACCAAAACAAATACAAAACTTCAGCAGCTCTTTGCAGCACGCGGACCGATCAAGACCATAGGCGTCATCGGCATGGGCTATGTGGGGATTCCCGCAGCCATGCTCTTTGCCGACGCCCCGGAATTTGCAAAGGTCTATGGGTTCCAGCGGGACTCAAAGACGTCCGGCTATAAGATTGCGATGCTCAACAACGGAGAGAGCCCTCTCAAAGGAGAGGAACCCGGCCTTGAAGAGCTGATTGCAAAGGTGACCGGCACAGATGGCGGCGAAAACAGCGACAGGCCAAAATTCACCTGCACACCAGACTTTTCAAAGATTGCCGAATGTGACGCTGTGACACTTGCCATTCAGACGCCGTTTGCAAACCCAAAGGACCTCATCCCGAACTTCACTCCCCTGATTGAAGGCATCCGGAATGTCGGCCGGTACCTCACTCCAGGCACCCTCGTTGTCCTTGAGTCAACGATCACCCCCGGCACGACCGCAGGCATGGCCCGAGAGATCCTCGAAGGGGAGTCCGGCCTTGTTGCTGGCGTTGACTTCGGCCTCGCCCATGCCCCGGAGCGGGTGATGGTGGGCCGCCTCCTGAAAAACATCCAGGAGCATGACCGGATCGTCGGCGGCATCAACGCCGTCTGCACCGACCGTGCCTGCGAACTCTATGGCCCGGTCTTAACCAAGGGCCAGCTCATCCCGATGAGTGCGACCGCAGCAGAAGTGACAAAGACTGCAGAGAACACCTTCCGTGACCTGCAGATCGCCGCAGCAAATCAGCTCGCCCTCTACTGCGAAGCGATGGGCATCAACTTCTACGATGTCCGCACCGGTGTTGACTCACTGAAAGGCGAAGGCATCACGAGAGCCATCCTCTGGCCCGGCGCTGGTGTTGGTGGGCATTGTCTCACGAAGGATACGTATCACTTGGAACGAGGCGTGGAGCAGCTCGGGCCCGATTCTCTTGACTGGCCGGATGATATTGCTTCTTTGTATGTTTCATCGCGACGGCTCAATGACTTCATGCCGAGCCACATGCTTCACCTGACTGAGTCTGGCCTCGCACAGGTTGGCAAGACGATGTCGGGCGCAAAGATTGCCCTCCTAGGCTGGGCCTTTCTCAATGACTCGGATGACGCCCGGAACACACCCGCCGAACCGTTCTATCAGGCAGCCGGTGCTGCCGGTGCTGGGGTGAGAATTCACGACCCGTGGGTTGACCCGGAGACGGCGGCGGATGTGCCGGATGATGTAGATATTACACGTGATCTTGATGCTGTTCTCAGAGATGCTGATGCGGTCGTTATCTTCGCTGGCCACAAGGAGTACCGGACGCTTGTTCCGGCTGAGGTGAAAGCGCTTTGTGGGTGCAGTCATCCGGTGTTTGTTGACGGACGGAATGTTGCAGAGCCTGATGAGTGGATTGAAGCTGGCTATGTCTACCGGGGCATAGGCCGTGGGGATAAGAATGGGCATTCGATTGTAGAATAGTAGAAGGTAAAATTCAGATGAAGATTGTCACCATCGTCGGGGCCCGTCCCCAGTTTATCAAGTGTGCGCCTGTCTCACGGGCACTCAGAGCAGAGCATGAAGAGATCCTCGTTCACACCGGGCAGCATTATGACGCGAATATGTCGGATGTCTTCTTTACCGAACTTGCCATTCCGGCACCGGACTATAACCTGGGCATCGGGTCCGGCCTGCAGGGTGAGCAGACCGGACGGATGCTTGCTGAGATTGAAACAGTCCTTCTAGAAGAGCAACCGGATATGGTGCTGGTCTACGGTGACACGAATTCCACCCTTGCCGGTGCACTTGCGGCGGTGAAAATTCATATTCCGGTTGCCCATGTGGAAGCGGGGTTGCGGAGTTTTGACCGGTCTATGCCTGAAGAGATTAACCGGATTGTAACCGACCACGTCTCAAATCTGCTCTTCTGCCCGACTCAGACGGCGGTTGACAATCTTGCTGCTGAGGGAATTACAGAGGGCGTGCACCTCACAGGTGATGTGATGGTCGATGCCCTTCTTTACAATACTGAGATTGCTGAACAGTCCTCGACAATCCTTAAGGACCTGAACCTTGTGGGAGGCCAATATTTTGTCGCAACCGTGCATCGGGCATCGAACACGGACACCGAAGAGAACCTGCGGAATATCGTGGAGGCGTTTGGGAAAATCGGCGAAAGTGGCAATCGGGTCATATTCCCTGCCCACCCACGGACGGTGAAATACCTGAAGGAGTATTGCCTCTATGACCACCTTCCTGAAAATATTACTCTGACCGAACCCCTTCCCTATCTGGACATGCTCCACCTGATGCGGCATGCAAAGATGATTCTCACAGACTCCGGGGGTGTGCAGAAGGAGGCGTATATCCTTAAGGTTCCGTGTGTTACGCTGCGGGAGAATACCGAGTGGGTGGAGACACTTGAAGATGGGTGGAATGTCCTTGTAGGGGCGGATGGGGAGAATATCCTCAAAATGGGTTTGCGGCAAGAACCGGATGTAGGGCTGCAGGTGGATTGGTTTGGTGATGGGAGAAGTGCTTTGCGGATCTGTAAGATTTTTGATGTCTTGCACAGATCCGTTACAAGGTCTGCACATAAGAGTAGATACACTTTGAATGGAAAGAATGGTGCTATTTAACAGCAAAATATCGATATAGTTTTCACTATCACAATCGATATATTTTAATGAGTGTTTATATGTGCGGGGATGATCTTCAAAGCTGTATTGTGTCATCAAATCACAATATTAAAGCAAAGTAGTTATTTGTGTGCCATTCTAATTTATTATAATTATTTGCATTAAGGAGTAAAATTTATGTCATATTTCGATGGAAAAACAATTCTCATAACCGGCGGTACAGGCTCATTTGGAAAAATGTTTACATCTCTTCTTTTAAAAGAGTCAAACCCGGATAGTGTCCGCATCTATTCTCGTGGAGAACTACTCCAATGGGAGATGCAACAGAAAATAAAAGATGAACGTCTCCGTTTCTTTATTGGCGATGTCAGGGATAAAGACCGCCTTAGTCGTGCGCTGAATGATGTTGACATTGTTGTTCACGCAGCTGCACTCAAACAGGTTCCTGCAGCAGAATATAACCCTATTGAGGCCATAAAAACAAACATTGATGGTGCAACCAACATCATAAATGCCTCCATTGACAACGGTGTTGAAAGAGTGATGGCACTGAGTACTGATAAGGCAGTACATCCGGTAAATCTCTATGGTGCAACCAAAATGGTTGCAGAAAAACTCTTTGTTCAGGGGAACACCTATGCCGGAAAGAGGCAGACCAAGTTTTCCTGCACACGATATGGGAATGTCGTAGGGAGCAGGGGAAGTATTGTTCCTCTTTTCCTTGAACAGAGAAAGACTGGCAAAATTACGATCACAGACGATCGCATGACCCGGTTCTGGCTAACGCTTGAACAGGGAGCACGGTTTGTTGCCAAAAATATTGAACGGATGCAGGGTGGTGAGATGTTTATTCCAAAGATCCCAAGTATGAAAATGCCGGATCTGGCACGAGCACTTGCACCTGATGCAGAGGTGGAGATTATTGGTATTCGTCCGGGAGAAAAGCTCCATGAAGTGATGATCACTGAGGACGAAGCCAGGCACACGAAAGATATGGGCGATTATTTTGTTATTGAACCTGAACTCAAGTTCTGGAGCCGTAATGAGAAATTAAATGGCAAATCTCTTCCGGAAGGATATCGCTATTCGAGTGACAACAATACCGAATGGCTTGATATTGAGTCTTTGCAACAGATGGTAAAAGAAACAGGTCTCAACCCCTAAATAGAAGGAAATATTGTGCATTTCATTCCCTATGGTCATCAGTATATTGATGACGAAGACATACAGGCAGTTGTTGATGTGCTGAAAGGAGACTGGTTAACAACCGGTCCATCGATTTCTGCTTTTGAAGAGAGCATCTGTGTATATACCGGATGCAAATATGCAGTTTCTGTTAATAATGGTACAAGTGCACTTGATCTCGCGGTGAAGGCACTTGACCTCCCATCCGGAAGTGAAGTGATCACCACACCCCTTACTTTCGCCGCAACAAGCAATGCTCTTCTTTATAATAATCTGATTCCTGTCTTTGCAGATATAAGGAGAGATACCCGAAATATCGATCCTGAAGATATCCGGAGAAAAATCACCCCGAAAACAAAAGCGATCATCTGTGTTGATTATGGAGGGCACCCCTGTGATCTCGATGAAATCAAAGAGATTGCCGAGGAACATGATCTGGTTTTGATTGAAGATGCCTGCCATGCACTTGGTGCTTCATACCATGGAAGGAAGATTGGCACGTTGGCTGATATGACCATATTCAGTTTTCACCCTGTCAAACCGATCACAACAGGTGAAGGGGGAGCAGTGGTGACGGACAATCCGGAATTTGCTGCACGGCTGAAACTCCTCCGGAATCATGGCATCGACCGAAATGTCAAAGATATGTTTGGTGAAGGGTCAGAATGGGCCTATGATCTGGTGGATCTCGGGAGAAACTACCGGATGACTGATATCCAGGCTGCTCTTGGTGTATCACAAATCAAAAAGATTGACGGGTTCATCAAACGCAGAAATGATCTGGCGAAATATTATGAGGAATTGATCGGGGATATTCTGTGGCTTGAAACTCCACAATGTTGTGGGGATGTCACACATGGATGGCATATCTATACTGTGCTCCTTAATGGCATCAAGAGAAATGACCTGTACCGCTATTTACACCAGCATAATATCGGAGCAAATGTCCATTATATCCCGATATACCGGTTCACGTATTATCAGAAGCATTTCACGATGAATCCACAGGCGTTCCCGGTGATAGAAGACGTTTTCAATCATATCATCACTATTCCTCTGTATCCGGCAATGGCAGAAGCAGACCTTGAATATGTATCTGACACACTCAGAAAAGCGGGTTCAAACCTCTGAAAAAGGAGAATACAGTATGAAAATTGTGGCAATCATTCAGGCCCGAATGGGAAGCACCCGTCTCCCCGGCAAGGTTATGATGGGTCTTCTGGGAGTACCTGTGCTGGTCAGGGATGTCAACCGTCTCAGGCGGTCCGAATTGCTGGATGAGGTGGTCATCGCAACGACCACCCAGTCCGCAGACGACCACATTGTCTCTCTTTGTAATGACCGGAGATATTCTTATTTTCGGGGAGATGAAAACGATGTGCTCGATCGGTATTATCAGGCAGCACAGGCGTGTAATGCTGATGTGATTGTCCGGGTTACTTCAGATTGTCCGATGATAGATCCTGATATTGTTGACAGGGTAATCAAAACATTCCTTGATATCCCTGACATCGATTATGTTTCTAATACCCTTCCCCCACGGACCTTCCCCCGGGGCCTTGATACTGAAGTGATGACCTTTGAGGCTCTTGAACGTGCATGGACAGAGGACACAGATCCGAAACTACGGGAGCATGTGACTCCCTATATTTATCGTAACAAGGAATTGTTTCGAGTTCATGCGTGTGTCAATGGAACAGATCTCTCAGATCACCGGTGGACCTTAGATACTCCTGAAGACTTTGCATTTATTCAGATGGTTTATGAGCATTTTGGGAATGATGAGTTTTCCTGGCGAGAGGTCCTTGAATATCTTGAAAAACATCCCGAAGTTGTGAGCATTAATCGAGATATCCGGCAGAAGGTGATATAACAATGGATGTCTCAGGTATTTTTTTAATTCGTGTTGATGCAAGCACGACGATTAGCACCGGCCATGTCATGAGATGTCTTACCCTGGCTGATGCTCTGGCAAAAAAAGGGGCAGATGTTGTATTTATCTGCCGTGAGCATGAAGGGAATCTCTGCAATCTAATTGAAAAGCATGGATTTGATGTCCATCGACTCCCAGCACCTGCTGAAGGGTTTGAAGCTGAAAAAATCCCCTTCCATGCAGGTTGGCTTGGAACATCATGGCAGGAAGATGCTGAGCAGACCAGTGCTATCATCAAATCTTTAGGTATCAAACCTGATTGGTTAATTGTGGACCATTACGCTCTTGATCATCGATGGGAAGAAAAACTTCGTCCGTTTGTGGGGCGCATTTTTGTCATTGATGACCTTGCAGACCGGAAACATGATTGTGACCTGCTGCTGGACCAAAATCTTGTTGCTGATATGGAAACACGCTATACCGATAAGGTGCCGGCAGAATGCAGTATGTTGTTGGGGCCGGAATATGCCCTGTTGCAACCCATTTATGCGGAGTTGCATGACCGCATTCCTCCACGGGAAGGTCCGATCCGTCGTATCCTCATCTCTTTTGGTGGTGCAGATCGTGACAATCTGACGGGACGTGCGATAGCAGCTATTTTGAGTCTTAACCGTCCGGATATTGAGGTTGATGTTGTTCTCTCTGGAGGTAGTCCGTATTTTTCTGCGATTCAGGAGTGTGTGGCAGGACATGTTAACATACGTCTGCATAACACTCTCCCCACCCTGGCGCCTCAGATGGCCAAAGCAGATCTCGCCATTGGGGCGGCCGGGACTACCAGTTGGGAGCGTTTGTGCCTTGGTCTTCCTGCACTTGTTATTTCATTGGCAGAGAATCAGCGGCCGATTGCAGACGGTCTCCACCGGGAGGGTCTGGTGCACTGGCTCGGTCATAAAGATGAAGTGTCAGAACAAATTATCAGAGAAGCTCTGACAGAACTGATTGAAACAGGCATCGATGAAAAGTGGTCTCTGCGCTGCTACTCCACTGTAGATGGAAAAGGAGTGAACCGTGTTTGTGCACTATTGACCATTACTCCAGATACGCCATTATATGTCCGTCACGCCTGCTTGTCTGATGAAGCGTTGATTTTGAATTGGGCGAACGACCCGGAAACACGACAAAATTCCTTCTCGCCTGAACCAATTTCGGTCGATATCCACCGGCAATGGTTCCGTAATCGGCTTCGCGATCTTGATTGCTGTTGTCTCTACATTGTGGAAACTGAAGATGGTATCCCTATAGGGCAGGTACGGTTTGAGAAAAACGATTTGGTGTGGGAGATAGGATATTTGGTTGCACCCCATTTCCGCAGAAGAGGCTTAGGCAGACCTCTGCTGGAAGCTGGTCTCCTGAAATTGCGTTCCGAACATACAGGCGTATTGGTTCTTGGTAAGGTGAAAAAGAGCAATTTGCCTTCATGCAAAGTGTTTGAATCTCTTGACTTTGATATAGCATATGATGGGGGGGGGGAGGTGGTGTATCAGCGTGTGCTCTGATGCAGGGAGCTGGATTAATGGCTCTATTCCAGGATTAATTGACGATTGGTTGACACAAGGATATGAGGTGAGATGGGCTCTTGGTGCAAATACATTGCCGGAAGGAGATGTCTGTTTCTACCTGAGTTATGGACAAATTGTTGGAGCCAATATTTTGAAACGACATAAGAATAATCTGGTTGTTCATGCAAGTGATTTGCCTAAAGGAAGAGGTTGGTCACCTCTGACATGGCAGATTATTGAGGGGGAAAAATTGATTCCTGTTACATTATTTGAAGCCGCGGAGGCAGTTGACAGTGGTCCGAATTATAAGCAATTACATCTTCATATTTTAGGTTCAAAATTAATCCATGACCTCAGGAAAGCGATTGCAGAGGCAATGATAGGCTTATGCAGGTTCTTTGTAAGTGCATATCCTGGTGTTGTCCAAACAGGTCTTTCTCAAAAGGGTGAGCCATCACTCTATGCCCGACGTCAGCCTGATGATAGTTTCAAAGATGTTGATAAATCACGAAAAGAACAATTTAACCTTCTTCGGACAGTTGACAATAACAATTACCCGGCATGGTTTGAATTAAATGGGGAGAGATTCAAACTCCTGATTGAGATACTAGATAATTCTAGTGTGAAAGAACCACAAAAAAAGAACTGATATCCATGAAAATCGCAGATCATAAAATCGGTCCGGGCACTCCCCCATTTATCATTGCGGAGATGTCAGGCAATCATAACCAGTCGCTGGATCAGGCATTGAAGATAGTTGATGCAGCTGCGAAAGCGGGTGCAGATGCCATAAAACTCCAGACATACACTGCTGACACCATGACCCTCGACATAAACGAGGGTGTGTTCTTCATCAATGATGAGCAGAGTCCCTGGAAGGGATATAGTCTGCACGAACTGTATGGCCTTGCCCATACTCCATGGGAGTGGCATGAACCTATTATGAAGAGAGCAGAGGAACTGGGTATGATCTGCTTCTCCACTCCTTTTGATAAGAGTTCGGTCGACTTTCTCGAAAGCCTGGATGTTCCGGCATACAAAATTGCCTCCTTTGAAATTGTTGATCTTCCTCTTATCCGGTATATTGCAGAAAAGGGAAAGCCAATCATTATGTCCACGGGAATGGCAAGTCTATCTGAGATCGATGAAGCGGTTCGCATTATCAGGGAAACAGGGAACGATCAGATTGCACTCCTGAAATGTACGAGTGCCTATCCGGCACCACCTGAAGGGATGAATCTTAGGACTATTCCCCATCTTGCCGAGGCATTTGGGGTTCCGGTCGGTTTATCGGATCATACTCTTGGTATTGCCACCTCAGTCGCTGCAGTCGCCCTTGGTGCATGTATTATCGAAAAGCACTTCACGCTCTCCCGTGCGGATCCTGGGCCAGACAATGCATTCTCTCTTGAGCAGCATGAGTTTAAGGCGATGGTGGATGCTGTGAGGGAGACGGAAAAAGCGTTGGGAACTGTTTGCTATGATGTCTCTGAGCGTGAAAAGGCGAGCAAGGTGTTTCGGAGGTCGTTGTTTGTTGTGAAGGATATTGAAGCAGGGGAGGAATTTACGGAAGAGAACGTGCGATCGATACGGCCCGGGTATGGTCTCCCTCCAAAATATTTGCCTGAGGTGTGTGGGAAGCGTGCAAAAGGGGATATTGTAAAGAGTACTCCTTTGACTTGGGATTTGATATTTTAATATTTTTGTGGGAGTTTGGTTTTTATAGGGCATGTTTTGGCAAACTTATTTTTTTGCAATCTTTAAACACTCAAGTAAATTGATTATATTGTAATAATCGTTTGGTGGTTTATCCAAATAAACCCATAAACTATAAATATTAATTTTTTGAATGGAGTCGAATAGGGAGGAAATGTTACCATTTCCCCCCCTTCCAGGAACTGTACGTGCGCCTTTCAACGCATACAGCTCGCGCATTTCACAACCCAATAGCTGGGCGGCGAAACGCGAAGAATGAGACTCTGGTCTGAATCCATGGTGTCTGCCTCTTGATACGTTCCTTTCTTTCCAGGAAGTATTTCCTATCCAGATATGGGTTCATTTCAAGTTTTGGCATTGCATGTCGACGAATCGTGAAGTCCGAGAAAAGAAGGAGTTTATTCTCCTGTGTTTGGAACACCCAGTTCCTGTTGCCTTCTTGTTGCCAGTATCTTCCTACAATCCATTTACGTCCTTTATTCGAATGTCTTCGTTGAGCCCATCTCCAGGTAACTGTCCACAAGTAGGCATCCAATTTCTTAAATGTCTTTTTCGCCACAATATGGCGGTGATAGTTTGCCCATCCCCTAATGATCGGGTTAAGGGCCTTGATTAGTTCATCCTGTGTCCATGCTCTTCCTTTCCGAACGATACTCCTGATCTTCTGAGTGATGGATTCTACTGATTTCTTGGATGGTTGGGTCAGGTAAGTGGCATTAAATTTCCTGATATTCCAACCCAAAAAGTCAAATCCTTCACTGATATGGGTTATCTTAGTTTTCTCGGGGGAGAGTTCGAGTCCCCTGATGATAAGAAATGCCCTAATAATTTCACGGATTTCGTTTGCGATTTCTTCTGTTGGTGCAGTGACCACAAAATCATCAGCATACCGAATGAAGTACACTTTCATCTTTGGGAAGTGTTTGGAGAGGGTTTCCTCGATACCATCAAGCGCCATATTGGCGAGAATTGGAGACACAAGGCCACCCTGCGGAGTGCCCATGTCAGTTGGGAAAAGCCTTTCATCGAATACAAATCCAGCTTTTAGAAACTGAGATAGGACTGGTCGGTTCATGGGAATATTCCTCATGAGCCAGTCGTGGGAGATGGCATCGAAACAGCTTTTTATATCTCCTTCCACAATCCATTGTGACGAATTCTCCCGGTAAAGGCATTTGAATGCATAATCTGATGCATCCTGCGCACATCGGAAGAGACGAAAACCGAATGAACGTGAATCTGCTGTGTCTCTGCTATTGGCTGCAGAGCCAGTGCATAGAGCGCCTGCATTGCACGGTCATACATGGTAGGAATAGAGATTGGTCGCTTTGTTGTCTTACCCGGTTTGGGGATATAGACCCGTCTTAATGGTTGTGAGTGATACTGTTGATCAGTGAGACTGAGTGTTGCCTGCATCTTTTTAGCGGCAGTCTTCCAGAGTTCACCATCGACACCTGGGGTTCGTTTACCCCGGTTTTGTGTGACTATCCGTACTGCGAGAAGTTTCGCCGAGTACGAATGAGTTAGCATGTATTGAAGTCGTTTAACCAGATTCCATTTATCTTCGTGTGTTGCCTTTGCAATCCGGGTCTGTAGCCGGTTAACACGGGATTTAACTTCGTCCCATTCAATTGAGTTCCATTGATGAGCGAGTTCCCGGTCAGTACGTTTCTCGCCTACCGGCGTCGTTGAATCTCGTACTTTCACTGGAATACCTCCTTTCTTTGCCGTGAAATACCTGTCTCAAGTCTGCATCCTTTCAGATTGAGGTAAATACCTCTATCTTGCCCATTATAGGCAGGCTTTCGCTTTTTGAGACATCCCTTCCCGTCTGTGCCATCAGTTATTCTCACGAACTTCTTACCTCCAAAGAGGGACACATCCGGGTTACCAAGTTCCGTATCGCAGATACTTTTGACGTTTTAGGAGCCATCTTTGAGCCGGGAACCACTGTGTTCGTTTGCCATTCTGTGTCGGAAGCAGTAACGGCCGGGTTCCGTACCTTTTGGTTCAGGCGTAATCACCCTGGTTTCGCCTGTTGCGGATTACGACCCTTTTTTGATGATTCAGCGTTTGCTTCTCCATGACGTCTTTTCCCTTGCAGATTGAACAGAACAGGGTTCTATCCTTTTTCCACGTTGTCCCATGGGCTTCACACCGTTCCGTTACCAGTACCGCATGCCATGGTAGGGACATCCCAAACGAATAGGATGGCGGATTGACCCGCAATCTACAATACAGCTTCTTGTCGCACCCCGACTTTCCGCACCAATTTTTTCAAGTGTAATATTTTTCATATTCCTCGCCCAAAAGTCGCAATATCTTCCTGAATTCATCATTCATATTTGCAATCCTCTGAATTCTCCTCCCACCATCTACAACAGTACTTTAAAACTTGGCTCAACACATCATCCTTTGTATAACCAGTTTGTTCCATAAAAACAGCAATTATAACAGTCTTTTTCACATATTGGCTCAAATTGCCGTTAGATTTGCAACCACGCCCA
>Ga0272441_10005197_pt1 | contig 22861 bp, 18 predicted proteins | sample SSMProp6N_FD_193582 | JGI IMG/M metagenome (GOLD analysis project Ga0272441, IMG submission 193582) | Marine sediment archaeal communities from Little Sippewissett salt marsh, Falmouth, MA, United States - SSM-Prop-6N | ecosystem: Environmental > Aquatic > Marine > Wetlands > Sediment ...
CACGAACAGCACATGACCGTCCAGCAAGGTGGTGCAGGTACACACCGGGCGCAGTGTGATATCGCTGCGGGGCTCGTGACCGATGAACCAGGCCCGTCCCTGCATGTCGTAACCGGTCGGAGCCTGGGTGTTTGGGAAGTCCGCGACGCCTCCGGGATACCCAGGTCCCACCGTGAGGCTGGTGTCGATCACGATGAAGACGTGCCCCTCCAACGTCAGGAAGGTGGCATAGAGCAGATCCCAGTCTGCGAACACGTTGCCGCTCGGAGCGGGCTCTGTCGGTCGCCAGACGAGCGTGTGGGAGGTTCCTGCCGCATCCGCTGCCGGAACCCACGCCGCGCCGCTCCACTTGAGCACCTGACCGACTGCCGGGGCCGCATTGTCCACCGGGTTGCCCTGGATGCCGATTACGGTCTGATCCACGGGCACCGAAGCCAGATCGCCGCCAGCCGTGAACCCTGCCTGGAAGTTGACGATCGTCTGCCCGTTGGCGAGCACCAGTCCGTTGCGCCAGTAGATCAAGTCCCCGTACCTGACGGCGAACAGGATCTGGTCGTTCGGGTTCGTGGCCGTGGGCACCTGGGAGCCCACCGCCGCCGTGATGGTCTTGTTGCCGTCCTGCGGATACCTCACCACGGGCGCGTACAGCATCCTCCCGTCCGAATCGAGGACGGCCGAGCCCGCCTCGATGATGCAAAGGAGCCCGGCAATGGGGCTGATGATCCGAAGGGGCTCGCTCCAGCTGAGCGTGTGGCTCCCCAGGGTCCAGGTGATGTTCCCGCCCCCCATGAGGATGAGGTTCCGATCCTCCCGCGAAGCGTAGACCGAAGCATCCACCTCCCCGAAAAGCGCCACGATCGCCGCGTACCAGGGATCCGCGTCCTCGGTCGGCAAACTCCACTTCATCCGGCTGGTAAGGGGCATCTCTCACACCTACGAGGCTTTGGGGACTACCTTGAGCGAATCGAGGTAGGTCAACTGGGTGGAAGTCACGGTCACCAGACCACGGGTCAGCACCTGGCCGTCGTTCAGGATCAGGTTGCTGCTGGAGTCGAGGTAGTCGGTCGTCAGAACCGGAGGCGACGCGAGCGGAACCACGTACGAACCGTCGATGGTCACGTTGGCCCAGGCCACCCCGGCAAGTCTGAGGATGGTCTGGGCGATCACGGACCAGTACAGGGACTGCCCGAACTCGCGACCACGCAACAGGTTCTCGACAGTCGTCCGGACGGAGGTCTCGGTGGCGGTCTGGGAGAAGTTGGGCAGGACCCCCACCTCGACGGCCACCACCGCCGGCACGAGAAAGTCGTCGCCGGCCACCACCTTGACCGTCTGGGTGACCTCGTTGCGCTCCTCCAGGAAGCTCTGAAGGCTCTTGACAAGGCCCGTGGAGGGGCTGGCGTAGAACCCCGCCGCATCGCGCGCGAGGATGGGCACCGTCACCAGGTTGGCCTTGCAGTCCGCCGCCAGGAATGCGTCCACGTGGTCGTAGATTTGATCCAGGTACACCGCGACGTCCGCCGACACGTCCACGACCACCGCCAGGATGTCCGCCGTCAGGGAATACAACCCGGAAGGAGTAGCCGAATCCCCGATGGTGGACTCCATGTTCTGACGAAGCTGGTCGGCCGTGTACAGGTAGGAATCCGGCGTGGTTAGATCCAATCCGATCTCCTGGGCCTTCTCGATGATGGTCCGGATGTATCCTGCGGTGGCTGCGTATCTGCCCGTGATGGCGAGGGCCAGCGCTCGGGCATCTCCGGAAGATCCGTCCACGGTATCGAAGTGCTGGTTGATGGAAGCGACCTCGCCCGCATTCAGCTGAGCCGTACCACCCGGACCGTACGCATCCACCTGGGCCTTTCCTGCGATCACCGCGACGTCGATGTTGTCCAGGTCCACCCCGATGTCCACGGCATCGTTCTTGTCCTGCTGCACACCGTTCAAAGCCCCGCCCGCGTTGGTCCCCTCGATGTCGTTGGATCTGGTGGCGATCTCCGTCAGGGCCGTCTCCAGGTCCGTGAGGTCGGACGTCAGGGAGGCAAACTCGGTCTCCAGCGCCGCCACGTCCGCCGCCACCAGGACATCGGGGCCGGTGACCAGTGCCCGGATGCCGTTGAGGTAGGTCATGAGCGCCAGGTCCGTGGACGCGGACCGGCTGGAGAGCGCCTGCGCCACGGCCACCCGCCCGAACAGGGGGTCCGCGTACGAGCCCGCGAGCGCCTCGTAGTCCTCCCGCGTCACGGCGACGTAGCGGCTCTTCCAGACCTTCGGCGCGTACGCCTTGGCGCTTTCCAGCGACTCCGCATCGTCGCCTCCGATGGATCCGGCCGGGTTGTCGATGTTCAGATCGATCTCGGTGAAGGACACGATGAGGGGCGTCACCACCTCGCGGATGGTGTTGCGGGAGACGATCCCGGACTTCCCCCTGGAGATCACGTAGGTGACGGAGATGCTGGCCCCGGCGGTCGGGATGTTTCCCACGACCCCGTCCCCGAACCGGATGGTCGGAGGATCGTCGTTGTATCCCAGCTCGTACTGGTCGCTGGCCTCGAACTCCAGCATGTCCTTCTCCTCCCAGGGAGTGCCGTCCACGATCACGCTGGAGGTTCCGTAGGTCACGAAGAACCCCTCCTCGACTCGGGTCAGCTCGAAGACCTGTTTGGAGGTTCCGTCCGAGACGAACGTCTCCGTGACGGTCTCCCCCTGGTAGCAGCTGACCACGTAGTCCGCCGTGGATCCGGCCGGGATGATCACCGTCTCGAAGACCTCGAAGACGAGGTCGTCCGGACCCAGGAACTGGAAGCCTTGCGGGATCGGCACGTTGAAGACCTGCGCCTCCACGAGCGAAACCGTCAGGTCCACGGACGAGGAGACAGCGGCTCGCATCTTGTAGCCGAGCTGCCTGCTGAGCCTCGCCACGGCCCGGCGGGTGCGGGCCGTACTAAGGAACGTGTCCGTCGCGCGCCGATCCAGGTAGAAACCCAGGGTGTCTAGCCCATAGCCGACCATGTCCAGCAGGACGATGCCCATGGCCGACGCGGCGAAGTCGTTGTACTCGCTGGCAAACTTCACCTGGAGGTTCGCCTTCAGGTCGTCCGTCGCGGTGGGGTAGTCTAGGCCCCCGTATTTGACCTTCTGGAGCTGGGCTAGGACTTGGCTTGTGCTCATGGCGACCCCAACGTGACGTTGACGCTCTGCGTCTCCTGCGTGGCGAGGACAGTGTACTGCACCGTGACCACAATCTGTCCCTCGAACATCGAATTTCTCGTCACGGACACGCTGTTTACGGTCACGCGCGGTTCCCAGCGGGAGATGCTGTTCGACACCGCCGAACGGATGTACTGCACCAACCCCGGACCATCGGGCTCGAAGATGAAGTTCAGGGCCCCGCATCCGAACTCGGGCTGGTGGTAGCGCTCGCCCGGCTGCGTGGTGATGATCTGGACGATGGACATCTTGATCAGATCGGCGTTCGTGGCACGCTCGGGCACCGACTGGCTCCCGGCCTGAAACGGAAACGCGATGCCGATGTAGTTGATGCCGGTGCTAGCCATCCACGCCTCCTACGCCGCCGCGTCGAGCGGACAAGCCGGCAGCTGGGGCAGCCGGGGCAATGCGGGGAGCTTCGGCAGACCCGGCAATGCGGGGAGTCCCGGCAGTCTGGGCAACCGCAAGGCGGGAAGCTCGAAACCGGGCAATGCGATCGTCGGGAGCCTCGGAAGCCTCGGGAGCGCCGGCAGCTTCGGGAGACCGGGAAGCGCGGGAAGCGCAGGCAGCCGGGGCAGACGCAATCCCGGAAGCTCGAATCCCGGCAGGGCTATGGTGGGCAGCCGGGGCAGCCGGGGAAGACCCGGCAATTTCGGCAGACCGGGCAGGCCCGGCAGCCGTGGAAGTCGCGGCAACCCTGGAAGCTCGAACGTGCATAGCGAAGCCATCCGTCATACTTTCACCTTGATCGACTTGCTGAGCAAGCTCGGTGGCGGGGGAACGACCGGGGGAGAGGTCGGGGCTGTCGGTCCCGTCGCCACGTGCGTGTGGGACGTCAGGTAGGCCAGCAGCAACTCGCCCAGGACGGAGTGGTTGACGGCCGGCGACCCCAAGGCCACCCCTCCGGAGCCGAAATTGATCTCCTTGGCCGTGATGTTCACCGCGTTCTTGCAGATTATGTTCACGTCCCCGTCCGCCAGGCCCAGGTAGTTCTGCTCCTTGTCCTGCAACTTCAAACCCTGGTCGTCCATGACGATCTGGTTCCCGTGGCTGTCCAGGACGATGAACTGCTTGCTGTCCGTCTCGTAGGACATCACGCACTCGCCCCCGTTCGCCAGCAGCTGGAACCCTCCGTCCTTGGTGAAACGGAGCCAGCTGGTCTTGCCCACACCGGCAGTGCGGTCCGCCGACTTGGACGGATCGTCGAACATCTCGTCGCCGTCCTCCGGTTGATGCCACAGCAGCTGGACGAACTGCTCGTCCGGCTCGTCCGAAAAGAGAAGGGAGTGCCCCCCGCGCGACACGAACCCGCGCACGTGGGGCAGATGCTCGTCCGAATGGGAAAACTCGGAGGGCAGCGCGTCGTCGATGTACCACCCAGGGAAGTAGGCCAAGGGCCGGGCCTGATCCCCGGCGAAGAACACGACCCGGACCTTGTCCCCGATCTCCGGGGGGTAGAAAGCCCCGCGCTTGTCCCCCGCCAGGACGAACACGGGGGTTACCCACTGGTTCAGCGCCGTGTCGTGCCCGAAGTCCTCCATCACGACCTTGATCCGGCCACGCTCCTCCGGATCTCGGTTGTCCTTCACGCGCCCCCGGTACAGGCCGGTGAACAAGCGAAAGCCCTCCTCCAGCCCGTCTTCCATGACCGTGGCAAGCAGCTTCTGTATCGTTTCGATCGGAGTGGACATTTCACAAGCTCTTGTAGTCGCCGTCAGGTCCCACCGGATCGTTGGGATCGGATCCTTCCGGCTCTGCTTTCTTCTCGGTCTTCCCTCCAGACTCTGCCGGCGGGGCCTCGTTCGTCTTGCCGGCCAGCGGCTTGGTCTGGCCCGGACCCTCCGTCACGCCGACGCGCACGCAGTCGAAGCGGGTCAGCCCCCCGTCCGGGCCGATCTGGAAGAACAGCTTCTGGATCCAATACCGCCCGTCGATCCGGCTGCCGAATCCGGAGATGTCCAGGTTCTCGTGGGGAACCAGGTGGGGAATCAGCACGCTCTCGATCTCAAGCTCGATTCCCTGCGTCTTCCACTCCTTCATCGCGGCTGCGAGAGCCTTGTTCAGCTCCCCCTTGGAGGTCGGATCCCGCGCCTGGGTCTGTCGCGCACCCCCTTCCGGGACCTCCGAGGCATCCGGCGACGGTCCACCTCCAGGCTTCTTGGATGCCGTTGGTTTCGTTTGCGCCCCCTCCTTCGCCCCGGACTTGTCGGCATCCGGCGTACCGACCGTTTTCCTCACCACCTTCCCGGTCTTCTCGTCCACCCCCACGACCAGCGTCCCGGCCAGCGTCCGGGCAAACAACGCGCTCGTCTTCAGGGACGCGGCCGTGATCGGGTAGGCATTGGTGTCCCCTCCCAGGACCCCGCCGGAAAACAGGTGGAACGTGGCGACCGGCGGCTGCTCCCCGATCGAGTACTTCATCGAGTTGATGCGAAGAACGCTCCCGTCCGCCAGAGCCGTACAGTAGTTGGCCTCGACCAGACTCTGGATGACGGCCCAGTCCGTCCGGCTGTTGCGCGTGTAGGAGTCCATCTTCTCGTTCATCAGCTTGATGCCTGGATCGTCTCCGGGCGGAATGACCTCGACCTTGCGGTTCAGCTGCTGCTGCTTGCCCTCCCAAAGCTCCTTGATGATCTCCAGGGGGGACTTGTTGTTCCAGGGATCCTGCTTGTTCTTCTTGCTGCTCTTCTGCTGTTTTGCAGCGATGGTGGGGGGCGGGACGGTCTTCAGCACCAGGCTGACCTCCGTCCCTATGGAGAAGTCGATCTCCTCGACGACCCCGTAGAAGGTCTGGAGGTACGCCCCCGCCCCCGTGGTGCGGAAGCCCATCTCGACGACGGCGATCGTTTTCCCCTGCTGAAGGAGATAGCTGTTCACCAGTTTGATCGCGTCGTCGTAGGTCGGACTCAGGTTGATGGTCATCTGGTAGAACATCCCCTGCCACTCGATCAGCACCTCCTGGAGCATGGCGAGGTTGTCGCCCTCGAACTTGATTCGCTTGGCAACTGTATCCGGCCACCCCTTGCCCTGCCACAGCGGGAAAGCCTCCTCCAACGACGCACCCTCCGGAATCAGCTTCACTGCGACCACCGGGGAAAAGTAGTCGTAGGGAAGCATCTCCCGCATGCGTTCGGGATCGGGCAGCTGTGTCACGGCACCACCCGGCTGGCAAAGTAGGCAGGCAACCCGGACTTGGCCGGAATGCGTATGGTGTCCCCCACGTTCAGATGCACTGGGAGCAGTTCCAGGTCGTTCGCCACGGCGATGACGAACCACAGGGAGGGGTCACCGTATTGCCGGTAGGCGATCAGATCGATCCTGTCGCCGCCCTTCACGGTGTACTCGATGTCGTCCTCGCGCTCCGGAATTGGAGGCAACACCAGCAGGTCCCAGAACTCGACCCCGGCGTAGTCGATGAGGTTGCCCAGCTGGAGGCGGCTGCTGGTTCCTATCCGAACACCCATCACATCGTCTCCCTGCCGTAGTCCATGCCCAGATCGGCCAACAGGTCGCGCGCCGGCATGGGTCGGCCGCGCGCATTGCGCCCGCGCCGGACGTCACGCTCCATCATGGCCTGGAGGAGCGTCGCCTTCATGTCCTCGTGCGCCTTCAGGAACGTCGCCCGCCAGTCCGAATACCATGCCGGGTTGTTGGTCGCGGCGAGCACCTCCTTCATCGGTCCGAGGGCCAGCTGCTCCAGGTCGCGCCTGCGCCGGTCCGCACGCCCCAGGTCCGTAACCGGGTCCTCGACGGCCCCCACCAGGTCCACGGCGGCGGTAGCCCGCAGGGACTCCCCGAGAACCTCCTGGAGCGACCTGGAACCCTCCGCGACCTTCCCGAAGGCGTCCAGGGCCGACTTGGCGTAGTAGTCCGCCGCGACGGACCCGTGCATCCAAGGCTGCACGACGGCCATGGACAGGACATCGGAAGCCAGTTGCGGAGTCATATCCGAAGCGGCCATCTCCTGAAACACGCGCCTGGCCTCGTCCCCGACCAAAGCGACGTCGCCCATGCCTGCCCTGGCGAAGGCATCCATGTACTTCGTTGCTTTCGAGGCGGAATCCTCCACGTCGTGGTGCAGGGTGTTCTTGACGAACACGTCCTTGACCTTCTTGTCCACGTCCTCCAACCCGGCGACGGTGGACAGGGAGAAGTTGTTCATCGCCTGCTTGGCGCGTTCGGCCGACTTCATAATCGCGTCTGAAAGCTCCTTGGGAAGTAACTTCTGCAACGAGGGGAACTTCTGCAACGCCTCCCGCAGAGGACGGATAATAAGCGAATCCAGCTTCTCCATGACGAACCGGAAGATACTGAGCACCAGGGCTTTGATTCCGTTGATCAACACCTTCACGGCGCTCCACACCCGGAGGAACGTGCTCTTGGCGACATCCCAAACACTGCTCAACACGCCTTTCAGCATGTTGAAGGGAGTTTCCAGGACTTTGCGCAACCCTTCCATCGCCTTCTCGGCCTTCTCCTTCAAACCCTCGAAGACCTCCTTGAGCTTGGTTTTCACCGCGTCGACCTTCTCCTGAACCCAGGTGAACCAGGACTTCATGATCTTCTTCAGTTCGCCCCAGGACTTGTCCCACATCTGCTTGATACGGGTGAAGATGCCCGACACCACCAGGTAGACCTTGTCGAACCACGACTTCACGGTGTCGTAGATGCCCTTGAAGACCCTCTTTGCCTGGTTCCAGATCCACGTGAACTTGTCCACGACCCACTTGGTCACCGGCTCGACGACCTTCTTCCAGATCATGTCGAACGTCGACTTGAAGATGCTGTAGACCGCAGTCACCACCGGCTCGATGATCCACCAGATGGTGGCGAACACCTTCTTGACGACCTTGACCGCGTTCTTGAACACCTTGGAGACGGTCTGGTAGGTCTCCGACAGCGCACCGTAGATGCTGGTGAACACCTTCTTCACCGCGCCCCACATCCACGCGAACCCGGATCCGATCGCCTTCACGGCCTTCCACACCTTGGAGGCGACCCAGGCCACGGCCTTGCCCGCGAGCTTGAGCCCGTCCCACAAGAGCCCGAGCACGAACCCGATCCCCTTCCACAAGTACTCGAAGCCCTTGATCACCACCTTCCAGAACCACTTGAAGACCGTGAAGGCCACCTTCACGGCGACCTCGATCACCTTGAACACCACGCCGATCGGTCCGGCCAGCGACGGGAACTTCTTCTGGAGCCACGTCTTGATCGTATCCAGCAGCCCGACCACGAAGCCCTTCGCCGTGTCCATCACGTAGTCCCAGATTTTCCCGAAGATGTTGTAGAGCACCGGCATCAGCTTCAGGAACAGCGGGACCGCCGCGCCGACCAGCTTGACCACGGTCTTCACGAGCGCCGGGATCAACTTGGTGACCAGCTTGACCAGCACGGGCCAGAACTTCGAGAACGCCTCGCCCATCTTGCCGAAGAGTTTGCCCACGAAACCGCCGGCCGCTCCCCCCGTGTCCTCGCCGGACAGGAGCTTCTCGATCTTGTTCGGCAGATCCTCGACGAATTTCAGGACTTTCGGCAGGTACTTGTCGATGGCCGGCGGAATCTTCTCCAGCACCCAGGTCAACGCACTGACAAGGGTGTCCAGGATCTTCGCCTGGAACTTGGGGATGCCGCTCATCACGGTCACGTACAGGCTCGCCACGCCCTTCAACAACTTCGCGCCCAGATCCATCCATTTGATTCCGGAGAACCAGTCGACGACGGAGCCGATCCAGCCGGGCACCTTCTTCCACAACCATCCGAGCGCCTTCTTGAGCAACCCGCCAACGGTGTCGATGGCTCCCAGAACCCAGTCCTGGACCTTCGTGACGAACGACTCGCCCATGCTCAGCCCGGCCACGGCCGTGTCCACGATCTTCGGAATGGCCGTCTGGAGCCACTTCGCCGCCTTCGGAGCCTGCGACACTACCCAGGCGAAGGCATCCTTCAGCCAGTTCCAGACCCCCTCTCCTATGCCCTTCGCGGCGTTCACACCGCCCGACAGGGCCCCTTTCAGACCCTCCCAGACGTTGCCGAGAACCTTGCCCCAGTCGAGCTTGGCGAAGATCATGAACGCGGAGGACAGTGCCTTCCAGAGCAGCTGCATCCCGCGCGTGCTCATCTCCGCGATCCCGGAGAACAGGCGGACGAACAGGTTGCCGGCCCCCTCCCCGCCCTTGGCAAACGACTCCGACAGCCGCTCGATGATCCCGGTCGCCACGGCCGTGAAATCGAGGGACATGACCTTGCGGAACATCTTGTTGGGAAGCTCGATGAAGATGTAGACCAGCTTGTCGAGCAGACCCATCGCGATACTGCCCCAATCGGCCTCCTCCACGGCCGAGACGAACGCGTCCTTCAAGTCGACGACCATGGACTTGATCTTGCCGGCCATGTCGGACATCTTGCCCTTGGCCGCACCCGCCTGATCGCCGCCGAACAACGAACCCAGAAGGTCGAAATCGCCGGACAGGGCCCCTTTGATGGCCTTGAACACCTTGGAGAACAGGGCCTTCCAATCGACCTTGGAGAACTTCTCGTAGACGAAGTCCACGCCCTTGGCGAGCTTGTCCAACCCCGTGTTGGCGAAGTTCTGGATGTCCTTGCCGAGCTGATCCAGAGCCTGCCCGAACGTCTTGCCCTCGATCATCAGCTGGCCCATCCGCAGCCCCAGAACCGTCAGGGGCAGCACCAGGGCCCCGGCCGCGACGGACACCGCCATCATGGGACCGCTCATGCCGATGAACGCGGGGGCGAGCCCGCCGACGATGGGCGCGAGCGAGCCGAGCAGCGGCAGAACCTGGTTGCCGATTTCCCCGAACAGCACCGCCATCGGCCGCAGGGCCTCCGGAACCAATGCGTAGGCCCCGATCTGGTGCATGAGGGAAAGCTGCTTGACCACGCCCGCCAGGGGACCGTCGCCGGCCGCGACGGCCTGCATCCGCTTGTTGAACCGCTGGAACTCCTTGCCGGTGGCACCGACGAACGCCACGGCCGATGCACGGGAGATGGCCCGGAAGCCCATCACCCCGGCTTCCTTCATGCGGTCGAAGGACTCCTGTAGCGTCCGGCCGGTCGAATGGGACTCGTCAGCCAGCTTGCCCAGACTGCTGTCCGTGATCTTGACCGCCTCCATGCCGGCCAGGATCGCGTCGGCATTCGGTCCCTCCATCTGATGGGCGAACTCCTCGAATGCCTGGGCGACCTCCGGATCGAACGACTTCGCCATCCAGCCGCGCAACCGTGCGAACACCGGACCGACCGCCTTGCCCTGCTTCTTCAGCGTCTTGGCGATCTCGGCCATGCCCTTGGTGAACCCCTCCGGACCCGTCTGCATCATCGCGAACGCGTGGTCGACGTTGACCCCCATCCTCATGAGGTTCGTCTGAAGCTCCGGGAAGCCCTCCCCCGCCCCGGTGAACAGCTGATGCCACTCCTCGCGGGACGAACCGATCTTCTTCGAGATGGTCAGGGACAGGGCACTGGCCTTGTCCAGATCCTGGTAGATCGCGTAGAAACCGCGCATCGCCGCCACGGTGGAGCGCTGGTACTTCGCCAAGTCCTCCCCACGCAGCAGCTGGCCCGTTCTGTCCGTCACGCCGCCCAGCGACTCGATGATCTCCCCGGCCTTCCCCACGGCCTTGGGGATGTCCATCGCCTCGCGGCCCAGCTCCTGGAGCCCTCCGACGAACAGGCTCAAGTCCTTGTCCCCGAACTGAAGCTCCTTGCGCATCCTGCGCAGGTGCCCGGCAAGCTGCGTGGAGTCGATGCCCAGGGACTCCTGCGCCTTCGCCAGCTGCTTCGCGGACGTGATGCCGATGGCCGCAAACTCCTTCTGCGCCCAGTTGAACTGCGCAAGTGCATTCGCGGTCGTGCTGGCATCCATGTTGAGCGACGACGCCATGGCGGACGCCTCGCCCGTGAACTGACGGAGTGCCGAACCGGTCAGACCCCGCTGCGCCCCGATGGCCTTCGCGGACTTGGCGAACTGCACGCCCTCGGCTTCCAGACTGGTCGTCAGGTTGACGTTGGCCTGGAGCAGGGATCCGATCCCGGACTTCATCCGGCTGATCTGGGCCAGCAACCCGGTCCCGATGCCCTGGAACACCGTCTGGAGCTTGCTGAGGCTGACCAGGGACTTGAGGCTGTCCCCGAACGACTTCAGCTCCTTGAACATCTTGATGATGTGCTCGGTGTCGATGACCATCCGGGTCGATTCCTTGTGGAACGACCTGGATGCTGCCTCCATCGCCACCGGTAGATCGTGATCGAACGTCTCCGTGGACTGCTGGACCGCCTTGTCCAGATCCTGCACGCCCTTCGTGGACTCCTCCGGATCGAGGGACGCGGCGCGTGTCGCCGCCTCTGCCGCGTCCCGCATGCCCAGAAAGCCCTTGGCTGCCTCCCAGGCGCTCCTCGCCACGGCCGTGACGGGCCCCACCGCCCTGGAGATCCCGAACGCCGCATCCGCCGCCTTGTAGATAGCCGTTCCCGTCTCCACGGCCCGATCCTTCAGGTCGCCCATCGCCATCCCGACCTGTTCGAGCCCCGTCTCCTGGTAGAGCCCCCGGACCGCCCCCTTCACACGTTCGAACCCGCCGGTCACGTCCTCCTTCAACTGGGTGCCGATCTCGGTGAAGTGGCCCTTCCACTCCTCGACGGTGTCGGTCACACCCTGCTTGAACTCGGTCCACTGCTCCCGGCCACGCTTCAGCTCGTCGCCGGCCCTCTCGATCGACTCCACGGCAGCATCCCCGAAGCCGGTCATCGCATCGGACGCGGCGTCGATCTGCGGCACGACCCCCTCGAAGGACGGAACGAAAGGCTTCACCGCATCGACGGCCGAGGCAGCCCTTTCGGACATCTCGATGAAGCCCTCGGACACGCTGGCCTGGAAGTCCTTCAGCTTGAGGTCTTCGACCCCAAACGAAAAACCCAAACCCATCATATTCAAGGACATTCTGGAATATCTCCTCGAGTGCGTCCGCGTGGTCGTTCGTCAGCGTCTGCTCTTCATTCTATTCGCTTGAGCCTCCATTTGCTTCTGTTTTTGCTGCTCTGCCTCCAGCTTCTTCATCACGAAGCGGTGCCTGCGAGTACTCGGCATCTCCATGATCGCCGGGTACTGCTGCTTCGAGAACTCGATCATGAAGTAGATTTCCGCTTCCAGGACCTCTGGGCTGCCGAGGGGAAGAAAAAACCGCGCTGGCTGATGTCCAGATCCTCCTCCCATTCGGCTCCGCACGCGGGGCACTCAAACTCCACGGACGTGTCCACGCCGCCCTCGTTCTCCGAGAACATGTCGCGCAGGGCATTTCGCTGTTCCATGGACAGCCTCTGGATCTGCGGGAGGTTGACCGGATGGTCGTCCAACAGCTCCAGCCGGGCCAGGATCGAAAGGCTGACCGAGGCGTTCTTGCGCTGCTGGAGGGGGAACGCGCTGATCTTCAACTCGCGCTCGCCGGTCATCACGTGCCACCGGACACTGTGACCCCCCGGAATCTCGGCGTCGAAGACCCGCTTCGTCGGATCCGGCATGGGCTGGATCTTCAACTCGTCCAGATCCACGGTGAACAGCTCCTTGTGCCGGCACTCCGGGCACTTGGCGATGTAGGGAAAGCTGTCTCCCAGCGAAGTCCGGCGGGTCGACAGGAGCAGGAACACGCGGTCCCCCACCGGCATCTTCGGGAGGATCTCGCTGATCACGCGGGCATCGTCGATGTTGCCGAGCTTCACCAGGGTGTTGGCGAGGATCATCTCCATCTTCTGCGCCGACTGGAGCTTCTCGCTGGCGAGGATGTCCTCCTCGACACCGCTGAACTCCCGCAGCACGACGTCCCGGACGAGGTTGCCGTCCTCGTCAAGCCACCCGCACGGGAGCACGTAGCTTGCGATGGGGGACTTGGGATCCTGGGTCTGGTTCTCGGCGTACCACTGGGCCTTGGACGCCATGTCTTTCTCGTCAGTCATTTCTACCTCCGAACAGATGGTGCGCTCTCGGTCGTGTACAGGAGCATCAGCCCCTTGATCCCGTCCGTGACGGTCAGGTTCCGGTCGGACAGGACACCCTTGAACCGGTCGTAGTCCGCCGCATCGACCCACAGGTTGATCTTCAGGTCGCTGCCGCGATCCTGGTAGTTCTCCAGATCGGAGAACCTGGCTGGATCCTCGACCACGAGCTTCATCATGTACCGGGTGAGCCCGGCCATGCTTGAGAAGCCGTTCCTGGTGCTCAGGGACGTCTGGACGCTGTCGTAGAGCTTCCGGCTGATCCAGACACAGATCGGCCGCTTCGGCGTCTTGCCGGTCTCCTCGGCCTTCCGGACGGCCGCGTTGGCGACCTCGCAGGTCCGGCAGATGAGATAGCCGTTCGTGAGGACGAACTGACCGCCGGCAGCTTCCGGCACGTGCATCCGGACGGTCACGTTCTCGGCGCAACCGCAATTTCCGCACTTGCCGCCGTAGTGCTCCCAAACGGCGCGGATCCAGGCGTCCTGTCGGGACTTCGCGCCGGATTGCAGTACCTCGACGGCGCTTTCATCTGTAGGGGAGAGGGGGTCGGTCATGGGCTACCTCGTTCATGCAGTAGATGAAGGGTAGCCCTACTTACCCCGTGGGGGCAAGAAGAATCAGGCGGCTCGGGGAACGGAGGCGAGGAAGGAGGGAGCGGGGGCAACCTCCTTGAAACCGCAGCCCCGGCACACGAACGTGCGCCCGGACTCGAAGGCGACGACGTCGCCCACCGAGAAGGACCGGATCCGGAGCCCGGCACGGTCCCCGACGTTGAAGCGCTCGAAGAGCGCCTCGCAGTCGGCCTCCGTGTCGGCCGGCGTGTCGACGACCGCGACGACCTCGTAGAGGCCGGGATCGTCATAGAACTCGCCCACTGTCTTGATCGCGCAGGCGACGGAGCACTTGGACTCCTTGCCGCCGATGCTGACCTTGGTGGTGGTGGTGGGGAGGGAGGCTGCGTAGATGATGGTGGCTTGCATGCCTATCAGTGTAAGCACATGAGCCAGATTGTCAAGAGCTACCTTGACTTTTCTTCTTCGGCCTGGAATCGAGGCGTTTCCGCTTCGGGGGATCGAGCAGATCGGCCGCGTCCTCGTAGCCTGGAAGGGGAGCCGGCGGAAGCATCGGACCCAGTGGCCGAACGAACAGCCCGGTGTTGATCGCCATGGTGTCCTCGGTCAACCCGTGCTTCCTCTTCACCTCGCGGAACGAAGGGGACAGCTTGATGACCACGATGTTCCCCGGCTCCTTCCGGATGACGGGTTTGACCTTCCTCCAGCTTGTGATCGCGTCCCGGTTGCGTTTCGCCAGATCCCGCAACCTGGCCCGCCTCTTCGGATCGTCCTCGTTCGCCAGCTGCTCCCCGTACCGCTCCCAGGCAACCGCGAAGCCGCCCTCCAGCTCCTGGCGCAACCACTTGCCGACGTCCAGCTTCAGCAGGATGTTCTTCGGATCCCACACGCGGACCTCGTCGTTCCGGACCAGGTGCCTGGCGATGGCGTACCTGCCCTTCTCGTCGTAGCGGCCCTTCAGCCCGTAGGCCACATCGTGATCCGGCGGGGGGCGGCGGGCTTCGAGGATGTTCCTGGTGGCGGCTACGAGGTCCCGGAGTCTCATGCCGGTAGTGTAGTCCGGCATGCCGGGTTCAAGCAAGGGGCCGGCACTTCGGGCAGTACACCTTGAGCTTGGTGTCGCAGAGGGGGCATTCCCCTTCGAACGCACCGGGTGCGCCCAACCGGATCGCCGCCCGCAGCTCGCCGGGACTGAAAGTCTCGGCGTACTCCGCGATGATGGCTGCCAGCTCGCGCTGACGCTGGCCTGTGGACTTCACATCAGCCATTCTGGCACCGGCTCCCCTTTGGCCTCGTACTCGGCCCGGATTTGGACCTTGGATGCCTCCCACCGGGCCTTCTGCTCGGCATCGCGAGCCTTGCGGCGGGTCTTGATTGCCTCGACGTCTTCGAGGGTCCGGGGCTCGATCTCGGACTCGCCCAGACCCTGGTCGTCGGCGTGACGGCTGGGACCGTCGTAGTCCGGCTTACCAGCGAGCTTGTAGCAAGCCGAGTGGTAGAGCGCGAAACTGTCCGGCCCATCGCTGATGTCGATGGATCCCAATCCGCCGTGGACACGTCCGTACCCGTCATACGTGCCACGCAGCACGGAGCCGTCTTCACCGACGATGACAACCTGGCCCATCCAGTCGTCGCCCTCTTTAGCAGATTCGCCGCAGCACTTGCATTCCCAGGAAAAACAACCCATCACAGCACTCCCATGTCCTGGAGGTAGACCTCCAACAAGTCGGCCGTCTCGTGATCGAGATCGGCGTGGAGGATGTCGTACTCCTCCCAGTCCACCGCCCCATCCTCGTAACGGCAGGACTCGACGGTCCCGCAGATGTCGGCCACAAGGCCAACGAGGTTGTTGTGGAGGGTGGTGGAAGTGGAGGAAGTGTTCACAGCTCCTAGTATAAGTAGGTGAACTGGATTGTCAAGGGAGAAAGATCAGCACTTCGAGTAGCCGCAGCTGGCGCACTCCTCGCACCCGCCTGCCCGGTACAACGTCGCGCTGTGGCACTCGGGGCAGATGTCCGGGGGACGGAGGGAGGGGGGACCGGAAGCCTCGCAGCCGCATCCCGCCGCCACGAGGAGCCGCTCCAAAGCCTTCGCGACGGCATCCGGGACCGAGAAGACCTTCTCCGGTCCAAACCCCGCAGGATCACCGCCCTGGATGCCCTGGAGCTGGTCTATGACGAGCTGCACCCGCCGGGTCGGAGTCACGTGGCTGTCCACCCGGAGCAGCAGGGAGATGAGCCTCGCAATGGCTTCCCGGTCGGCAGCCATGATGGTACCGCTCCGGGACACGTCCAACCAGACCTCGAAGGGCTCGTCCGTTTCCGGGTCGTACCCGAGCTTGACGTTCAGTTTCCCGACCGACGTCTGGACGGACACGGCGCGCATCGAGTAGGTGTCCTTCGGGATGGGGTGGACCTCCGGAGTGGCCTGCACCGTCTCGACCTTGTGCAGAACCTGCTTGTCCCGGCTCAGATCCCGGTAGACCGTCCCGCCCTTGCAGCCCAAATAGTACATCCGCCGGTAGAACTGGTCGACCTGGAACACCGTGTAGGTGTGGGGCAGGTTGCTGGTCTTGCTGATCGAGGAATCCACCCAGCGCTGGATGGCTGCCTGCGTCTCGGCGTGGTCCTCCGGGGTCATGTCCATGGCCGACACGAACCAGTCCGGCAAGTCGAGCTGGAGGTTGCCGGCCGCGAGCCAATCCCGCAGGGGTGCGGCCATCTCCTTGTGCCGGCCCAGCCGACCCTCGCGCTCCCACTCCAGCCACGGGTACGCCTCCATGCCCGTGGAGGTGTCCATCATCGTCCCCACCGTCCCGGTCGGGGCCTGGCTCAGAGCGGTGACGTTCCGCATCCCGTTCTCCGCGATCTGCAACTGGAGGGATTCCGGCAGGGTCTTGATGAAACCGCTCTCGACCAGCTTCGCAGGATCGCACGCCGGGAACATGCCCTTCTCCTTTGCCAGCTGGACGGAGGTCTCGTAGGCGTTGACGCAGATGAACTTGTAGAGGCTGTCGAGGAACTCCAGGCACTCCGGGTTGGCCCCGTACCGGATGTGGCACCGGATGAGCATCTCCCCAAGACCCATGGTGCCGAGACCGATCCTTCGCTCGGATTGCTGCTGCTCGGCCTGCTGGGGAAAGGGCACCCGTGCTATGTCGATCACGTCGTCGAGGAACCTCACGCCGAGGCGTATCGTTTCAAGCAAACCGTCCCAGTCGACGTCGGCAGGCTCCCGCATCCCGGAGCCGGTGAGGTGCCGGGCCAGGTTCAGGTGCCCCAGGTTGCAGACGGACCAAGGAGGAATGCCCTGCTCGCCGCAGGGATTGGAACAGTAGATGATCCCTTTCTCGTAGTAGTACGAGTTGGACATCCTGTTGTAGCGACCGACGAAAAACAACCCCGGCTCCGCGCTCGCGTGGGCGGCGTGGACGATCCGGTCCCACAGCTCCGCAGCCTTCAACGTGCGGACCACACGAACCGGGTAGCCCTTCCCCTTCCACTTGTAGATGTCCCCGTCCCACTCGGTATCGTATGCCGGGTGGTCGGTCTCCGGAAAGATCAGATTCCAATCTTCATCGCGCGTCACGGCCTCCATGAACTCGTCGGAGACGGCCACCGACAAGTTTGCCCCTTCGAGCCGGCCACCTTCGCGCTTGGCGTCGATGAAGTCAAGGATGTCCGGGTGCCAGTCGTAGTGCATGAGCATCAGCGCGCCCTGCCGTGAGCCGCCCTGCTCGATCAAAGTCGTCGCGAACGCGTACAGCTCGGACCAGCACACCGATCCGCTGCTTCGCCCGTTCACGCCCTTCACATAGGAGTACTTCGGGCGCAGGCTCATCAGCGGTACACCGACACCGCCGCCGCGAGACATGATTTCTGTAAGGTGGTTGAGCGTCTCGATGATCCCGGACCTCGAATCGTGCGGTGCGGGCAGAACGAAGCACTGCTTGGTCAGGTAGCCTCGCCCGATGGTCATGGTGTGGGTTTCGCCTTCGACGCAGCAATAGACCTTCTCCACTCGCCCCGTGGCTTTCACGGATCTGACCTGAACCGTATGCCCCCTGCCTGTCTTCTTCTTGGCTACGAACAGACGCTTGTGGTCCGAACGAAGCAGATCGAACCCGTTGACGAAGCACCTCCGGATACGAACCACGTAGCACGGATCGTAATCCTCCCCGAAGTTGCTGCCTTTCCCCCTCAGCACCTTCGGAGGTCCGACAACCAACCCGGCTCGCGGAGCCCGCTTCGCCAGACCGCGCAGCGTTTCAAGGGAGGACTGCGTGATGGCGACTACTCCGGTTTTCTCCACATAGCCGTCTGTCGCTATGAGTCCGGAGATGAACCCTCGAAGATAGCTGGGCGACAACCGAGAATCTGGCAAGTCCTTCCACTCAGCCTTGCAACCCGTGACGTGGACACGTCCATCCTCTTTCTCCGTGACCTCGAAGCGTTCGTCGGATTCAAACCACCGACGAAGCTCCTTCTTCGGGCCAAACAGGTCCACTCGGGACTTGTGGGCGGACGTGATCGTTCCGTCTCCGAACACGATCCCGTGCCTGATTCCCTCGGCGTAATCCGGACCACCGACTTCGAGAGACGCGGGGTTCAGAGGCACCGAAAGCCCCTCCAGATCGAGAGTCTTGACCGTACGAAGCTCGTCCTTCCGCCTGCCAGCCACTAGCCACTCGTGTTCCGCCGTCGCATGAATCACGTCGCCATTGACAAAAGTGACCGCGAACAGTTCCTGCTCGCCGTAGCACGCGAACTCCGCAGGGCGGAACACGCCGCCTCGGGAGAGCACACGGGCCACCTTGCCTTCCAAATGCTTGATCGGCCACACACCGTCTTCGGTATGCACCAGGGTGTCCCCGCTCACGCAGTTGTACGGAGTCAGGAACTCCTGCACCCCCGCCCCGGCCCATATCCTTCCGGCCGGAACGAAACGTTGCGAGACCAGGCGCTCGTTGAACTTGTCGCGCCACGGAAACGGATCCCCTTCGGCGGCAGCCACCGCCGACGCCACGCGGGAACAACCCGCCTGGAAATCCTCGACGGGCAGGTCGACCTGCTCCCACGGAAGGGTCAACACCTCCTCGGTCGGCTCCAGCTGCACCACGACCTTCTGCGCCTCGGACGAGACCGAAACCAGCCGGCCGAGGTATCGCTTGGAAACCTTCGTGTCCGGGCAGACGACGACCCTCTGCCCTGCTTCCAGGTGGTTGTGGTCGTGGTCCTTGGCCGCGTACCTGTCCAGAAAAATCAGCTGTCCCAGCTCGCTCAGCGCCATCCTCGTACCTCCGCAAGTGAGTGATGGAAGGCAGCCTACTAGAGCAAGAAACGGGCCTGCATCAAAACTCGAAGGTCTTGTGCTCGACCATCTCGACGCTCATCTCCAGTTCGGAGATGGAGACATCGCCGGACGACGCGTCGAAGTCGCCGTCCATCTTGTACCGGGAGGGCAGACAGCCGTAGAGGATGTAGACCTTGGCCGGGATGCGGGGGGCAAACTCGAACTGCGGGAATCCAAGCGCACCCAACACCCCCGCCGCCACCCCTATGCTTCCGGCCACCGACAATCCCGCCACTCCCCCGGTGATGGTAGCTCCGACGCCGGCCAGCCCCGCCCGGTACGCGGTGCCTTTCAGGTCCGCGTTCGGGTCCGCAAGCGGGTTGCCCATCATCCGGGAGAAGAAGTGGACGAGCATCATCGTGCGCCTGGGCGTGACGCCGCCGGTCCGCATGCCGGGAACGATGCCGGCGGTGAACTCCTCCGGGTCTCCCTTCAGCGACGCCATGACCCAGTGCCAGAAGTCGCTGTCGTACCAGGTCACCCCCCGCTGGAGGGTGACGGGGCCGACACTGGCCCCGGTGACCACCTTCTTGTCGAAGATCCAGTTGGCTTCGTTGATGGTCTCCGTGGTCAGGCTGATCTCCGGACCGGATATGGAGGAAAAGCCGCCGAAGGGATTGAAAATGGGGAGGGCCAGCGTGCTGATGGGTGCGACGTCAACCAGCCAGAACGGATACTGCTGGAGGTAGTCGAATGTCCAGCTGCGGGCCATGCCTCACGACGTGAAGTCTTCGATGGTGAAGTACTCGTAGGCGACGTCGGCCTCGGCCACCGAGACGTCGGCCGTGGAGGCATCGAGGTCGCCGGCCGGCTTCACCCGGATCGGGAAAGCCTCCTTCACCGTGTACTCCCGACGCGGGCTGAGTGTGGCCGGGTCCTGCACCTTCAAGGGAATATCGGACGCAGGGGTCCAGCCGGTCGGCAACCCTGCCCGGTGGAACTGGTAGATGGTCACATCGGCCCGATACGGTTCCCCAGTTGCAATCGTCCGGATCAACCACTGGTACATCCCGGTGTCGCCAAGCACCACACCCCTGGAGAACGTCAGATCCGCCGTGGTCGGCAGACCTGGGTACTTCTGGGTGAAGATGCTGTTCCCCTCGCGGTACTCGACCGCCTCCAGGGAATACTCCGGAGTCGTGATCGACGAAAAACCTGCCTCCGTGAAGTTCGAGTTGGTGGGTACGAGCGGGTCTCCACCTCCCGGCAACAGCGCCTTCGCGTGGAACCGGAAGGAGTGGAACAGGTCTTCGTTTGCTGGTCTCGCCATGGGTTGTCTCCTATGTTAGCACGCCCGTCCTAGAAGCTCCCGGCTCAGCTTTCCCGGCGAACCAGCAGGAACACTTCGCCGGCCACGCCGCTGTCGGAACGACGGACGAAGAGTCCCTCGGTGGCACCCGGCACGGCCAGAGCACTGGCGTTCGGACCGGTTGCCGGATGGGAACCCACCAAGGCGCTGGCGATGGGACCGGCCAGCAGCGTTCCCGCCCCTGCTGCCTGCGTGTAGACATTGAGGGTGCTGCCGACGACCGCAGTCGAGACGAGCCCCCACGCCATGACAACCCGGAACTTGAAGGGCAGACTGTCCACGGCGTAGACCTGGACGTCGTCCGGGGCACCGCCAACGCCTGCCGCGAAATCTGCCCGGAGGATGACCAGCCCGGCAGCGATGTCTGCTGCCGCCACCGGGGCCATGTCCTGGGCCTGGACCGCCTGGGGCGGCGTCAGGAAGCCCGACGCGACCTCGGCTGCGGAGGGGGTGACGGAAACCGTCACGGTGCCCGCATCGAGGGCTTCGATCAAACCCTGCAAGGTGGACAGATCGGAAGCGTCGCGGGTAGTCGTGATCGACTCGCCGGCCGCGAGTTCCTTGTAGAAATCCCGCAGGTACACGGGGTCGGAGCTGATGTTCGTGACAACGAGCTGCATGAGAGTTTCCTCCGGTCAGTGTGCTAGCTAGCCTACCTCATCCCGCAGTACGATCACAGGGTCTTCTGGGCGAACCTGAACCGCACGAACTCGGCAGGCTTGCTCGCAGCCACGCCGATGTCGCAGATGACCTGCCCCGCGTCGATGCTGGACTGGTCGTTGTTGGAATCGTCGCAAGTGACGTAGAACGCCTCGGCTGGGGTAGTTCCAGCGAAATACCCCTGGTTGAAAAGGTTGAGCAAGAAACCTCCGATCGAGGTGCTGATCTTCGACCAGAGCAACGGGCCGTTCGGCTCGAACACCGCCCAGAACGTGCTGTTGTACACGCTCTTCTCCAGGAACATGAAGAGACGTCGGACGTTGATGTAGCGCCACGCCGCCTGGGAGGAGATGGTCCTGACGCCCCACACCGCGTTCCCGATGTTGGTACCCGACGCGAGCGGGTTGATCTTGTTCGGGTAGAGCAGATCGCGCTCGCCCTGCGTCGAGACGTACTCCAGGCCGAGCAGGAAGTTGAGCTGGCCGTCGACCGTTCCGCCGGGAGCCTTGCCCACGTTCCGGGTCGCATCCGTCCGGGCATAGATGCCCGCGAGATGGCCCAGCGGCGGAATGAGCTTCGGGCGGTTGTTCGCCAGGGGATCCGCGATCTTGATCCACGGCCAGTACAGCGCCGCGTAGTCGCTGAAGCGGTTCAGGTCGTAGCGGAACCAGTCCACCGCCTCCTGCGGGCTCTTGCCCATCGGAGTCGAGATGATGATGAACCGGTCGCCGCCGTGCGGGAGCGCCGCTCGGGACGCGGCGTAGTCCAGCTGATCCCCGGTGACGGTCACGTCGCCCGCGAAGTCGGGGACGATGACCTGGAGGATCTCCTCGACCTTGCTGAGCGCATACATGCCCTCGTTGTTGGCAATCAGCGTCGGGGCCGTGAACTGGTTGCGTCCGTAGTTCGTGTCGTCGAACGTACCGTTGTCCCCGTCCTCGTAGTAGTCCACGCCGCCGTAGGTGTACTGCTTCCCGGTCGATGTGGACGTGCCGTTGATGTACTCGTTGCCGCCGAAGACCTCGTAGTGATCGTCCTCGTCCGGAGCAAGGTAGTAGGTTGCCGTGACCAGGGTGCCGCCGTCGACCTCCTCCACGAGCGTCACGTCGAGCGCTCCGGAGGTGTAGTCGATGGTGTTGGTCCCGGAGGTGTCCACGTCTCCGGTCAGATTGCCGATGCCGTCGTCCGTGATGGTCCGCGCCACACCGTTGATGTCCGTGTAGCTGATGGTCAAACTCCGGGGGTTGATCGGCGCTGCGTCGATGGTCGTCGTGACGGACTTGCCGCCGGCACTGTCGTCGCCGCCGGCCAGAACCTGCCACTTCGCATCGCCCTGGAGGGTGTCGGGGTTGTAGTCCGAACCGGGCTCGGTCACCGTGATGTAGTCGCTCAGCTCGTTGATCACGTCCGGGAAGTACTGGAGGGACGTGGGGTCCGTGAAACTGACCTCCTCGAACTGCTCCACCACGTCGTAGGTCTCGGACGAGGTGTTGTAGAGCCGGACGATGACGTTGAACCGGCTGTAGGAAGCCGTGGACACCGTGTACCAGTCCGGATGACCGTAGACCTGGATCTTGACGTCGTTCGCCCACTCGCCCTTGCTGATCGGAGCGAGATCCCACGCGTTGTTCGTGTAGGTCGCCAGGACGCGGGCCAGGTTGTGCGGAGCCGTACCGAACGTGATGGTCCAGTCGCCGGCATTGGCTCCGTCCAGATCCACCGTGCCAACGGACGCGGTCCAGCCACC
>Ga0272441_10005198_pt1 | contig 22855 bp, 24 predicted proteins | sample SSMProp6N_FD_193582 | JGI IMG/M metagenome (GOLD analysis project Ga0272441, IMG submission 193582) | Marine sediment archaeal communities from Little Sippewissett salt marsh, Falmouth, MA, United States - SSM-Prop-6N | ecosystem: Environmental > Aquatic > Marine > Wetlands > Sediment ...
CGCTACCGACATCGCCGCAGCAGATGACCGCGGCTTCCTGCTGACGGCCGGGTCGTTCAACAGCGGGGACCAGGACTCCGGTTGGCTTGTCCGGCTTACGGACGCTTACCACTGCGGTTGGATGCGGCGCATCGAAGGCGATGGCGCCCGAGCGGCGCGCGCCGTCGTACGCACGGCGGATGACGGCGCTGTCGTGTGCGGTAGCGCGGTTCCCTCTGCGACGTATTCGAGTGACATCTACGTCGCCAAGTTCTCGCCGGATGGAACGCAACTGTGGTATCGCATCTACGGCGGAGACAGGCTGGATACTCCCGCCGACATGGTCGCCTCGCCCAGAGGAGGCGTCGTGGTCGTGGGGACCACGTTGAGTCATGGGGGGAGGGCCGGCGCCCTGCTCTTCGAGATCGCATCCGGCGGAGAGGTCCTCTGGTCGCAGATCATCGGCAGCCTCTACGACGCCGGGGTCTCGATTCATCCGACGCCCGACGGCGGCTACATCGTCGGCATCAACTGCGGACCCGAGGAGATGTCCAGTTGTAGCGGCGTCCGGATCGTCAAGCTCTCGCACGACTGACGCCGAGCCATCCGCACGAGGCAGCATCAACAAAGACTCAGGGCCCGAAGCGCTTGTCTCGCCTCGGACCCTGGGTAAGAAGGTTGCTCTCGTATGCTCATACGGTATCCTCCGATCGTGAACGAACGATGAAGACGGATTGAAGCGATTGTGTCGCTCGAGGGTGCGAATCGATGGGCGACAAGAGGAGGTTCCGTTGTCCCATACGACGACGATCAAGGTGCGCGGTTATCACGAAGACCGCTTCCGCCACGTCAACAACGCCCGCTACTTGGAATTCCTCGAGGAGGGGCGGTGGGACTACCTGGACGTCCACGGACCGCAGGGAGGCTTCGCCGCGCATGCTGTCTTTCCGGTGGTCGCCCATCTGTCCGTCTCGTACCGTCTCCCCGCTCAGGCCGGTGACACGGTCGTCGTCTCCACGCAAGTCGCCGCGGTCGCCAGTCGCAAGTTCGTCATGCATCAGGAGATTCGTCAGCAAGCGACCGGTAAGTTGTGTTGTGAAGCCGACATCACCGTCGTGCTCGTCGACGCCAAGACGGGCCGGCCGGCAATCTTGACCGATGCGATCCTTGACGCATGGCCGGAGCTTGGCGAGGCGCAGGAATCACGCTGACGATCGTTTCTCTGCCGTCTTCGCACCGGGCGTCATTCGTTCCGCAGTACGGCAACGGCCTCTTCGTCTTCCCACATCGCCAGGACGAGATCGCAGAACATGTCGAACTCCTCGGGTTCGATCTGCATCACATCGATTTGGATCACCCGCTCGTAGACAATGGCGCCATCGTCCTGTGAGTATCTCGCGTGAAAGCTGCCGATCGCGTTCTGGATCGTCACATCCTGAGGAAGCTCGACAACCTCAACGTCTCCGATGTCGATGCGCGCCGCCAGCTCGACTCGCTCCGCGCTGCAAACCAGCGGATACATACGATCCTCCGGATACAGGAACTCCCCGTAGTCGCCAGGAAGAGGAACCGACGGACCATAGGGAAGCGGCAGAAGACCGGTCCCTCCGGAGAGCCATCGCACCGCGCGCGACTTCCTGTAATTGATCACGTACCGGAAAGGCGCGGCAAGATCCTCCGGATCAGAGTATGTGTACTGGATCAGCAACGCCTGAGACAAGGAGTAGTCGACGAGCGCCGCGCAGAGGTCGCCCTGTCCGTCGGGAGCGAAGTAGAGAAACAGGTCACGCATCGCCAGGTCGTTCTCTCCCAAGCACTCGATGTCCGCGTTCCATGACATTGCGTTGCTCGCGGACAGCGAACCTTCGAGCGTGCAGCGCACGAGGTTCTCCGCCGGATCTCCGGATGGAATCGCAACACGAACGTCGAACTGATTCGGATCCGGCACGATCAGAAGGCCGTCGCGTCCCCATAGGAAGGTCCCGCCATTCCCCGAAGTGCACAGGGAACAGGTCGGATCGAGATACTGCCACGTCCCATCCGGTCGAGGGATCGCAACAATCACGTGGTTGAACGCGATCGGCATCGGCGGCTCGGACCAATCCAAGTGAAAGCCGTTCGCGGCATTCATCAACAAGGGATACGCCTCAATGTCGATCGCGTGGAGTAGCGAAACGAGCAGCGCGGCTTGGTCCTTGCAGTCCCCGTACTTCGTGGACAACGTCTCGAATGCAGCCCGAGGTTCGTATCCGTTCGTTCCCAATCCCAAACCGGCGTATCGTACGTCTCGCGCGACATAGTCGTACAGCGCTGCGATGCGTTCGTCATCGGTCGCACAACCCGCTATGAGGGCTTCCGCTTGGGCTTCGATGTCCGGCGTTTCCGCCCACGCTTCGCTTGCGAGCGTCCACCACCAGGATGAAATCTCCTCCCATGAGTCAATCGTCGACAATGCGACGTAGGACTCGATCGCGACTTCGTCAGGCATGTTCGGTTCGTAGGACAGGGGATCGATCGTCTCGGCGAGAAATACGTAGCGGACGCGTGCGGATGAGGTCTGAATCTCAGGATCGAGCGTTCGCTTCCCGACGCGCCAGGCAAGATCCATCCCAGCCGGTGCATCCACGACGTACTCCGACTGAAGGACCGGATCCCACCATTCGAAGTACCAGTAATCGTAGATCTCGTTCTCGAACGTAGGAACGACAAGGACTCGCCGGTACGCATAGTCGATGACGACGCCTGGACTCAGTGCCGGCATCTGCAAGCTGACGGTCTTGAGCGCCCCATACGCTTCGCTCTCGCCACCCTCGGAGTACCTGGAGTAGACGATATCCGAGGCCTCGACATCGACGATCTCGCCATCGGAAAGGACCGTTCTGACATAGATCACCTCGAGCGTCTCCAGCGTTTCCGTATACGTCAGTTCGATTTCGCCGTAGGCATCGACAGCATCCCAGGTCTTGAGCAGGATCTGCTCGTGCGAGACACACTCCATGGTTCCGTCGAGATGTACGGTCGTCTCTCCTGCATCGAGCAAGATGACGGCATCTCCCGATTCAAAGACTTCCGCTCGTTCAACCCGTTCCAGAACGGTATCCACGGACTCCTGGCCGGCCGACAGGAAACTGGTGAGAGACATCATGGCGGCAACGAGAACAACTACGAAGGGGGTACGCACTGTCTCCTCCTCAGATCGCGCTGGTTTGCTTAGACTATACGCCCCTTCTTCCAATGACACCAACGGCCGGGAATCCGAATGCCCTGGGGAGCGGTATGCGACCGTTTCCAGGAGAGAAATCCTTCCAAAGAGTGATAGTCGTAGCGTCTCATCCCACGTCGACACGTGCAACAGTTGTGAGACGGTTGTGCCGCAGCCTCTTCGTGGAGGCGCGCATGAAGACACTGCTCTTGAAGGCGAGTCCGAGACCCGACGGAAACACAGCGACATTGGCGAACCGCCTTCTTGACGGCCTGCGTGCCGTCGGCCATGACGATGTCACGGAATTCCGGCTCAACGAGCTGACGTTGCGGCCGTGCCAGGCATGCAACGCCTGCCTGAAGCCTCCCTACTCCGGATGCATTCTCGAGGACGACTTCATGACGATCTTCCCGGCGTTTCGAGCCGCCGATCTTGTCGTGTTCGCGGCCCCCATCTACTGGTGGCACATCTGCAGCCAGTTGAAGACGTTCGTGGATCGCATGCATCCCATCTTGACGTTCGACCGAGACCACTGTCTGCCGACCAAGCATCTGCTCTTCATCACCGCGTACTTCGCGGAGGATCCGTACGGCGTGGGCCTGGCTGTCAAGACGTTCGAATCCATCGCCGGATGGGCCGGCATGGGACTGGATGTTCTTCGCTACCATTCGGCCAAGGGACACGTTCGCAACGATGCCGCCAAGCTGGCTGAGGCCTACGCCCTGGGCGAGTCATTCTCCGATTGGAAGAAACCGGCGCTGAACGTCCGCTGCCCTGTCGCAGGATGCAGTTTCGCGTTCGCGGACCTCGACCATCTTGCCCTGCATCTCGTGATGGCGGCAGGAGACGATCATCTCCAATGGAAGGCCGAACATCTGTCGGCCGTCCACACGTTGGCCAACACACAGGCGCTAACAGTGGAGACCCGCCGTGTGCTCTCCCGCCTGTCGCCGGACACCGGCTGAGGACCACGCACTGCCCAATGCACCCTCAGCCGGATCGTCCGGTCGGATGTCTCTGAGACGACTCGTCGCGTCGTCGATCTATGGAACCTCGATCTCCTCGACCGTCCACGTATCGTCAACCCACAACCCGACGATCTTCTGCTCGGGGTACATCGATCGCAGATAGCGGACGGCGGAACGGGTGTCGGCGTTCTGATAGTCCTTGTCACCCGGATTGCCGGCACAATCGTAGTGCCCGACCACCGCAATCCCGACGGTATGGTGCTTGTGAATCGAAACGTCGACGCAACGCAGGATCGACGCCAGTGCGGTCTCGTCCTCGCGGCGCGCCAGGATCCCGTTGGGACCGGGCGCCGTAATGGTGTCCACGTACGGGACACCGTACCGATCCAGCATATATGCGAGCACCGAGCGCTGAACGCGCCCATCCATGCAGTTGATCACCGTGCAGAAATTCATCCTTGCCTCCGTGACTAGATCTTGGGAGATTCTACCGATTCCGGGAACGGGCGCATGTGTCGCGGTGGAGGCTAGTCGGCCGACGTGGCCTCCGCTGTGCGTCCCGTCAGCGTGCGTACGAGAAGTGGCAGCCGGGACTCCGTTGGCGCGTTGCGGAATCGGCGAATCCAGAATGTCCGATCGTCCCTCAAGAGACCATGTTCGACCGCGGTGGGACACCACGAGCGAGAGGTGTAGATCAGCCGGGAGAAACAGAACGTCTCCGGGTGGTCGATGCAGTACTTGCACATCGCGCGGTAGGCACGGCCGTCCGGAGATCTCTCGTTGTCCAAATCTCTGTGCTGCGGATAGAGGCTGATGTCGAACCGGGTCCCGAGAACGGAACCGGGCAGGTACGTCCTGGCGCGATCCTCGCCGAATCGTGCCGCGGCCTCGCCGAGCAGGTTGTGCCGCGCGGCGTGCCGGCCGTTTCCGTCCGTGCCCCTCGACCGCCCGTAGGCCACCAGGATGCGGTCTTCGACCGCACGCTCGTCGGGGATGACGCCGCGCGCCACCAGTTCCGACGCACGGTCGAACAGAAGATGAAAGCCGTTGTGTGTGAACGCGTGGATGCTTGTGGGGGATTGCGCCATTTTGCGGTACGCCTTCTGCCACAAGGAAGGGAGCGCCGCTTCAAGGTGCTCGATCAGACGATCGTACGACGCAGCCGGCGCAGACTGCAGCAGCCCGGCGTAATCGATGTTGATCCCCCGTCGCGCCATCGTTCTCACCACCCGCGGGTACAACAGTATCGAGGGAATTCGCCTTTGTGCAAATCCGCTCCGAACGTAAACAGGCCAGCGTGTAGGCCGGCGTCCCTAGGATTCGTCCCCCGCTCGCTGCCATCGGTACGTCAGCGTCCCGGCCGGTTCAAACCCCAAGCGATGGTACAACGTCCGGGCGCCGATCGCGGTATCCGTGTACAGCGATATGCGCTCGATCTGATGGTCTTTGCACGTCGTCAACACGTCGCGTAGCAGCCGTCCGCCGAGGCCGCAGCCGCGACGGTCCGGGATGATGCCGATCCACGCGAGGTGCGCCGCCGTCTCCGACATCGGCGCCACCAGTGAGAACCCGACGAGTTCGTCATCCTCGACCAGAGCGAGCGATCCCGGATGTCCCAATGTCTCTTCGATCAGTTCGTCGAAGTAGTCGCGACGCTCCGACTCCGATTGCTGCGCCACCAGTTCGATCTCTCCGTGCGCCAGACAGTCTACGTAGTTGGCGAACAACTCGTCCGTTGAGAAGGCCGCGGCGGGAACGATTTCCATCAAGTCTTCGCCCGAGTCGACGTCTACGTCATCCAGTGTGCGCGTCAATGTGTAGTAGAAGCGCGCAAACCCGAGCCCTTCGTGGAAGGCATCCAGTTGCTCGTTGCGCACCATGTTGGCCGGCCCCATCGGAAGCAAGACCTCCAGGCCGCTCAATCCTTCCTCGGCCACCCATGCGCTGGCCTCGCTGAGCAGCGCGGCGTGGATTCGTGCCGCATCCTCGGTCATCGGAACGATCGGATTGCCGCCCAGCAGGTCGGTCGGCGCGCCCCACGGTTCGAGAAGGCCTGGAACCAACAGTAGCAAGGCGGCCGCGCCCGCACCGTCTTGCGCGACCAAAGCGCGCACGGCGTCCGGTAGCCCGGCAACCGCGGGGATCGTCCACCGCGCTTGACCCGGAAAGACATCCTCACGTTTCTTCAGGTCGTCGAGGACTTGCCAGACCTGGTCAAAGCCCGCGTTGTCGATGCGCCGGACATGGATCGGCATGGGGCAACCTCCTCACAGGGACTCTCTACCTTTGTACGGGCCGCATCGCCCCATTTCAACCGGCAGTCCGGTATCTCGTCAGCCGCTGGATCGATGATGGCGCGTTGAGATACCTCGTCCTGTTGGCACGACGGATTGGGCGGACTAGGATAGTCCCAAGGGAGGGATCTATCATGAGACACTCTCGCATTCCGATCATCCTTACATTTCTCTCGCTCGCCCTCGTTCTCGGCGGATGTCTTGCTCCGACGCTGCCACCCGGAGACAGCACATCCTCGGTGGCGCGCCCGGGCGACTACGATCTGACCGGCTCGTCCAACTACGTCACGACCGCGACCGGAAGTGACTTGTATCCCCTGTTTGTCGGTGCGAGGTGGCTGTATAGAAATGCAGCCTCATTCTGGAATCCCGAGATCGCATCCTCCGGATTGCTGGAGACCGAAGTGGTCGCCATCGTCCAGGCCCGGGACGCCCAGTGTTACGTACTGCAATCGCGGTACAGCAATGGCCCGGATGAGTTGCTCTACGTCCATCGGACGGGGACTCAGGTGCAGTTGCTCGCCGAGCAACCTGTGGTCGCGACCGGCGCCCAACCGGACTACTCGCTGCATCCCGGATTGGCCGTTCTCAAACTCCCGCTCGCGGAGGACAAATCCTGGCCTCTGGAGACGACGGCCGGTGTCGGAGAAGCCTACGTCTATCACACCGAAGTGGTCGCCATGGAGGCCGGCGTGGTCAAGACGCTGCTCGGAACGTATTCGCCGATCTTCACCGACGCGTGGCGCGTCCACTACGAACTTCCGGCCGGAGGTCCCCGCTTCTACGGAGGTTCGGTTCAGTACCTGTGGTACGTGCCGGGCGTCGGTGTAGCCAAGCACGTCCTTAACTCGGTCGACTACGAGCTGGCGGAGTTCAGACTGCCCGAGGAGATCGTGAGTCTCACGCGGTACGATGACGGACGGACGACGTCACTACCGAACGGCGGCATGGCCTTCGTGCAGCTGCGCGGGGACGCCGACCCGCTCGACGGATGGGCCTGGCACTTGACGGAGATGGACGGCGCATCACTCGAGTTTCTGAGTGAGACATTCTACGGCGACATCTATCCCGCAGGGACGAGCACGGGAACGTATGCGTACCAATTCCGATCGATCGCCCCGGGCACGACCACTCTCGTGTTCGAATTGATGCATGCAGCAACCGGCACCATCGACAATCGGGTGGAGTTGACCGTCGTCGTCGAGTTCGGATTGTAGGGCAAGTCCGAGGATTAAGATCGCGCCGCTCGTCTGATGCCTCAGGGCGATTCCCTACCCGGTGCTCAGTCCAGCGGAGCAAGGCGAAGGCGGCAGGAGGGGTAGTCGAGTTCGAGCACGCGCCCCTTGAACGCGTCCGCCCCGAGCTTGCCGGCATAGGCAATCAACTCGTCGGTGGCCGTCGTGTCGACGGGTACATCATGCAGGCTCACGGCGCCCGCCAGGCCGGCGGGCAGGAACGTGAGCCGCGCCACGTGCCGCCGGCGCCGAATCTGCTCCGTGACAACTTTTCGCACGTCCGATTGCTCTTCACTGACGTTCCACGTTGCGCCCTGTGTCACCGAGCAGCTGAGATACTGCTTTGTCAGCACGCTTCGCGCCCCGCCCGTGTCGATCCGGAATAGCCCCGTCGGGCCGCCTTCCATTCGTCCTTCGGCGGAGATCAGCGCTCGTCCTTGGGTGAAGTAGATCGGCCAGCCGTCGAGATTCGTCTCCGCATGTCGTTCGATCCGTCCTTGCGGGTAGTCGATGCTCAAGACGAACCCGGAGAGCACGTCCTGGACGCCGAGAACGCCGTCGACGCCGAACTCATCCCGGAGGTGAGAGAGGCCCACGACAAGTGCGGGCACATCACTCCATTCGATCCCGAGAAACGCCATGTGATTGACCATCCCGACGGACATGTCGACGTGGCCTGTGTTCGTCCCGGCGCTCAAGGTGCTGCGTGATGGGAATCGAACGCCGATCCGGTCAGCGAACCCTTGATCCAACAGGGACATCTCCGCGCCGGTATCGACGATCATCCGGGCGGTCTCGCCATTGATCTCTATCTCGACGACCACGTGCGACAGGGATGGGTCAAACGCCGAGGCAAGCGGCGCTTTGGCCTCTGCCCGCCGCATCTTGGCGCTCTTGGCGCTCTCCGCAACCGCCAGAAGGGCGGCAAGATCATCGACATCGGCCGTATCGCTTGTCTCGGCAAGCTGCGATGCGCGCCGGACGGCGCGGCGTAGTTCGGCAACGTCACCCGTTCGCCAGGCAGCAATCGAACGCAGCTCCCAGTAGCGTGCATCGTTCGATTCGACGGCGGTCTGCGGGACGTCGGCCGGGCGGTTTTCCGTGAGATCGACCAGCGCACGCGCAGCAGGATCTCCTGATTGCTCGCGCAATTGTCTCAGGGCAAGGCTGATCTCGCCGTTGTCGTAGCGATCGAAGGCATTCATTGTCGTCCATCCTTCCGGATCGGGGATTCACCTCGTGAGTGCGCCGGCCTCCGAGAATGGTTCAGCCATTGGATCGGGTGAATCCCTGCACACGCGACGCCCCCCGCCCACCTGAGAGAAGGAGGCGGACGCAAGAAACGTACGTGTCCGATAACTGATATCCCCATTCCCAAGAGACAAGAGCCTCTTCTTGACAATGGTATACCGATCGTATATTCTGCATATACTATCAATACACGGGTGATGGCCAATGGTTGGTAGCCCTTACGAAACGATTAAGCAACGGATCATCCTTCTCGAGCTTCAGCCGGGTAGTCCACTAAGCACAACGGGGCTCGCCAAAGAGCTTGGGACAAGCGTGACACCCATTCGTGAAGCTCTCATCCGACTCGAGGCGGATGGACTGGTCCATCGTGTTCCGAATAGCACCCCGCGTGTTTCCGACGTGCAATTGCACGATCTCAAAGATGTCTTGGAAGCACGCCTGCTCGTCGTCGAGCAAATCGCACGGCTTGCGGCCCAGCGCGTACAGGCCGATGAACTGGAAGCCATGCGAGGACTCCTCGAGCAAATGAAGGAGACGCAAGATCGTCGCGAACTGATTCGTCTCGATTCCGAATTTCATACCGCGGTCAATCTCGCTTCCAAGAATCACACACTGGGCCAAGTCGCCGATTTGATGCGCAACCACGTCATGCGGCTTTGGTACTACGTGAGCAATGAGCACACGTACTGGGAGGAACTCATCGCCGATCGGGAACGCTTGATTCAAGCCTTGGCATCCGGAGATGTGGAAACGACGATTCACATTCTCAAATCTCACGTCACCAGTTTCGTGGAGGAGGTGCGAGCATCCACATGGGGCTGAGAAGCAATCGCCTCTTCAGTATTCGCCGTCGCCTGCTGGACTGCACGCATGTCAGTTGGCGTTGCGCCGAACCGCATACCTCCTGGGAGGAACGCTCGCACCTCTGCCCATCGAATGACCGCTTGGAAAAGGAGCTATCCCAATGACGTTACTCGTTCAATGTGGGCGCCTATTTGATCCAGTCAAGCTCGAGACCCACGACAACATGGACATTCAGATTGAGGAAGGACGGATTCGAAGCATCTCGCCGCACCCCATGAATTCGTACTCTGGAAGCGTGATCGATGCGAGGGATTGCACAATTCTCCCCGGGTTACTCAATCTGCACTCGCATCCGCAGCGTCGCCATGCCCGATTCATGGGACCTCGATCGCCGTTCCGCATCGGCGCCGCCGCGGTCGAAGCATTGCCAAACACACAACGCATGTTGTTCGCCGTTCAGAACTGCTGGCGCGAGCTCTTGGAGGAAGGTGTCACGACCATCCGCGCCGCGGGCTCGAAGGACTTCCTGAACATTGAACTGCGCGACGTGTTTGCAAGCGGCACCTTCGACGGACCGCGAATCCTGGCTACCGGGCCCCTTCTCGCAATCACTGGGGGACACGGCACTCGCGGACTCGACGGCGGGATGCAAGTCGATGGAGTTGATGAGATGCGCCGCGTCGTTCGGACGGTTCTCAAGGCGGGAGCTGACTGGATCAAGCTCTGTGTCAGTGGAGGCTTGGCCGGAATTCACAAGGGCGATCATCCCTCGATCGTCGAATTCACACCTGAAGAAGTGCGGGCCGCGGTCGTCGAGGCACACAAACGACGTCGCAAGGTCATGGTTCACGGCATGTCGGCGGAGAGCGTCAAGATGGCTGTGAAAGCGGGCGTGGACTGCATCGAGCATGGAAACCTGCTCGACGACGAAGCCATCGACATGATGGCCGAGGCACATGTCTCCTTTGTGCCCACCATGTCCGGAATCCGCCGTGTGTACGAACGCGAACGCGACGGTGGCAGCCCCGATGTTGCCGAGATGTTGCGAAAGGTGATCGACCCGCAGATGGAAGTCGTCGAAACGTGTATCAAGCGCGGCATTCTCATCGGTACCGGAACGGACACCTTGGGCTCGATTTCGAGGGAGATCGAGATGCTCGCGGAGTGTGGGATGTCCAATGCCGAGGCGCTGGCAGCGGCAACCTACGGATCAGCAACGATTGTGGATATGCAAGACGAGATTGGCAGCATCGAAGAGGGGAAGGTCGCCGACATGGTCATCGTCGAAGGTGATCCCGTGTCCGATCTCGCTGCCCTGCGTCAAATCAGGGAGGTGATCTGCCGAGGAAACCTTGTCACATGGAAACACTTGGCAAGCTCGCGGGCAGCAAAGGAGGAGTAATGCGAAGAGTATCACGAGGTAGAGGGAGGTCAACCGCGCTGGTCCTGTGCATGATATTGCTCATGGTCGTGGCGTTCGCCGGGACGGCGGTTGCACAAGGCTCGGGTGTGACGATTACGGTCGTGCGTGGAACGGACCTCTGGACCGGAGATCCGCTGAACGATACGCAGGCAACGTCAAGATCGTTCTTCCACAATGTGTTCGATCCGTTGGTCAGGATCAACTGGGACGACGTCGAGAACCCCCTTCCTGCATTGGCAGTGTCCTGGGAAGTTCTCTCCCCAACGCAGATCCGCTTCCATCTTAGGGAAGGCGTGACGTGGCATGACGGAAGTGCATTCACCGCGGATGATGTGAAGTTCACGTTCGATCGAATGCTGGATACCGAGAATCCTACCAAGGTGGGGCCTCTGGTGAGCAGCATTATCTCGGGAGTGACCGTCGAGGACTCTCATACCATCATCTTGGAGACGTTCGACGCCTATGCTCCGATCTTCTCAAGGCTCGCAACCATCTTCATCACGCCCCAACAGGCGTTCTTGGAGGTGGGGGAAACGGCGTTCGGCCAGAATCCTGTCGGAACCGGCGCCTACGCGGTGACCGACTGGCAGATTGGTCAATACATCGAGTTGACGGCCAACGAAGGCTGGTGGGGTTGGGTCGATCGTGAAACACGGCCTGATGTGGTCATTCGCAAGTCCGTACCCGAGGAATTCACGCGCTTCGCCATGCTCGAGAGCGGAGAAGCGGACATCGTGGGACAGGTCGCGCCCGAACGAATCCCCGGCATTGCCGAAAGCGCAACCTTGAGAATCGTCACGTCGCCCAGTCTACGCACGTTCTTCGTGGGAATGAACACATGGGAACCTCCGTTCGACAATGTCCTCGTGCGGCAAGCAATGAACTACGCAATTGACCCGCAGTTGATCGTGGACACAATCCTCAGCGGCCAGGCGACGGTGCACGCAGGAGTCTGCGGCGTTGGATCGTTCGGCTATTGCCCCGACTGTGAGCCGTATTCCTACAATCCTGAGCTGGCCAAGGATCTTCTCAAGCAGGCCGGTTATGAGGACGGCTTCACGGTCACCCTGTGGTCGCCGCGCGGCAAGTACATCAAGGATCTCGAAACCTCTGAGGCCATCGCGGGACAGTTGGAGGCGATCGGAATCACCGTTGAGATCTACGCGCCTGCGTGGGCGGAGTACTGGGACAACTTCCTCGCGGGCAACATGAACCTTTACTTCCTCAGCGCCGGCATCTCGTTCCCGGACTGCGACGACCTCATCGGCTATCACCTCGACAGTGAGCGCCGGGGGATCTACTACAACTCCCCGACGTCCGATGCGTTGATCGAGCAAGAGCAGACGACGCTCGATCCCATCGAACGCGCTGCGATCTTCGACGAGCTGAGCCAGTTCTTCGTGGAGGAAGCCCCGTGGATCTTCCTTTGGGATCAGAACCTGATCTACGGTGTCAACTCTCGGATTCTGGACTTCGACGCATTGCCTGTCGAAGACATCTTCTATTGGGATCTGGTGGTCAACTAGTACATCGAATCCTGTTGGCCCTTCCTGGACGGTCACAGTCGTTCAGGAAGGGCTCTATGATATGTCTGTGTCGCTAGAGTCAGCTGACGACGAGTGTCTGGCTCCCGGAACTCATACAGGGGATGGCATCAGCATGATTGGGTACGCAATCCGCCGGTTTCTGCAGTTCGTCTTCGTGCTACTTGTTCTGTCCGCATTGGTGTTCTCCCTGCTTCATCTGAGCGGAAACCCGGCAGCGCTCTTACTGCCCGCCAATGCAACGCAAGAGCAAGTCGAACAGATGTCCCGATCTCTCGGACTCGACGATCCGATCCATGTTCAGTACTTCAGGTATCTGGGCAACGTCCTACGTGGAGACCTGGGGATGTCCTACCGGCTCAAGCTGCCCGTCGCCCAAGTGATAGGCATCTACTTGCCGAATACGCTGGCCCTTGCCGGACTATCCATTCTGTTCGCTACCGTTCTCTCCTTGATATTGGGGGTCGCGGCAGCCCTGAGACGAGACACCTATATCGATACGCTCGCCACTCTGGGAGCAACCGTGGGGCAGTCTATGCCTACATTCTGGCTCGCCATCCTTCTCTTACTCCTCTTCTGTGTGAAGCTCAAGTGGCTTCCCGTGTCCGGGACCGGCAGTTGGCGCAACTACATCCTTCCGACGGTCACGATGGGCTGGTACAGCACGGCGTTTCTGACACGCGTCATTCGATCCAACCTGCTTGAGGTCCTGCAATCCGACTACGTACAGGTCGCGAGAAGCAAAGGTCTTCGAGAATGGCGGGTGATTCTGAAGCACGCATTTCGCAACGCGCTTCTGCCCGTCATCACGATCTGGGGATTGCAGTTAGGAACAATGATGATGGGATCGGTTGTCACGGAGACGGTCTTCGCCTGGCCGGGGGTCGGGAGGTTGAGCGCGGAATCGGTGCTTGGCCGGGACTATCCCGTCGTACTGGGGATGATTCTCCTGTACGGAGCGATCTTCTCGTTCCTAAACGTTTGCGTTGACATCAGCTATGCAGTACTTGACCCGAGGATTACGTACAAGTAGCGAGAGAGGAACCAGAAATGATACGCATTGGCAAGCATAGCGGTGTAAGGCGTCTCTTACGGAAGCCAAAAGGTGTCATTGGCGTCTGCATTTTGGTCTCTCTCTTGCTGTTAGCATTGCTCGCCCCGCATATCACTTCGCGTGGGCCTCTCGAGCAGAACCTGCGCTGGCGAAACAGCCCTCCGCTAAGCCGCCTGGGAGACGACGAAGTCCTCTCTCCTCTCGGCACGGATCAATTGGGGAGAGACATGTTCGCGCGAGTCCTGTACGGCATGCGCGTGTCCCTTCTCGTCGCGGCTGTAGCGGTCGGCATCGGTGGAGTCATTGGCACATCGCTCGGTGTGCTCAGCGGATACATCGGCGGAGTCGTTGATGCGGTGATTATGCGAATCGTGGACATCCAATTGAGTCTTCCGCTGATCCTCATCGCGATGATCTGGATCGCGTTCACCAAGCCATCTCTGCTGAACATCATCCTTGTGATTTCGTTGTGGACGTGGACTCAGTACGCGCGCGTCGTGCGGGCGCACACCATGGCCGTGAAGCAATCCGGATTCATCGAGGCATCGCGAGCCGCAGGAGCGCCGGGGTATTTCATCCTGCTTCGGCACATCCTTCCGAACGTCTTCTCGTCCTTCTTGGTCATTGCCTCGTTGCAGTTCGGACGGGCCATCATCTTGGAGGCAACACTGAGTTTTCTGGGGGTTGGATTGCAGCCTCCCACGCCCGCGCTGGGTGTGATGATTGCCGGCGGGCGGCAGTACATCGACATTGCATGGTGGCTGTCGGCACTGCCGGGAGTTGTCATCATGCTGCTCGTCCTGGGAACGAATCTGCTCGGAGACACCCTGCGAGACGTTCTAGATCCCAAACTGAGATGAGATCCATGAGTCGCGAAACAAGCAGAACATTGATGCAGCAATCCGGAGAGGTAACGCAGGAAGAGGACGATGAGTCCCGCGCCGAACGCAGGAGGAGGGCACATGTGTAAGGACAGTATTGAACGACGCCTCGAAAATCTCGGTCTGACGCTTCCTGAGCCCGCGCAGCCCGGCGGCTCCTACATGCCTGCGAAGCAGATCGGCGATCTCCTCTTTCTCTCGGGACAAGGACCCATTCGCAACGGCACACCCGTATTCGTCGGCCAAGTTGGTGGAGAGATCGATTTGGAGACAGGGGTTGAGGCAGCACAGATGGCAGCATTGAACTCTCTTGCGGCGATCAAGCAGGCCCTTGGATCACTCGACCGCGTATCGGAGATCGTACAGGTGCGAGGGTTCGTCAGCTCCGCCCCCGGATTCTTCAGTCAACCCCAGGTTATGAACGGAGCATCCGACCTGTTGGGGACTGTCTTTGGCGAACGCGGCCGGCATGTCCGCTGCGCCCTAGGAACCTCCAGTTTGCCGCACAACATCCCGGTGGAGATCGAGATGATCGTGCGCGTCGCCCCACAGGAAGGCCCCTAGCCCTCCTTGCTGGAGATCCCCATCGCCGGCGTCTATGCGATCGGGGGCGAACGCTCGCTTGGTTCGCAGTCGTGGAATGTCGAAGCATGTGTCGAGTCCGCGGGAGTTCCGTGGGGCCCAATCGATACAGCCTGAACGAAGCTGACTTGTCCGAAGTCACACCGGGAAGCGTAGCGTCGTTCGCATTGATTGACGAGGTCGCGCCGCCGGCAAGCGGCGTGACGCCGGAATACGGTGGGGCAGCCGCCGTACTCGACTACCGATACGGCGGTACCGCAATCGTCAATATCGTCACGAAGAGCGGCGCAAACGAATGCCGCACGGATTCCTTTGCCTACGTAGCAGAGTCCCTCAGCGGCATTGCGAAAGACTCCAATGGAACGTTGTGGGGCGCGGGAATGGCGTTCAAAGACTTGGAGACCGTTCCCGTGCTGGGATTCTTCAACGAAGACGGAACGTTCGCGCCCATCGATACGCCGTTTGGCGATGTGTGCGGATACTTCGAGGGCATTCACATCGACGGGATCGGCATCGCCTACGGGAGCATCACACCGAATGGCATGCCGGTCGAGTCGCTGCTGGCGTTGAGCTACGACAGCGGCCAGACGTGGGCACGCGCACCGACCCGACCTTGGGAGACCGGAGGCATCCAGAATGCTGAGGGCGGCGCCACGTTCAGGCAATTCGCCGCGCACGACTTCTTCGGTGTCGAGAACCTGATCTGCCAGATGCAGATCGTTTCGCAAAGCAATACGACAATCGTCGGCCAGCCCTTTGCGATGCAGCTCGGGGTCCTCCATCCATGGGGATTGCCGATTGAGCAAGGCCCAGTCAATTGGGCGGCGGATGGTGGAGGACTCGTTGGCGATCCCCTGAATTGGCTCCGGGCAACCCTGACGGCGTCCGAGCCAATTGACGTCACCGTGACCTGCACGCTGCCCGATTTCGGTCTCGAGACCGTCAGGGTCGTTCCCGTTCGCTACTCCGCTTCGATGGCCTCGATGCGGAATGTCACCGGACGAAGACCGTCCGAGCAGCACGTGAACGCACAGCCGGAAGGCATCTTGGCGCCCATGCACGCCATGGCCACGTTCCGTTGAATGTCGGCCCATGCCCAATCGCAGAAACCTTCCGGCTTGCTCGGGAAGATCCCCTTGATATCGAACACCTGGCCGTCCTCGAAGACTGGGCAGGCAGTCATTCGTTCTACGGATTCCGGGAAGTGCTCGCGGATCAGATCCTCGTGCAGCGTGCGTTTCATCACGGTAATTCGTGCATCCATCTCGATCTCCTTTCTACTGTGTGACAACCTTGGAAACGGCCGACTCTCCGAACTCGGAGGCGAGGATGTCCATCACGATCGTGTCATGCGGAACACCCGCGACAATCCGGGCCTCACGGCGCACGCCGACTCGCTTGAAGCCCACCTTCTCATAGCATCGGATCGCTCTCAGATTGAACGCGTACACGCCCAGCTCAACGCTGTTCAGGTTCAGCACGTTGAAGCCGTAGTCGAGCGTCAGTCGGACGGCTTCCTCGCCGTAGCCTTGTCCCCAGTACGATTTCTCTCCGATGATGATTCCGAGCATCGCGCGTCGGTTGGCGGGAATCTGAGTGAAGAGTGCACACCAGCCGATCGGCACGTCCGTCTCCAGATCGACAATCATCATCATGTGCTCCAGCATCTTCGGGAGCTGGCCGGGGGTTCGGTAGTGCGCCGAGGCCGGCGTCGAGACCCCGTCCATCGAGGCTCCGAGCAGAACCTCCAAATCGTTGTCCCAGGCCACGATGCGGTCGGCATCGGACCCATCTGGCGGCGAGAGATAGCACGTCTCGCCACACATCCTGCGGAAATGCGCCATGCGTGCCTCCTTTCGGAAAGCGGACAAAAGAAAACGGCCAACCGAGGAATCGGTCAGCCTGTCTCGCATCCGCCCATTCGGCGGACGATCCAACTGGGACGCAGTATACTTGGCGCCGGCCGCCGGCTCAAGGAAGTAAATAGAACCGGAGAACACTCATGAGCGAGAAGGATAGAAGACAGCTATTGCGCATGTTGGAGGAGTCCTACGTTCTCGACATGTACGTTCCGCACGGCGCGAGCGCCATGAGTTCCGATTTCCATCCCGAGTTCCGAATCCTGATCCCCTCATTCGACGGCCGGTCAGGACAGATCACGGATGTCGCGTGGCTCAAGCCCAATCCCAGTCGCAGCCCGTCTCCCAAGGGGATCCAACCGGACCAGCGCTTCACCATGGCGGTTCTCGATATCACCGGGAAGGTTGCTGTTGGCAAAGTCGAAGCGATTCGGGACGGTCGACTGCAATACACCGACTACGTGACATTCGTCAAGATCGACCACGAATGGAAGATCGTGTCCAAGGCCTTCCATCAACATGCGTCCGTAGACTGACAACCCGTTTCCGGAACCCACCTCGATGCATGCAGAACGGCTCACTCCGGACGCTCGCGTTGCGTTTCAAGCTAGTTCTGAATCTTCAGATGAAGCGTCTCGGGCATGGTGATCAGAAGCGGCATGCGGATGCACAGATCGAGGCCGATCACCGTGAGAAAGACGTAGGCGGGGCCCAGATGATCCCAGATCAATCCGGCCACCGAGGCCGCCGCGGCTGCGACCAACATCTGCACCATCCGAGAGAGGCCGAGCCAACGCCCCATGTGTTCCTTGGGAACCAGTTCGTACCCCATCGCGCCGGACGTCACCGACGAGATCGTGAAGAAGCCGAGCAACACGCCGGATAAGACGAGCACACCCGAATTCGGCGCCAGGATAAGGGCGACGCTCGCCATCCACGAGAGAGGAATCGTGACGTACAGGACGCGCTTCCTTCCGATCCGATCGGCGATCCGACCGACCGGGATGCCAAGAACGAGCGGCGTCAGCGCGAACGCGGTGACCATCATTCCCAGTATCAGTTCATCGGCGCCCTTGACGTCATGCGCGAACGGCTGAGCGAACGGAATAACCATTCCCACCGGAAGGAATCCGATCGCCTGGATCACAATCCAGCGGCCCAGTTTCTCGCCGCTGTGAAGGACCGTCGAAAGATCCCGAAACAAGTGTCGGGGACGGCTCGCCGTCTGGGTCCACTGGCAATTGGGCATGAACGCGTGGATCATCACGAACGTTCCAACGGTTCCGAAGAGAGAGATGTAGAACAGAGGGCGGATCCCGGCGACGCTCACACCGCCGAAGTGCGCAACCAGGGCGGCGCCAAGCAATGGCGCCAGCATGCCCAGTGCGCCTGCGGCCAGTGTTTCACACAGACTCATTGCGGTCGCACGATCTTCGCTACGGATCGAGTTGCCACAGATCGTCGAGCAGCTTTGCCCACTCAGCCCCTTCCCCATCCAGTACGCGACCATCGCAACGATCGCGATGGTCCAGGTTCCGGCCACCGCGTACGTGAGGTAAGACACCGCCAACAAGGCAATGCCAATGAGGTAGATCTGTCGGACCCCTCGTTGATCGATGATCCACCCGATAAGCGGTGCGAACAGCCCGGCCGTGGCCATCCCGACGCTGTTGACCAAGCCGAGCTGCGTGGCCGAGGCCCCGAGACTCATCGTGTAGACAGAGAGATAGGGCGAGACGATGCTGTAGAAGAACATCGCCAGAGACGACCGGAGTGCCGTGAGGATCCACGGTCGTGGCTGCCGGAGCACGAAGGCAACGCCAGACCTAACCCCTGGTAGGATTCGCTGTACAAAGCCCTGATCGGACGTAGGAAATCGCTTCCTCTCAAGTGAAGTAGACCGCGGCAGAGGATAGTCGAGAGACCGCAGAGCCGCCACTCGGCCATCCCCGCCTCAGAAATTGGCAGATCCCTGTCGCTTATCGCACTCAACTGCGACGTTCGCGCCCTTCTACGATGTTTGCGCTTGCGCAAACTCGATCGCGCTCTGCGAGCGCGCAGACTCAGAACGAACGCGAAGCGTTCGCCGTTGCTTGTAGCACGTAGCCTGTAGCCCTAACGAACTCGAAGGGTTCGCGTTCCCGCGCACAGAGCGAGAGAAACGAGCACAGTTCGTTTCTCCAAGGAACTCGAAGAGTCGCTCGTCGCCCCAGAGAAATGGGCGAAGTCCATTTCTCCAAGGAACTCGAAGAGTTCCCCGTCATCCGCGACCATCTGTCGCATGAATACGTCCAACCAAGATCTTGAGCCAACCACTCGCTTGCTGTTCGTTCGTCACGGGCAGACCGAATCCAATGCCGCGCGCAAGTACATGGGCCAAACGGACAGCCCGCTGACCGACCTCGGCCGACGCCAGGCGGATGCGGTCGCGCGGCGGCTGTCGCATCTGCCGTTTACTGCGCTCTACTCGAGCAATCTGGGGCGAACGATGGCCACGGCAGCGGCGATCTCGTCGACGTGCGCGCACTGCGTGACCTCCGATCCCCGGCTGAGGGAACAGGATCTCGGGCGGTTCGAGGGCATGACGGCCGACGAGATTCTCGCGGCCTATCCCGAAGAGTACGAAGAGCACATGTTGCGCGCGCCGGACACGGCGGCCCATGGAGGAGAGTCGGTTGCGCAGGTGCGCGACCGCGCGGCGTCGTTCATCGACGAGATCGCCGATCGCCATTCCGGGCAGACCGTGGTCATCGTCACCCACGGCGGCGTCATGGCGACCATCCTTTGGCATTTGCTCGACATCCCCTATGAGGCGATCAAGCGTACTCGTCTGGGCAATACGGGCTTGGCGGCATTCGTTCGGAAGCAGGATCAGTGGACGCTCGAATGCTGGAACGATACCGGGCACCTGGATAGCCTGCGGAACGGTTGATCGCCGATCGAGGGATATCTGGTCCCAAACCAGACCTTCGGTTATCGCATGGTGCTCGTGGCCTGTGACCTGTAGCTCGCTGCCGGCGCGATGTGTCTGTAACCCCGATCCGCAGCCGCGTCTAGGTCTTCCGGTCCTGTCTTAGTGCCAGCTGGGTCCAAAGTGCGCCCGCGAGGTCGACGAATCCGAACAGAAGCAAGATGGGCTTCACCCAGTTCAGCAGGACGAATACCGCGAAGAAGAGGATTACGGACGCTCGGGCAATGATCGACCATTGGAAGAAGCTGACCAACTCGTGTCGTGCGGCTTGGACATTGTAGAAAGCCAGCAGCACCAGCAACATGCCGACCACTCGAATCCATACATCGTGCGTCTCGGGAAGGCCGAACAATGTGATGAGTGTGTTGGGTGCAATCAGCAAGAGCAATCCCAGTGCGATGAGGTAGATCCCGAAGACAAACAGACTTCGTGCAGCCTTGCTCATCATTCTCACCCCGCATCAGCATTCACATCATGCCGCATGCCGTCAAGTCGCGTGAGCTGTCTACCTCCACTCTCCAGAGAAGGGCAGATGGATCCAGGCCTGAGGTTTGGCATCCAACTGCAACGTTCGTCACCGTCCAGCGAGAGAAGCGAGTACAGCTCGCTTCTCCAAGGAACTCGGAGAGTTCCCTGTAGCTCGTGGCTCGTAGCATGTCACTAGCCACCTGCCATTGGCTGCCCGCTACTGGCTATTAGCCCAGCTTCTTGAAGTACCGAACGAGCGGCAGTCCGGTGAAGCCGGCCTTCTCGTAGGCGCTGCGGGCGGGCGCGTGCGACGGATCGCCGCCGGTCTCGACCTTCGCAAACGTCATCCTCTGTGCCGTCATCTCATCCAACACTCGAGTGCACAACGCGGTCGCGATGCCGCCGTTCTGGTAGTCGGGATCCACGGCGATCAGTTGGATCTCTCCCGTCTTACTCTCCTCGTCTACCGTGTAGGCCACGTATCCAACGGCTCTCCCGGCCACATCAGCGACCCAAACCGCGTACCGATCCGGATCGCCGCACATCGTCTCGACGGCTTCCCGCTGCCCGGCCCTCCAATCCGGCCAGATGTGCGAGTAAACCGCGGGGCCGAGGATGCGCTCGAACGACTCGAAGATCGGAACGAAGGCACGAAGCGTGAGATCGATGAGGGATTCGAGATCTTCGTCTGAGAACGGGCGGATGGCGTGGGTCATGAGTCCTCCATGGAAGCGAGTGGATGTGGCCTACAGCATACCCGACAGCGTTGAGCGAACAGCATGAAACGCTGGCCAGTGCGTTTCGCACGCCCCATCATCTACCCTCTCGCTTGACAGAAAGATGCATAGGAGTACCCTTTGTCTAGCAGCCAGAAGGAGATGCTATGAATTACACGCTTCTGACAATGGCCATCAACGCGGTACTCCTGTGCGCCGTCACATGGTTCCTGATCCACATCATCCGAAAGCTCCGCGCCTAGCGCCGCGTGTACTTGCCAATCGCTGTCACCGCAGCAGTGTGAACAGCAATCCGAGCAGAAGATACCAGGCCACGGACGGAAGCGAGGCTTCCATTCCCGCTTCGCCGCCGGCGATCCATGATGTCGTATCGAGCGTGGTTCGCAGGCAGCTTGCCAAGGGCGCTTCGCCATTCATCTCCAGTCCGAGCAACACCGAGTGCGCGTAGTTCCACGCAATGTGGAATCCGATCGGGAGCCAGAGCGAGCCGCTGAATCGGTAGAGCGAGATGAACATGAAGCTCACCGCAATACTTGAGACCATGATCGCGGCACCTTTTCGAAGCGTCAGCGCCTTCATCTGCGCCAACAAGTGAACGATCCCGAACATGGCTCCAGAAACCAGGATCGCCGCCGGCCACCCCCAAGCCAGCGCAAGCTCGAGTCCCATCATGCCCCGGAAGACAATCTCCTCGGAGACCCCGGCGAACACGGCCGCAAAGCTGATCCCAACCACCGCGGACGCCAGCTCCGCGCGGCGCAAGCCCAGCCGCGACAGCGGCATCCGTGCGAGATTCATCCTCCAGAGCACAGCAATGATCAACAGCGGGCTGACCATGCCGAGGCCGATCCCCAACAACAGCCATCCCCAGCTGATGCCAAGCCCCATCCATGCAGTGGGCCGACTCCAGAGCAGCGTGGAGCACAGCCAGATCAGCGGAAGCCCGGCGGCAATGGCCACAGACCCTCGCAGCAGCAGAGAACGTGACGACTCGTGTTTACCGCTCATGAGTGCGTCGAACGACACATGATCGGCGCGCGCAGCCAGCAGTGCACCGAGGTACTGATGTGCATGCATCAGCAGGAACAGCCCGAATGACCAAAGCAAGACGAGAAATGGGTTTCTTGGATCAACTATCGCATCGACCACAGTGCCTCCCTCGCATCCCTTTGCCTATTGGTAGCAACGCCGTAGGGGGACGGTTCATCCGCAGGAAGCGGAACGCATGCGCAAACTCAAACGAACCCGAAGGGTTCGCATTCTCACAACGAACGCGAAGCGTTCGCCACCATCCATCCAGAGAAACGAGCGCAGCTCGTTTCTCCAAGGAGCTCGAAGAGCTCCCCGTAACTCGCAACTCGCCTACAACTTCACTCCCCGAAGTGTTCGAGCACGCGGAGCGCATTCAGGGTCAGCCATTTGCTTGGCTTCCCTTTCTCTTCTACGTCGGCCCACATCTTGCCGTTCAGGGTGTTTTCGAGCATCCACGTCCCATCCGCGGACCTCTTGCTTCGCACGATGCTGAGCGGACCCTCCAGCGCCGGACTCATCGGTATACCGATCTGAGCCAGCACGAGCAGCGCTTCGAGGATGTCGGAGTTGT
>Ga0272441_10005199_pt1 | contig 22851 bp, 16 predicted proteins | sample SSMProp6N_FD_193582 | JGI IMG/M metagenome (GOLD analysis project Ga0272441, IMG submission 193582) | Marine sediment archaeal communities from Little Sippewissett salt marsh, Falmouth, MA, United States - SSM-Prop-6N | ecosystem: Environmental > Aquatic > Marine > Wetlands > Sediment ...
CGTCGAGGTGAAGCCCTTGGTGTCGAGCCTGAGCACGCCCCTGGCGTCGCGCGCCCGGCGGGCGTCCAGGATGCTGCCGTCGATGCCCCAGATGAAGTGGGTGTAGGTCTGCTGGTCGCCGTTGGCATCGGCGAACAGCTCCACCGAGTGGCGCGGGTTCCACTCGTCGCGCTCCTTCTTCGCGACGGCCACCTGGTCTGCTCCGGGCTCCCAGACGGTGTAGCCCAGGGTGAGGCCCGTCCTGTCGTAGAGGACGCGGACCGCGGTCTCCTTCTCGGCGGGCGTGGAGGTCTTGTGGTTGACGAGGAACTCGTTCGGGGGCGCGCTCTGCCAGGCCTCCTCGTCCAGCCGTCCGTCGATGGTGGGAGGCCCGGCGGCGGGCACGGCGTAGAGCGCCCGCTCCCTCAACGCTTTGGGGAACCACTTCGGCACGTTGTAGGCCTCGAAGAGCTTGTGCATCTCCCTCTCGAACGCGGCCACCTTCTCGTCGAGCCTGGTGAAGTCGTAGTTCTGGAACTGACCGAACGTGTAGACCCAGTTGGGGTTCCGCCTCTCGACGATGGGGGCGCTCTTCATCCACGGCAGGCAGGCCGCCCACTCCGCCTTGCCCTCGGCGATGATCGCCCGCATCTCGGTGGTCAGGCGCTTCGCCTCGTCCATCTTGCCCGCGATCGCCGCGGCGCGGGCCTGGAGGCTGCGCAGTTGGTAGGGCGCCAGGTGGTGGGAGACGAGCAGGGCGCGGAACATCTCGCCGAACATCCCGGCGGCCAGCTCATCGGGGATCGCCTCGCGGCCTGCGGCCCGTGCGGCGTCGTAGGTCCTGCGCGCGTCCTGGAGCGACGTCCAGGCCCGTTCCGTGGCCGCGACCATCTCTCGCATGCGGGTCTCGGGGTGCTGGATGCCCATCGTCGCAATCAGCGCCTCGGGGCGCTGGATGAAACGGTAAGAGATGTTCGAGTCGTAGGCCGCCACCATGTGCGGGCCGATCTCGGGGCCGTAGAAGTCGCGGCAGAAGCGCTCGATGTACTTCCGCGAGACCGTCCGCGGCTCAATGTGGTGATCGATGTCCGACGAGCGCAGGCCAGGGTTCGTGAACTCCCTGGCTCCGGGCGCCTCGACGCTCCAGCCGAACTGGGCGGACATCATCTCGGAGAGGTAGTTGTGGCCCCACGAGCAGTCGGAGGGGTAGAAGACGTCCTGGTGGCCGGGGCGGTAGAAGGTCTTGAGCCAGCCGCTGGCGATGGTGAACTCGGGATTCCAGCCCCGGCCGTGTTTCTGTTCGAGGTAGATCTGGAAGCCGCGCTTCCCATAGCACTGCGTCATCCGCGCGTAGGCCTCGCGGCGGACCTCGCGCTGGCAGATGAAGACGCCGGGCGGCAGAAGCTGGCCGAGGCGGGTGAGGAAGGCGCGGTTGCGATCCGCGATCTCCCGGGCGAGCGCCCTGGCGTTCGGGATGGCGCCCGACCGCTCGACCAGCCGCCGTTCGATCGCGGCCGGGTCGAGGGCGTTGGCGTTGTAGGGGTAGACGACGGCGATCAGCCTGAAGTCGGGGATCGCCTCTCGCATGATGCGGTGCCAGGTGCCGAAGACGGCCGCGTCGGCCTTGGCGTGGTCGTCGCCGTAGATGCGTCGGCACTCGGCGCAGCGCTCGTTCCACCGCGCGGGGTTCTCCCAGCCTCCGCCGTCGGTCGTGTGGAGGTAGAGCCAGCGGATGCCCGAAGCCTTCATCGCCTGCGCAAGATGGCGCGCGCGGGCCTCGTGCAGGTCCAGGAGCGACCAGCAGAAGTAGTGCTTGTGCACCCGGTGGTCCACGCAGCGGCTCCTGCGGGGGTCGTCCTTGTCCTTGGGATAGGTGCCGATGTGGGAGTGCGTCTTCTCCACGAAGTCGATGCCTCGCGCGCGAGCGTAGTCGCTCACCTGGCGGATGAAGCGGAGCTGGCCCTCGCCGCCCGTCTCGAGGTGCACGGCGTGGGTCCAGCTCAGGTTCACCTTGTGGCGGAGCAGGAAGTCCACGTAGTGCTTCCCCATCGCCACGAATCGGGCGCCAGCCGCACCGATGTCGGGGCTCTTCAGCCGGGAGGCCCTGGAGAGTTCCCAACCGATGCCTGTGGTGGTGGGCGGCCGGCCGATCTGGCGCCACGGGAAGTCGGGCCAGTCCCTGATGCGGGCGGGATGGACCACCGCGCGCCCGTTCGGGATGCGGGCGCCGGCGGCGGGGTCGAGCAGATGGCGGAGGGTCACGGCGGCGTGGAGGGCGCCCTGCGCGTCGTGCCCGGCGAGCACCATCACCAGCCTGCCGTTCGCGCGGTGCGTGGCGATCCCGTAGCCCTGCGCGTTGCGCGGCACGTCCACCGCGTAGCTGCGTTCGATGGCCGCCATGCTCTTCGAGCCGGCGACGCCGATGACGAGGACCGGCCCGGCCGCGGCGCGGATGGCGTCGAGGCCGCCCGTGGTCACCGGGAGGGCCGCGGCCCGCAGCTCGTGGGTGAGGCGCTGGTTGATCTCATCCGCCGCGACCCGCAGCTTCGGCTCGCCGCCCGCCAGGAGGATCCGCCCGCCCGCGATGGCAACAGGAGGGCCGCCCAGGGCGATCTCACGCGGCGTGGGCGTGATGAGCGCGGGGTCCGCACCAGCCGTCTGCAGAGTCGTGGCGACCAGCAGAGCAAGGCACGGCAGAGCGTGGGGGGCGAGCCAGCAGCGCTCCATGAGATCCTCCTACGGCTTAGTCGACCAGAAGCTCCCGCAACTGCTCGTCGGAGGTCACGGGCTCCTTGTGGTAGGGCATCTTCATCAGCTCGATGAGGCTGCTCTCGTGTCGCTCGACGGAATACGTGCGCTGCGGGTCCGCGTCGGTGCCTCGGAACACGGCCACCCGCTCGTAGGGCGGATCGAGGCGGACGATCCCGAAGTCCTCGCTGGCGGCCCGTTCGACCGCGCGCCGCGCTCCGCTGCGGATGAGCTCCCGCGCCTTGTGCGGGTGCAGATGGACCGCCCCGAGGGGGTGCCGCCGGTATTGCTCGAACGTGCACTCATCGCCGCGGCCCGGCACCGTGCCCCGCTTCACCGCCACCGTCTCGATGCCAGGGTACAGCGCCCGCGCCTCCTCGGCCAGCGCCTGCTCCCCTGCGGCGAAGATGGTGCGGACCCCCAGCTCGCTCGCGCACAGCGCGTACTTGCCGAACTCACCCACGGCCAGGCCGTTGACCGACACCTCGAGCACGTGGGACGAGGTGGTGTGGGTCAGATGGGAGTAGGGCGTCCTGCTCTTGGCGTGCATGCCCACAAACGCCAGTGCATCGAAGCTCGCATCCATTCCGCGAGGAATGCCTGGAGCCGGGCCGCGCAGCAGCTCGGCCCGTGGATCGAGCTTCAGGATGTCGATGGCGCCGGGGCCGTGCCCCTCCATCACCAGGGTGTAGCTGGCCCCCGCCGCCATGAAGCCCTCGATGGCCGCGTTCACCTCCCCCGTCGCCAGCTCGCGGGCCATGTCGTGGTAGCAGGCGCCCGGCTTCTCCCACTCCTCGAAATCGCGCACGCCACACACGCCCTCGAGGTCCACGAAGATGTAGATTCTCACGGTCGCCTCCTCCTGGCTCGTCGCGTCGGCCGGTGCGTGCCATCACGATACGCGGGGGGCACGGGGAAGTCAACAGCCGGCACGCGCCACTCGCCGCCTTCGTGCCCGATGGCGTGCACCGCGCTGGTCTCGGGCGCGCCTGGCTATCCTGGGCGCCGATGGGGGCGTGTGGGAGAAAGGCTTGACGGACGGGGATTTCCGGTTAGTATGTGAGCAAGTGCTTAATCGGATGCTGCGGGCATTCGGCTAGGAGAGCAGACGGCCATGAGTGCGGTGATTGAGGTCCAGGGGCTCACCCGCCGCTTCGGCTCACTCACGGCGGTGGACCATGTGGCGTTCAGCATCGAGGAGGGCGAGCTCTTCGGCTTCCTCGGCCCGAACGGCGCGGGCAAGACCACCACCGTGCGCATGCTCACCGGTGTGCTCGAGCCCTCCGAGGGGACGGCTTCCATTCAGGGACACGAGGTGCGGGGCGAGGCGCTCCTCTCGCGGGCACACCTGGGCGTGGTGCCCGAGGAGGCCAACGTGTACCTCGACCTGAGCGTGTGGCGCAACGTGATGCTCATGGCCGACCTGCACGGCATTCCGCGCGCCGAGCGCGTGCGCGAGGGCGCGCGTCTCCTGGATGCGCTGGGCCTGGGCGACCGCAGGAAGCACAAGGCGCGGACGCTCTCAAAGGGCCTGCGCCAGCGGCTCATGCTGTGTGCCGCCCTGGTGACGCACCCCGCCATCCTGTTCCTCGACGAGCCGACCAGCGGCCTCGACGTTCAGAGCGCACGCCTGATCCGAGGGATCGTGAGCGAGCTGAACCGCGACGGACTCACCGTGTTCCTCACCACCCACAACATGGCCGAGGCCGAGGAGATGTGCTCCCGCCTCGCCATCATCAACCACGGGCGCATCGCCGCCATCGACACGCCCGACGGGCTTCGCTCCGTGGTGCGCACCAGCCAGTACGTGGAGCTGCGGTTCGACGGCGAGGGGCCGCCGGCGGAAGAACTGGCCGCCCTGCCCGCCGTCTCGCGCGCGGTGGCCGAGGAGGCCACCCTGCGCCTCTACACCGACGCCCCAGGGCGGGCTGCGGCGCAGGCCGTGCGGCTAGCCGACGACCGTGGCCTGGCCATTGCCCACCTGTGCACGCGCACGCCGAGCCTGGAGGACATCTTCCTCCACCTGACGGCCGGGCGAGCGGAGGAGGCCCAGCCATGATCGCACACACGGAGCGTGCACACACCTGGCAGCGGCAGGCCCACGGCGCCCTGGTGATCATCAAGAAGAACGCGCTGCTCCACTACCTGCGGCCGCCCGTGCTCATCTTCGGCGTGCTCTTCCCCGTGTTCTTCTTCCTCGCGTTCAAGATGGGGCGTCCCATCGCGCCCGAGGCGATCGTGCCGGGCATGGTGGCCATGGCCCTGTGGTTCACGGCCAGCGCCGTGGGGCCTCTGGTGACCCCGTGGGAGCGGCGGGCGAGGACGTACGAGCGCCTGATCGCCGCCCCCGTGTCGCTGCGGGCCATCCTGGCAGGCGATGTGCTCAGCGGGGCGCTCTTCGGCGGGTGTCTCTCGGTGGTGCCCGTGGCCCTGGGGCTCTCGCTCACCGACGCCTCGATCGCCCGGCCCGGGCTTCTGGTGTGTGGGATCGTGCTCGGGGCACTCAGCTTCGCCTCGCTGGGAGTGTTCCTGGCCGCACCCCCCGCGAGCAGCCCGTCGAACATCATGCTCCTTTCGAACCTCGTTCGCCTGCCCTTGTTGTTCGTCAGCGGCATTTTCGTGCCCATCGCGCGCATGCCCGGCTGGGCGCGCTGGGTCGCTCCCATCTCGCCGCTCTCCTACGCCGGCGACCTCATCCGCTGCGGGTTCGGCCAGCCCGCCTACTTCCCCGCCTGGCTCAGCGTTCTCCTGCTCGTCGCATTCACGGCGGCTCTCTTCGCCGGCGCCTGCCGCTTCCACCGCATGTGGCGCGCCAAAGGCCTGTGACCCGCCGCGATCCCGCGGCCCGGCCCCCGCGCCTGCGGGCTCCTTTCCAGTGCTCTCGCTTGCACCCGGCGAGGGAGGCACTACAATGCGGGCTGGCTCTCCCAGGCCATCCTGAGCCGACTGACCGCGCTGTGGCTTTCCGCGCACACACCGTCACGAAGTGGAGTGGAAGCGTGAACCCGTTATCCCGCCGGCTTGCCGAACTCGCCGCCATCCTCCTCGCCGCGCCGGGTGTCGCACCTCCGGCTGCCCGCGCCGCGGGCGCTGAGCCGCCAGCGGCCGACCTGAAGCTCTGGTACCGCCAGCCCGCGAAGAACTGCATGACCGAGGCCCTGCCCCTCGGGAACGGATGCCTCGGCGCAATGGTCTTCGGCGGCGTGCCCGACGAGCGGATCCAGCTCAACGAGGACAGCCTGTGGACGGGCGACGAGAACCCCTCGGGCAACTACAAGACGATGGGGGGCTACCAGACCCTCGGCAACGTGTACGTCAGGATACCCTCGCACGACGCGGCGACGGACTACCGCCGGGAGCTGGACATCGGTGAGGGCATCGCGCGGGTTCGCTACCGGAGTGGCGGCACCGCCTTTCAGCGCGAGTGCTTCGTGAGCCATCCCGATCAGGTTCTCGTCACGCGGTTCGCCGCCGATAAGCCCGGTGGCTACACGGGCACCATCGAGCTGGCGGATGCACGGAAGACCGCCGTCCAGGCCGAGGGGAACAGCGCGACCCTCTCCGGAGCGCTGGCCAACGGGCTGAAGTACGAAGCGCAGCTTCGAGTGCTCCACGCGGGCGGCCAACTCAGCGTCGCGGGCGGTCGCATCGAGTTCAAGGCCTGCAACGGCCTCACCCTGGTTCTCGCGGCAGGCACGGACTACGCGATGGACAGCACGAAGGGCTGGCGTGGGGAGCCTCCCCACGCAAAGGTGAATCGGCAGCTCGAGGCGGCCTGTGCGAAGCCATACGATGCCCTCAAGCTCGCCCACGTGAGGGACCACCAGTCGCTCTTCCACCGCGTGCACCTCGAGCTCGGGCCACCGTCGGCCGAGCGCCTGGCTCTCCCTACGGATGAGCGGCTGAAGGCCTACTCGGGGGGCGGGGCAGACCCGGGCCTGGAGGCTCTGTTTTTCCAGTTCGGCCGCTACCTGCTCATCGCCTGCTCGCGCCCCGGGTCGCTGCCCGCGAATCTTCAGGGGCTCTGGAACGACCGCAACAACCCGCCGTGGCATAGCGACTACCACACGAATATCAACGTGCAGATGAACTACTGGCCCGCCGAGCCGACTCATCTGTCCGAGTGCCACGAGCCGCTGCTCGCCCTCATCCGGAGCCAACTCGGGGCGTGGCGGAAGGCGACCGCGACCGACCGCGAGTTCCGCTCGGCCGATCGCAAGGTGCGCGGATGGACGGTGCGCACCTCGCACAACATCTTCGGCGGCCAGGGATGGAAGTGGAACAAACCCGCCAGCGCCTGGTACTGCCAGCACCTGTGGGAGCACTACGCCTTTGGCGGGGACAAGGAGTATCTGAAAACGGTCGCATACCCCATCCTCAAGGAGGTCTGCGGGTTCTGGGAGGACCAGCTCAAGGCCCTGCCCGACGGGCGCCTTGTGGTCGCGAACGGCTGGTCGCCGGAGCACGGCCCCACCGAGGACGGCGTGTCGTACGACCAGCAGATCGTGTGGGACCTCTTCACCAACACCATCGCGGCGGCGGACGCCCTGGGCACGGACGACGCCTACCGCCGGCGGCTTGCGTCGCTGCGCGGCAAGCTGGCCGGCCCGCAGATCGGCAAGTGGGGACAACTCCAGGAATGGCTCACCGACCGCGACGATCCGAAGGATCGCCACCGGCACGTCTCGCACATGTTTGCCCTGTACCCCGGGCGGCAGATCTCGCCGGTGACCACCCCGCCGTTTGCCGCGGCAGCTCGGGTCTCGCTGGTGGCGCGGGGCTCGGGGGGCGACGTGGGCTGGAGCAATGCCTGGAAGACGGCCCTCTGGGCACGCCTGCTCGACCCGAAACTGGCCTACGGCTACTACAACCGCCTCGTGGCTCGCAATGCGTTCCCCAACTTCTTCAATGCCTGCTGGCCAGGCAGGGTGTTCCAGATCGACGGCAACTTCGGCGCCACCGCCGGCGTGGCCGAGATGCTCCTCCAGAGCCACACGGGAGAGGTGCATCTGCTGCCTGCACTGCCCGCGGCCTGGGCCACGGGCTCGGCGACCGGGCTGCGAGCCCGCGGCGGCTTCGAGGTGGGCATGGCCTGGCGCGGCGGGAAGGTCGTCGGGGCGACCCTTCGCTCCACGCTCGGCGGCCCGTGCAGGCTGCGGTACGGGAAAGCCACCGCTGAACTGGCGACGAAGCCCGGCGGCACCTACCAGCTCGATGGCAGCCTCAAGAAGCGCTGACGCGGACGTGCGCGAGTGCCACCCTCCCCTGCCTTCTCCAAAGCATCCACGAGCCGAATGGCGCGACGGCAGGCGGGCGCTCACCCCCTCCCTGAGATCGAGGACGGCCAGGAGGGCGCGGCTCACGTGCGAGGGTGGGCGGCGAGGCGGCTGGCGATGCGCTTACTGAGGCGGGCGGGGAGTGCGGGGGATTCGTGGAGGGTCTCGAGGAGCGGAAGGGCGCCCTCGAACTCGCGGCTGTCCGAATCGAGCACGGCGGCGACGATGAGCTCCTGGAGGCGGGCACGCCGGGCGCCGAGCGCGGCTCGCGTGGCCAGGCGGACGAGGGCGTCGAGCAGCAGGCCGCGGTCGCTCTCGGTCAGGTGGCGGTCGCCGGCTTCCCGGGCGAGGAGCTCGTCGGCCAGCGCGGCGGCGCGATCGGTCATGGCGTCGCCTGCGGCGGCCACGAGGTCGGCGAGCACGGGGTAGATGGGCAGGTAGTCGCGCCGGAGTGCCACGGCATCGGCGATGGCTTCGCGCTGTGGGGGCTCAGCATCGTCGAGGGTGCCGATGGTGCGGAGGGCATCGAGGAGGATCTCGGTGTTCCTCGGTCCGAGCTGGAGCTCGCCCTCGGTGATGCGGCGCCAGGTGTCGAGCAGGCGGTCGAGGGCGCCGTCGCGGACGCGGCCGCCCGAGGTGGTGGCGATGTTGCGCAGGCCGACGATGATGCCGGGGACGAGCTCGGTGTAGGCGGCGACCTCGCTGCCGAGGTCGTAGACGATCTCGTCGTTCTTGGTGAGACTCCGGGCCTCGATCTCGGGGAGCTGGCGTCCGAGGAGGCGGGTGAAGAAGTCGAGGAGGTCCACCTTGAGCGTAGGAGCGGCTTTGGGGCTGAGGCACAGGCGCCCGAGCCCGTCGAGTGCGGCGTTGGAGACCTCGCGCTCGAGCACGGCTGCGCGCAGGACCTCGGCCACGCGTGCGACCGTGGCATCGGCGGCCGTGGGCCCGGTGCACGCCTGAGCGGTCATGCGTGCGAGGGTGGCGCGGTCGGGGAAGGGGCTTGCCAGGAGGCCGAGAGCGGCGAGGATCGCGGCTCGCGCCGGCTCGGCGTCGGCCGCATCCAGGCGGGGCACGAGGGCGCCGAGCACGTGGGCGGCGCTTACGCGGGGCCGCTCGCGCTGGCCGTTGGCCAGGACGTCGAGGATGGGCTCGAGTGCGGGCGCGCCGAGCTTCGCCACGGTGGCCTCGATGGCCGCCACGATGCCGGGATTCGCATACTCCTGCACGCAGGCGAGAAGCTCGGCGGCCATGTCGCGGCGTGTGGCGGGGGGCACGGCGGGGTCGCCTGGGGCCATGGAGTTGATGACGGCGAGTCGGGCGGCTCGCTGGCCGCGCTGGAGGATGGCGAGGAACAGGCGTCCGACCTTCGCGCGAGCTGTGCGGGTGGCTTCGGGGCGTGTGGCGATCACGTCGAGGATGCGCACGAGGGCCTCCTGCGCCGCCTCGGGGGCATCGAGCAGGCGGTCGGCGATGGCGGCCACGGCGGCCTCGCCCATGCGGGTCGGCACGTTGCTGAGCTGGAGGCACTCCACGGCGGGGTCGGTGCTGGCCAGGATCTCGTCGATGACCTGGGAGCAGACCTGCTCGTGCTGGGGCTCGGCGGCCGCCACGTCGCCCGCCACAATGAGAAGCAGGCGGCGGATGGCGGGGTCGGCGATGGCAGCCAACTCGTCCTGGAGGAAGGCGTAGACGTCGCCGGGCCGCTCCTGGCCGAGAATGCTGAGGACGCGGTGGACGTGCGGGCCGAGCTCCTCGGCGGCGTCGCGGAGCTGGGCGACGAGCATGCGCACCAGGTCGCGCGTGCTGTCCGCATCGCGTGCGACGGCTCGACAGGCGCCCTCCACCGCGCGGATGAGGAGGCGGCGCACCTCGAGGGACGGCTCGTAGCGCAGGGTGCCGGCCACCAGGCGCAGGAGCACGCCGATCTCCGCCTGCGTGGCCTCGCCGAAGCGGCTGCCGATGCGCTGAGCCGCGAACTGCTTCTGGCGGTCGTTCCCCTCAGCGAGCGTTCGCGCGTCCTCGGCAACCTCCGGCGCGAGGCCGAGCGAGGTGAGGGCCTGCGCGGCCTCGCTACGCACGAGGGCATCGCGGTCCGTGAGTGCCATGGCGAACAGGGCGATCTTCTCGCGCTGGCTCGCCGGCGAGAGCGCGAGCCGGCGGATGGCCGTGATCTTCTCCTTCGGCTCCGCGCTCGTGCGCAGCGTGAGCTCGAGCTCCGCGATGTCGCGCCGCGTGAACAGCTCCGCGATCTCGCCGGGGTGCAGCACCTCGGCTTTCGGCGCGAGCGCGGGCAGATGCAGCTCCCCGTCTTCGTCCTCGGCTCCCTCGGCCAGCAATTCCTCCTCGAGCGCCACCAGGCGCCAGCCTCCCCGCTCGACCACGACGAGCGGCACGGGAAGCGCCTCGCCAGGCTGCACCAGCGAGCGCACAAGCGCCGTGTCCAGCTTCCCCGCCAGCTTCAGCAACTCGGGATGAAGCACCACGTGGCGCAGAGCCGCGGAGTCGGCCAGGCACTCGATGACCGCTGCCGTGAGCTCGACCTGCGATGCGAGCAGCGCGGCCAGGCGCACCGCCACTCGCTCGCTCAGACCGTAGCGTTCCTTGTAGAAATCGCTGGTGCCGCGGACGCCTGTCGGCATCGAATGCTCCTTGCGGCGGCCACGTCCACGGCCGCCGGGCGCGATGGTACCCCTGCGCGGCAGCAGAGTCAAGGTGGGGGTGGACGACCGGTCGGCGTGCCGCGTCGTCCGGCCTGCCTTGACAGTGTGCCGTTTCTTGTGGTCAAATAACAGAGGCTCGGCAGCATGGCTTGGGCCGGGCACGACTGGCAGCATAGGGAGCGGGTGGGCGCCCCGGGTCCATGAGGCTGCTCGAGTTGAGCTTACGGGACTGCGCGGGTCGGGCGTCGCCAGCCCCCGTCGGGGCGGCTGCCCGCCGGGCTGCGTGGTTGGCCTTGGGAGCAAGGAGAATGAGGACGCCTTCGAGCCAGACATTGAGCGTGCTGGTGGGGCTTGCGGTCCTGGGCAGCGTGTGCCGGGCCGCGCCCACCATTCCCAAGGAGCGTATCCCCGCGAACTGCCCGGGCGACGTGCGGCGGTTCATCGAGCAGATGTACTCCCGCGACCACGTGACGCGCGCGATGGGCGCCGTGCACCTGGGCCGCATGGGCGACCTTGCGGAGCCCGGCATCCCGTTCCTCATCGCGATGCTCGGCGACGATGTGAGGCTCGAATGGGAGGCCCGCGACACCGATAGCCCGCTCGAAGAGGCCAAGAAGCGGCTGATGGGACTCACGAAGGACCGCGAGACCTCGCCCGGCCACGAGGCCGCCCAGGCCCTCGCCAACCTGTGTGCGGCCGCCCCCCAGCCGCTCATCGCGGCCCTTGGCGACCCGAGCGCCGCCGTCCGCGTCAACGCCGCGTTCGCACTCGGGGGCATCAAGGACACCGTGGCCGTGGACGACCTGCTGCCGCTGCTCAAGGACCCGGCCATCGAGGTCCGGTGTGAGGCGGCCCGGTCGCTGGGCCGCCTGGGGGACACGAAGGCGACGGAGCCGCTCATCGCCGCTCTCAAGGACACGGATCGCCACGTGCGCACGGACATCGTGACGGCGCTGGGGGAGCTGCGCGACCCGCGAACGCTGCCACCGCTGCTCGATGCCCTGGGCGACGTGATCGACGTGCGGACGGCGGCCGAGAAGGCGCTGCTCGATACGCGGGACCCCCGGGCCGTCGAGCCGCTAATCACGGAGCTCAAGGATCGCAACCGGGATGTGCGGTGCATCGCGGCACGTTTGCTCGGCGCGATCGGCGACCGGCGGGCCGTCCGCCCCCTCATCCTCGCACTCAAGGACCGCGAGTCGTCCGTGCGCTTCGAGGCGGCAGGATCCCTGCGGAGAATGTCGGGCGAGGACTATGGCGCCGACACGGGGCTCTGGCAGCGCTGGTGGGAGCTGGCCCAGGCCGAAGAAGCGGTGGAAGCCAAGGTGGCGGGCGACCCCGCCCACGCCTACATCGCGGCCCTGCGCGACCCGAGCTGGGCCGTGCGGGCCTACGGCGCACGCCAACTCGGCGAGACACGCGACACCCGTGCCGTGCGCCCCCTGTGCGGGCTCCTGTGGGACAGAGATGCAACGGTGCGCCAGGCCGCGGCGATCGCCCTCGGCGAAGTCGGCGACCCGAGGGCCGTCGAAGCCCTCATCGCGGCCGTCGCCGATGCCGACTCCCGCGTCCAGGAAGCCGCCGGCTACTCCCTGCGCTACATCACCCGCGCCAGCTTCGGCAACGACACCAAGCAGTGGCAGGAATGGTGGGACGCGAATAAGGACGAGGTCTTCGAGCGCCACAAGCGCGAGGTGCGCCAACGCGAGCACGAGGCCACCACCGTGCGGGCCGAGAAGGAGGAAGCGCCCGAGTCGCGCGAGAAGACCAGCGGCACCGCACTGCTCATCATCCTCGCCCTCGTTGCCGTCTTCCCCATCGCAATCATGGTCGTGCTCGCCATCATGCGCGAGCGCTGAGCCCGCCCGCCCGCGCCCATGGACGGACGGCGAGCCGCCGCTCGGGCCGCTCGCCGTCCTGGATACATCGTGCCGCGGGCCGCTCGCTAGTCGAGCAGCTTCTTGGCCGCGGCCAGAATGTCCGCCGCCTCCTTCTTCTGCGCATCCGCGTCGGCCGCGGCGGCAAGGGCGAAGTTGGCCTCCACCTTCTTGCTCTTGGCCGCGAGGACGGTGACCGGCACGTCGGGGTGGAGCTTGTAGGCGCCCGGCCCCTTCGCACCTTCCACCGCGAGCGTGAGCGGGATGGAAATGTCGTGGGTCTTCGCCAGGGCGACAAGCTTCGCCTTGTTCTCCCCGTTGTTCTCTGCGAGGAGGACCACGAAACCCGTCATCCGCTGGCTCTTGTTCTCGGAGACAAATGCGTCGATGGCCTTGACCAGACCGGTCAGGCGCTCGTCCGTCGCTCTCGTGAACACGATGAGCGAGGGACGCCCTCCGTTCCTTCATATGTAGCACAGATTGCTGCCCTTCGCTGGACCCGTCACGTCCTGGACTGTGAACGGCGCCGTCGAGCCGCCCACGGGCGGCCCCGACTTCGGGGGCTCGGCACGCGCCACGCCCAGGCAGGCCGCGGCCAACGCAAGGGCACCCGCGCCAACCACAGTGCGCCAGTGTGCCATACCACGCCTCCTTGTGTAAAAGACCCGAAAAAAAGCCGGATTCGGGTCAACCCGTCCAGCCCAACCACCTACTTCTTATCCTCGCGCGCCCACTGCGCGAAGTCAACAGGGTGATGCTGCCGCTCACTTCACGCGCATGAGCTTCTGGCTGAGTTTCAGGATGCGGGCGGTCTCCTTCTCCTGCGCCGCCGCGTCCCCCGGCGGCGGCTCACCGAGCGCGAAGTTCGCGCGCACAATGCCCGCACGGCTCGCGAGCACCGTGATCGATGCCTTGGGATGGATCTTGTAGGCGGCGGGGCCTTTGGCACCCTCGAGGGCAAGGGTGAGCGGCATCGCGATGCCATTCGCTTTGGCCAGGTCGGCGAGAGCCTGGCGGCTGGCCGCCGTGTCGTCGGCCAGGAGCACCACGAACCCCACCACGCGCTGGCTCTTCTTCGCCGCCACAAAGCTGTCGATCGCCTTGACCAGACTGGTCAGGCGAGCGTCCACCGTTCGCGCGAAAAGCACGAACAGCGGGCGCCCTCCCCAGCTTCACATGTAGCACACCTTGCGGCCCGCACTCGCACCCGTCACGTCCAGCACACTGAACGTCGCCATCTTCGCGCCCGCCGGCGGCCCCGACCGCAGCTTCGCTGCGCCCGACGCCTCCATGCCCGCGCCCGCGAGCACGGCCAGGACAACACACAGTGCCGCTCGACTGCCAGCCATCGCGTCCCCCTTCGTCCAACGTCCTCGTGCTCTGGCCCTGGGATCTGCCACCAGCCACCATCTTCGCGCAATGCCGGGGGGGAGTCAAGACCACGAGGACGGAGAAGGCACGCTTGACACGGCGCTTCCGCGAGCCTATCGTACGCGCAGCCTTTCGCCGAGAATGCCGAGACAGAAGGAGCGATCCCATGCTGCACCGAGTCCACTACGTCCCCGTCCTCCTGCTCGCGGGCCTCGCCCTGGCCGTGCGGGCCGGCGAGGCGCCCCCCGCCGCCGCCGACAACCTGGTGTGGAGCGATGAGTTCGATGGAACCGCCCTCGACACCACGAAGTGGATCTACCGCGGCCTCGGGCCGCGCAAGGGCGGAGTGAACGTGCGCGAGGCCGTCGCCCTCGACGGCCAGGGACACCTGGTCCTCACCACCCGCAAGGTCGGCGGCAAGTACCACACAGGGATGATCGCCACGCAGGGCAAGCACGCCTGGACCTGCGGCTACTTCGAGTGCCGAGTGGAGTTCCAGGCCCAGCTCGGCCACTGGTCGGCCTTCTGGCTCCAGTCGCCCAGGCTCGGCGCCGTGGTGGGCGACACGAAGCAGTCGGGCACGGAGATCGACATCTTCGAGTATCTCGTGAAGCGGGGCGACAAGATCCAGCACACTCTCCACTGGGACGGCTACGGCAAGCACCACAAGTCGGCTGGCCACGTGCCCGGCGTCCCCGGGCTCAGCAAGGGCTGGCACACCGTGGGGCTGGAGTGGACGCCGAAGGAATACGTGTTCTACGTGGACGGCAAGGAGACGTGGCGGACGGACAAGGCGGTGTCGGGCACGCCGCAGTACATCATCCTGAGCCTGGAGGTGGGCGGCTGGGCGGGCGACATCGCGAAGGCCGCGCTGCCCGACAGTGTGCGGTTCGACTACGTGCGCGTCTACAAGCGCAAGCCGTGAGGGCGAGGGCGGGAGTGGGCGGTGCTCAGGTGCCGCAGCCGCTCCAGCAGAAGGTGCAGAGCTTCTCGCGCGGCAGGCCGATCGCCGCGACCATGTCGTCGAGCGTCTGGTAGCGGAGCGAGGTGACCCCCAGGTCGGTCTCGATCCAGTCGACCATGCGGGCGTACTTCTGCGAGGCGGGGTCCAGGTACTCGCTCACGTCCTCGATGGCGCGGCCCTCGATGGCGCGGATGGCCCGGCGAGCCGCCAGCTCCTGGAGCGTGCGGGTCGAAATGTTGTAGCAGCAGGGAAACATGAGCGGGGGGCAGGCGATGCGGACGTGCACCTCGCGCGCCCCGCTGTTCCAGAGCTTCTGCACCGTGAAGTTCTTGAACTGCGTGCCGCGCACGATGCTGTCGTCGCAGATGATGATGCGGGCGTCGCGGCACACGTCCTTGATGGGCACCAGCTTCATCTTCGCCACCAGTTCACGGATCTCCTGCGACGGCGGGGTGTAGCTCCGTCCGTACCCCGGCGTGTACTTGACGAGCGGGCGGCGATAGGGGATGCCCTTGCCCATGGCGTAGCCCAGGGCGTGGGCGATGCCGGAATCGGGCACGCCCGACACGAAGTCCGCCTCGACGTCGTCGTGGCTGGCGAGGGCGGCGCCGCAGCGCTCGCGGACACACTCGACGCTGATGCCCTCGTACTGCGAGGCGGGGAATCCCGTGTAGATCCACAGGAACGAGCAGATCTGGTTGTCGCTCGCCCCTTCGGCCCGCTGCTCGATGCCCTTCGGGGAGATGTGCACGATCTCGCCTGGCAGCAGGTACTTCGTGATCCCGATCTCGAGGTTGGGGAACGCCGTCGACTCCGTGGCCACCGCGAAGGCGTCGCGGGCCGCTCCCACCACCAGGGCGCTGTGGCCGTAGCGGTCGCGGCCCGCATAGACCCCGTCCTGCGTGAGCACCAGCACGGAGACGGCGCCCTCGATGCGGGCGGACATCTTCTGGATGCCGTCCACGACGTCGTCGCCCAGGCTGATCAGCTTGGCCACGAGCTCCGCCGCGTTCACCCGACCGCGGATCGAGTCGCCGAACGACATCCCCTGGGCGTGCAGCTCCGCCACGAGCGCATCGCGGTTCACGATGTTCCCGTCGATGCACACCGCGAACTCGCCGAACCGCGAGTGGAGCGTCATCGGCTGCGGATCGTCCGCGCTGATCACCCCGATCCCGCACTTGCCCGGCATCCCCTTATAGTCGGTGAAAAAGCGCGACTTGAATTGCGCCTGGCTCGTGTTGTGGATGCGGCGCGTGATCGTCTCACCCGCCACGGCGAGTCCGCCGAACTCCGTGCCCAGGTGCGACTGGTAGTCCGTGCCGTAGAAAAGATAGTCCCGGCAGTCGCCCTTGCATGCCACGCCAAAGAGTCCACTCATCGAAACACAACTCCTGCGTCGGATGACCGGGAGGAGAGAGCCTGTAGACACGAGTCCGGGCGCCCTCGCCCCCGCAATTCTACATCGGCACGCCCCGCCGTGCAAACGCCTATCGAGCGCCAAGCCAAGCGGAGGCGGATGCCGACACAGCGCCGCGACAACGGCATGGGCAGAACCACTCCATCCTGTATCTACATCTATGCAAGAGGCCAACATGGGGCGTATGCTCCCGCCGGCCTCATGCGCAGAGCAGTTACGAGCAAATATCGGCAAGTTTGCCTTATAAAGGAACCAATGGTGCCCGCACCCGGGTCCATCGAGCGCAGAAACAGGGCGCCGAGGCTACCCGCGCGGGGGCAGGCCCCCCTGCCCTGGCACTTGACCCATCCAGGACGAAAAGCGACAATACCGTTTGCGACCCCGCCCCCCGCTGGCCGCCACAGCCCAGGCCCGGCGGGGGCTCCACTTGCCCCAGGCCGCTCGACGAGAAGGAACCTCGATGCTCACCGACAACATCCTCGACCTGATCGGGAACACCCCGTTGCTGCGCCTCAAAGGCGAGCGAGTCTTCGTGAAAGCCGAATACCTCAACCCCGGCGGCAGCATCAAGGACCGCGTGGCCCTCGCCATGCTCGAGGGCGCCGAGCGCGACGGGCGCCTCAAGCCCGACTCGATCGTCGTCGAGCCCACCTCAGGAAACACCGGCATCGGCGTCGCCCTCGTGGGCCGCCTCAAGGGCTACCGCGTGCGCATCGTCATGCCCGAGGGAATGAGCGACGAGCGCAAGAAGCTCATCACCGCTCTCGGAGCCGAGCTCGTGCTCACCCCCGACAAGGAGGGCATCGCCGGCTCCGTCGAGCGCGTCCGCCAGATGGCTGCCGACGACCCCCGCATCTTTGTCCCACAGCAGTTCGAGAATCCCGACAACCCCCGCTGCCACTACGAGGAAACCGCCCACGAGCTCTGGCGACAGATGACGGGCGATATTGCGTGCTTCGTGGCCGGCGTGGGCAGCGGAGGCACCCTCCAGGGCGTCGGCAAGTTCCTCAAGGAACGCAAGCCCGACGTCCACCTCGTTGCCGTCGAGCCCAGGAACGTCTCCGCGCTCCTCGGCCACGAGCCAGGCCTCCACCAGATCCAGGGCATCGGCGACGGCTTCATCCCCGCCGTCCTCGACGTCGATATGATCGACGAGGTCATCGAGGTCACCGACGACGATGCCATCGAGACCACCCGCGCGCTCGGGCGCGACTTCGGCCTTCTCGTGGGCATTTCCTCGGGAGCCAACGTGTGGGCCGCCCGCCGGATGGCGGAGAAGGTCGGCGGCAACATCGCCAGCGTGCTCCCCGACCGAGCCGAGCGCTACTTCAGCACCGCACTGCTGTAGTCACCTCCGGCGCGCATGCCCCTCAAACGGGCCGGCCACTCTCATCCGCCGCACGGCCGGAAGGGGGCCGCATGCCTCATCGCCACTGCCTCGCTGCCATCGCTCTCGTGCTTGCCGCCGCCTCGTGCTCGGAGGAGCAGGAGCCCCGCTCGCAGGGGGCTGCGACGGCGGATCCTCCCACGCAGAAGGCCCAGCCCGGCACCCCCGTCCTCGGGTCGTGGGATGCCCGCGTCTACAACGCGCCCCACTTCGGCCTCCGCCTCACCGTGCCGAGCGAGTGGTATCTGAAGAAGGGCGGCATCCAGGCGGCGATGGACTGGGGCATCGACGACGCCGCAGGCGACGATGCTGCCTTGCGCAACGGCCTCCGCAAGGCCGCACAGAACAAGGTCACCATCTTCTGGGCCTTCCGCCACCCGCCTGGGAGGAAGGGCAATCCCGGCGTGGTCGTGCTCATCGAGAATGTCGGGATGCACGCCCACGTCGCCACGGCGGCCGACTACCTGCTGCTCCTCGAGAAGACGCAGCAGGCGACCCGGGCGAACGTGAAGTATCGCGATCGCCCTCGGGAGACCCGGCTGGGTGGGGTGGAGTTCGCCACGCGCCTGGCCGACGCCGAGAGCCAGGGCTTGCCGTTCACACAGCGCTATCTGGCGCGCAAGCGCGGCCCCTTGGTGCTCTTCGCGCTCGCCGTCTTCGGCAGCCCCGACGAGGAGCGGGTGACCCGGGAGCTGCTCGACACCATCGAGCCGCTGGCCGCGCCCTGAGCGGCTCAGCGTTTCCCGAGCGCGTAGACCGTACCGTCGTCGCTGCCCACAAACACGGCGCCGTCTGCGGGCCATGGCGACGAGCGGACGTAGCCGCCGGTGGCGAACTTCCAGAGCAGCCGACCCGTCGTCGCGTCGATGGCGTAGACGTGGCCGTCGTCGCTGCCCACGGTGGCCACACCGGCGGCGATGGCGGGCGAGGAGAAGATCGGCCCGCCCGTCTCGAACGCCCAGAGCTGCTTGCCCGTCCCGGCGTCGAGGGCGAGCAACTGGCCGCTCTTCCTGCCGACGATGAGCCGGCCCTCCCAGAGCGCGGGGCTGCTCGTGGGATTGCGGTCGGTCTGGGGATTGTCCTTGTCCCGCACCCGCCAGACGGCCTCCCCCGTCTTCTTGTCGTACGCCGTCACCATCCCCTTCCCTGCGTGGTAGACGCACCGCTGGCCGACGGCCATCGACGCCCAGCACGGCGGCCCGTGGGTCTGCCACACCGGCTGCTCGGTGCGCAGGTCGGCGGCGAACACGCTGATGTCCGCCGCAGGGGCATACACGGTGGTGCCCTCGATGGCCGGCCCCAGCGGGCCGGCGTTCATCCCCTTGGAGCGGTAGCGCCAGCGCTCGCGGCCTGTTGCGGCGTCCAGGCCGCTGAGCCCCCCGTTGCCATACGTGCCGAACCCCGCGAAGACCAGGCCGTAGGCCACCGCGGGCGCCGTGCGCACGGGCTGGCGGTGGCGGGTGAACTTCCAGCGGAGCGCGCCGGTGCGCGCATCCAGCGCGTAGAGGTGGCGATCGCCGCTGCCGACGTACACAGAGCCGCCCACCACAGCGGGCGGGCCGCCCACGGGGCCGCCCGTCCTGAACTTCCACAGCACCTTGCCCGCGGCCGCCGAGAGGGCGTAAACGTGTGCGTCGTCGCTGCCCACGTAGACCACCCCGTCCACCGCCACGGGCGACGACCGCACGCGCCCGCCCGTGGCGAACTTCCACCGCACCCCGCCCAGCACCCGCACGCCCTCGCCCTCGAACACGCCCGTCCGCCGCAGGTTCCCACCGAACACGCGCCCCTGGAGAGGATCGTAGTCCCCGGCGTCCGCCTCCATGACCACCTTCGGCGTGAACGTCGCGACCTCGGGGTGCACCCCCGCCGCGCAGCGGACGACGCGGAAGCCGTAGATCGGCCGCGGCACGCCGGGCAGCTCCTGGACTTTCGCGAAGGCGGGCATCGGCCCGCTCGAGCCGAAGTTGCTTCCCCGGATCACCTTCCCGAACAGGTTCCACCTGCCCGAGCCCTTGGGGTTGTGGCAGCGGTAGTAGTCGTAGCCGGGCCAGTCCCAGGTGAACTCCGAGACGTTGCCCACCAGGTCGATGACCCCCAGGGCGTTGGGCTTCCTGGTCCCACACGCGTGGGTGCGGCCTCCTGAGTTCGCGGCCAGCCAGCCAAACTCCGGCGTCCGCTCGGGGCGGTAGACGGGCTTGCCCTCGGCGTCCCTCTCCTGCCCGAAGGATCGGGCGTGCATCTCGGCGACGCCTGCCCTGAAGGCCACCTCCCACTCCGCCTCGGTGGGGAGGCGGAAGCCGTCGGCGTGCCAACGGACGCCCAGCCGCATCCATCCCTGGGCGTCGCGCGCATACTGCGGGCCGCGCCACATGGCCACCCGCCACGGGCACGCCGTGCGGTAGACCTTCGTGCGCTCTGGGTCGGTGGTGTAGCAGGGGGTGCGTCCGGTCATCTCCGAGAGGGCGTTGCACCACAGCGCCGCGTCCTCCCAGGTGATGTCCGTCACCGGCTCGTCGGGGCTGTGCGGGCCGCTGCTGCCCGTGCGGTGGTCCATGCTCCCCATATCGCCGTCCGCATCGAACGTGTAGCCGTGGCGGACGGCCCACTGATACACGGTGTTCCAGAGGGCGTAGGAGACCTCCGTGCGGCCCATCGCGAAGGGCGAAACGGTGACCTTCGCCTCGTCGTGGCGGACGAACCTACCGGCGGGGATATCCACCATGTCCACGCGGGGAGGCTTCGGCGCGGCGTCCGCGATGGCGGGAGGGACGAGCGTCGCGTCGGCAAACGTCCAGGCCGACACGCCGCCGAGCTGGCCGAGCCCTGGCGCTGAGGGGGCCGCGACCAGCGGAGGCGCGGGGGAACCGGGCTGCACGGCGCGGGCGATGCGCAGGCCGATGCGGCAGCTCCCCGCCCAGGGCCGCTCGCCGTGCGGCAGGGGCGATGTGCGCGAGGGGTCGGCGGGCCACAGGAAGCCGCCGCCCAGCACGGTGTGCGTGCGGTCGCGGTCCGGGTCGAACGAGCGGGTCGGCAGGTCCCAGCACAGCTCCCAGGCGTTGCCCAGCAGGTCGCACAGCCCGTTGCCGGCGGGGGCCTTCGTGCCCACGGCGTGCGTGGTGCCCTCTGCATTGGCGACCGTCCAGGCCGTGGCGGGACCTGGCTGCGCTCCCGCGGCCGCGGCGAGCCACTCGGCCTGCGTGGGCAGGCGGAAGCCGTCGGCCGACCACCGCACGTGCACGGGATAGCGGCGGCCCCATTCGCCTGGAGCATCGCGCCCCTTCACGATGCGAAGCACCGCCGTGCACTCGGGGTCGGCGTAGTAGCAGGGGGTGCGGCCCTCGAGCTCGCTGAGCGCGTTGCACCACAGCACCGCGTCGTGCCACGTGATGCACGTCACCGGCTCAGCCGCGTCGTGCGGGCGCGAGCCGAGCTTCATGCTCCCCATGTCGCCATCCTGGTCGAACACGTAGCCGGGCTCGAGGCCGAAGCAGTACTGGTTGCTCACGGCCCACCGCCACACCCGGCGCCAGAGGCGGTAGGGCACCTCCGTGCGCCCCAGCCACAGGGCCTGGCCATCCCCCGTGTCCACCCGCACCAGGTCCGCGTGGAAGCTGGGCGCCTCGGGGCGGTGGACGACGGCGTAGGCCTCGAAGGAGTGCCACTTGAGCGCCACGCCGCCGCGCCGGGCCTGGTTCCTGGCCACGTAGAAGCCCACGGCCGTCACGTCCTCGAAGGCGTGCGGCCCGAAGCTCGCCTTCGCCGCGTCGAGCGCGATGTCGTGCGGCTCGGCGGGCGTATACCGTGCCCAGCGCGTGCGGGTGGGATGGAGGATGTGGCTCTTGCGTGCCCCTTGGAAGGTCTGTTGCGAAATCCAGAAGGCATCGCTGTCGCGGACCACCCAGCGGCCCTCGTCGAGTCCCTGCCAGTAGCGCGAGATGTGGGGCACGATGCGGCTCGCCTCGTCGAACGTCACCCGCCAGCGGGCGCCCCCGTTCAGGAAGTCGCGCTTGTGCCAGAACCACAGCCCCCAGCCGCGCACCGTCTGCGACTTCGCCTGCGCCCAGAGCATCATATTGAAGTCGTCGCGCAGCTCGTGGTTCTGGTTGAGCATCCCCTCGCTGATCCTGGCGGCCGGGAAGTTGGCGAACCGCGCGGTGATGCCCCCGTAGAACACCGCGTTCACCGCCTCCGCATCGTAGAGCGGGAACCGCGGGCTCACGGGATCCGTCAGGCTCAGCGGCACGAACACCAGCGCGTCGTCAGACGTATCGCCGTCGCCGTCTTCATCGATCGCCCCGTTCAGGCGGTGCTGCCAGGCGGGGCTGCTGCGGTAGCAATCTCCACCAACGTCGGCCCCGAAGTCCACGATGCGGCACCGATATGCGCTCAACGGAGCGGCGGCATCGCTGGCGGCGGGCACCAGAAGCGCCAGGGCAGCAGCCAACGCGAGGCGCGTAGCGCGGAGCCTCATTCGGTCGCCTCCGACCCGTCCAGCACCGTATCCTCGTGGCTGTAGGGCGGGGCGCAGCAGCATAGGAACACTAGGTCGCTCGGCCCCGTGTTGGCGATGGTGTGGCGGGTGCCCGGGGGGATGAGGATGGCATCGAGCGGCCCCACGTCGCGCGTCTCGTCGCCCACCGTCACGCGGCCGGTGCCGAAGAGGATGTAGTAGATTTCCTCGGCCAGCGGGTGGCGATGGGGCTCGGTGGCGCCGCCCGGCGGCACCGTGGCCTCGGCCAGGCTCTGGCGAGCCGCCGAGGAGTTGGTGCGGTCGAGCAGCGAGCGGATCGTCGAGCCGTCCTTCGTGGTGAAAGGCGTGCCCGCGTTGCGGCTCACGACTTCCACGGCGTTGCCCCCTCCTGCCTCATGCGTCCTCCCCGCGCGCGGCGGCGGCTTTCTTGCGGGCGCGGTCGTCGAGGTCGTCGGGGATGCGGGCGAGCTGGCGCTGGCGACGCTCCTCGGCACGGGTCCGGTCGCGCTTGCGCTCGTTGACGAGGACGACGCCGACGATGATGGCGGTGACGAGGATGACGGCGCCAATGAGGAGCTCCATCGTGTAGTCGTCCTCGCCCGCATACTCGATCGTCTGCATCTGCTTGACGATGAAAATGGGGGAGTTGACCTCGTGGCCGCCTTCGCTGATGTAGGCCCACTTCTTGAGGAAGA
>Ga0272441_10005200_pt1 | contig 22851 bp, 17 predicted proteins | sample SSMProp6N_FD_193582 | JGI IMG/M metagenome (GOLD analysis project Ga0272441, IMG submission 193582) | Marine sediment archaeal communities from Little Sippewissett salt marsh, Falmouth, MA, United States - SSM-Prop-6N | ecosystem: Environmental > Aquatic > Marine > Wetlands > Sediment ...
ACTACCAAAGGGGATTCGTCATTATACTACTTTAAGAAATGTACATTTAAATCTTTTTAACTGTTTTATCTATTATTTCTATAGCCTTATCTACCTCTTCCCCTGAAATTATTAAAGGAGGTCTGAATCGGATGGTTGTTGCACCACAACCAAGTACTACTAAACCGTTTGAATATATCTTATTTTTTAGTTCGTCACGTTTTTTCGGCGTTTTTAAATCAAAGGCACACATAAGTCCAAGTCCACGTGCATTTGATATTTTATCAGGATATCTTTGAGCGAGTTCCTCGAGGTTTCCTAAAAGATGTTCTCCTTGTAATTTTGCATTTTTAATGAGATTTTCTTCTTTAATAATTTCAAGGTACTTCTTGCATCGAACCATATCAATGAGATTTCCACCCCATGTGGAGTTTAATCTGCTTGATATATTAAAAACGTTATCTTTGATTTCATCTACCCTATTCCCAACCATTATTCCACAAACCTGTGTCTTTTTTCCAAAAGCAATTATATCAGGTTTAAAGTTAAAATGCTCATAAGCCCACATCTTACCTGTAAGACCAACACCTGTTTGTATTTCATCCAGGATAAACATCATCTCATATTTATCACATAGTCTTCGAAGTTCCAAGAAGAATTCTTTTCTGAAGTGGTTATCTCCTCCTTCTCCTTGGATAGGTTCTATTATAAGTGCAGCTATATCATCAGGGTTTTCAGAAATGGCAGTTTCAATTTCAGATATTGCTTTTTTCTCTAATTCCTCAACTTTTACATAATTTTCATTATTAAAAGGAAAAGTAATCCTTGGATTAATGATGCGTGGCCAATTTAAAACTGGGAAATATTTTGTTTTATTTTGATCGAATGTATTTGTCATAGGTAGAGTGTAACCTGTTCTACCGTGAAAAGCATCTTTAAAATAAATAATCTTAGTACCAAGTTTTTCACTTATTCCTTGGTTTATATTTTTTCTTACCTTCCAATCAATTGCCGTTTTCAATCCATTTTCCACTGCAAGAGAACCACCACTGACAAAAAACAGATGTTTGAAATAATTTGGTACTGCATGTTTTGCAAAACTATCGACAAATTCGGCAAACTCAGTGGTATAAATATCCGAATTTGTTGGTTTATTAACTGCAATTTCACCTAGTTTTTTAATAAATTCTTGTGTTGTGAGTTTAGGGTGATTACAACCAAGAGGCGCCGATGCGAAAAAAGAGAAGCAATCAAGTATATATTTTTCATTTTTTGAATCATATATTTGGCATCCTTTGCTTTTTTTCAAATCTAAAACTAGATCAAATCCATCTGCAAGCATATACCTTTCAATTGTTTTATGTACATCCCTTGGTTTAATTAACATTAGAATATCACTCCTTTTTAAAATTGCATTTTTATTCTGTTAGAGCGGTATCTATCTTTATTATAAAATGATATCGGTATGAAACATTCTATAGAATATTATTTATTAATATAAATTTAGAGATATGTTAATCGCAATTTAGAAAATATATTCAGATATCGTAGTTTTGGAAGCAGATATATATGATTATTAAATAAAAGGAAAAAGAAAAAAAGAATTCTATAGGCTAATTCATAGTTCTAGCAGCTGTCTTAGAATCTGGAACAGAAGGGAATGATTCTTAATAAATTTAAGGAATAAAGAGCCAATATCAATTCTTTTATTTTTTGATGTAGATAGGGATATTGGTATTATTTCATAGTCGCTTGGATCATCTTTGTTAATAATCTTTATTTCTCCAGTAAAATTCTGCTCAGGTTCTTCAGGAGTTAAAACAGATACTCTAATTTTTATCTTACCATTTTCCACTGTCATATTCTCTCCCCCTGAAGGATTAATAGCCCATGTTCCCCAATCCTCAGGGCATTCAGCTACCTCCCAGTTTAGAAGTGAACCTTCATCACCAATATTTTCTAATGTAAAATCACTATAAATGAAGATATTTGGTTTTATGTTTACCCAGTTTATTGATCCATTACAATGTAAATCGGAAAATAGCTCAGGTTCAGGATCAGGTGAGTTACTTACTTTAATAGTAATATAATCTACAGGGGATTGAATTCCTTTTTTATTAATACTAACAGCAGAAATAATATATTTTCCGTCAGATACAGTTGTTGTATCCCATACAATTTTCCAATCATCTTTTCCATCTGCCTGCACCCAACTTTCATTTCCTATCTTAATGTATACATATCTAATTTGACCACCAAGGTCATATGCATATCCGCTAATGTTTATTGTACCTGAAACAACGGCATTATTATTTGGATTTGATATTCCAACACGGGGCGGTATTACTGTAGTAGTGCTATTACTACCACCACCTCCGCCTCCGCCCCCTCCAGTCCATGAAGCTCCGATTATTACTGAAGGGTCACCAAAAATATTGTAACATTCGAAATAGTATTTAGTATATCCACCGCCACCATAATGTGCAAATAAATCAATCTTACCTTGATCTGTCATTTCAGCTACTGGTCTAAAGTTATCATATTCTGCCAATGTCTCTTTTTCAAGAATATCATCTTCACCCCAAAGAGTATTAGCAGAAGAACCCCAGAATATAATAGCTGCTCTGTTGGGCGCTCGAATCCATGTTTCTCCAAAACATTCCCCAATATCATATTTACCAGTTACACATGCATGACTGCATACAAAAGAGAGCATACCTGTATTTATTAGACCATTTACATCAGATTGGCCGAAATATGGCCCATCTGCCCAACTTGTAGTACTACCATGACCTGAATAGATAGCAACTACACGACCATCATTAAGTGAATTTCTAACATCATTAGTGGTTGCACCATATGTAACCTCATACAATTTATCACAAGTAAATCCAAGTGGTTCAAAATAATTAGATATAACAAAATTATGTGTTCCTTCTGATATTTGATAATTGTCATTTCCTGCCATAAAGGCTCCTTTAGTTAGAAAATCTTCATTTGCCCAATCTCCACTTTCATAACCAATTGTTTTATCTACCATTGATGTAACATGCGATACTTGGGATGCTGAGAATCTACCAATAAAAATATCTGGGAAATAATCTGATCCGTCTACCGTAGCATAGTATAAATCAGTGGCAGTATTTGATGCCTGGCCTGTGAAAGCAGGTATTTGCCCAGTATCTCCAACTAAGAGAATGAATGAAGGAGGCGTAGGCCAAGTATCATAAGCATTCTGAATGTAATTTTGTATATTATCTCTACTAGGTCCCCCAGGAATTTCAGATGTTTTTGTTACTGTTACATCATATATTAAACTTTCCTTCCAATCAACAAATGTTTGAATCTGGCTATAGAAATCATCATAGACTATTATCAAATAACCTTCTGATCCAAAAGACGGATTTGTTCCAAAAGATGTTGTTTGGCTATTTGTTACAAAATCATCATAATTAACAAATGTACCTTCAAAAAGATCTTTGTATGTTGAGGATGAATATCTCTCAATTTTTTCATATGTTTTCTCCATATCGCTATTAGGAAGATCTATCTCCAATTCACAGGATTTCATAATGTTTAATTCTCCAGTAACAGGATTGTATTGAATGGGAGAAATTTGAACTAATGCAAAACGAATTCCTCTTATAATTCCAGTTTCAATGATTTTAACCTTATCAGATTGCATAAATTTATTTGTTGAATAGTAAATGTTATCAATTTTAAATTCTACCTGATTTAAAGGATCCATAGTTTTTGGAATTGAAGGTTGAACAGGGACTACTTTATCAGGAAGGTTCAACTCACCAAGGGTTGTATATTCCCAATCTTCCGAAATTATTGATATTGATGGAATTGCGCCATGTGGAATCTGTACAATGTAATTTACAACTGGGAGTTTTGCTTGACCTTCAATAATGGTAAATCCTTCATTTTCTATTTCTATTATTGCAAATGATTTATTTTCTTTATATTCAGTGTTGAATTTCAATGAAGGAATATTTACCTCAAGTCCTATTGAAAAATTTTCTTCAATTTCATTTTTCATATTTTGGGATGCTGATCCCAGACTACTTATTACAAAAATTCCTATAATTATCACTGTCACTAATTTTTTCATTTATTTGCCCCTTATTTTAATTTATCAGTATTTATAACGTTATTAATTAATATACATTAATATTATAAAAAGTTATGTGATAACTGTTAAACTAAATTTTATTTTTGAATCATAACAATAATGTATCGTAGTAAACTAAAAATATTAAAAAGAAAACTATAATATTAATAATTAGAATAAAGGCACATTTATTAATTAAATTCTTCCCTTTTTACATCAAATATTATTCCCATCTTTTCAAGTTCATCTAAAATTGGATTATATATCTTAGAAATTACAGGAATATGTACTCCGTTTAAATTGATCTTTCTATTCAAAATCATTTTTACAGCTATGGCTGCAGGAAATGCAACAGTACGTGCAATTGCAGAATCACCCATTGGAATACCATAATCAAGTAATGTTGAAGTAATATATTCTCTCTTGTGAGGATATTCTACTTTAAACTCATGATGCATTATAATCATATCTCTTTCAGCCTTTCCAAGTGACATCTTATTTAAAGTTAGTACATTTAGATAATCTAATGGATTATCTTTATCTTCTGGCAGGGGCTCATCTCCAAATAGACCAAGCCATTCAAGCCGCTTAATAACAGTAGAATATTTCTTCAATCCAAGAAATTCAGCCGTTGCCTTTGATAAATTTTCTTCAGATCCGGCACTAATTAAATGTCTTGTAAGATCTCCATATGTATTTCCAGAAAAATCTTTTTGAGATTGGTCGTTAAGCCAACCGAGTGCTACAATTTTTCTCATTGTTTCACACCATCCAGTCATTCTAAACGTACCACGATAAACCGTTTTTGCATCTTTTAATCCATAAATTTCTTTGTATGGAACAGAATTTCTATTTGGATAGTTTTCAAATGATCCAACTCCTAAAACATCTTGGATCGTATAATTTTCGAATAGTTGTTCTCCAGGATATGATACAATTTCTCCATCCTGTAACCATTTTGAAGGATTTAGAGAAGCCAATAAAACTCCCCGAGGGGACCATGAAAACTTGTAACCAAATGGATTTGTATTTGCCTTATGAGATGGAAGCGCACCAGTTGTAGACCTAAAACTGACAATTTTCCCTCCGTTCTTCTCAATATCATGTATTACTCTCATTGCAGACATGTGATCTATACCAGGGTCAAGACCAGATTCGTTTAAAAGAATGACTCCAGCCTCCTTTGCTTGATTATCAAGCTGTTGGATTTCGTCACTTACATATGATGTAGTAACAAGATGTTTTTTATGTTTTATGCAAAATTTTGCTACTTTTCCATGATATGAATATGGTAAAAGACTCACAGTTAAATCTGCTTTAGAAATTAACTTTTCTAATGCAGAATCATCTTTAACATTTAACAGTATTGCTTCACCATCTGGATGTCCATCGATTATCTTCTCTATCTTGCTGAGAGTTCTACTTGCCATTGTAACAGAAAAATCTGGTTGATCCAAAAGATACCTTACTAATGGCCTCGAAACCAATCCAGCTCCAAGAACCAATACTTTTTTCATTTTTTTATCCTCATTAAGCTATATAATCGTTGAAGGCGAATAGGATTTTCTTATAAATATTTGTCGATATACTGATAATCAGGTGTGAGCTTACCATGGTAAAGAATAATAGCCTTTTTTATCTCTGATGGGAGAGCACATTCATTAAATTCTTTTTTATAATCCGCTTTTATTATTTCCACCACAAAGTCGAAAAGAACAGTACTAAAAGCATTTGAAGATTCTTTAGGTAATTCACATGGGAGATTATCAACTCCCAAAACTACGATTCCTTTTCCCTCAACTCCATCTATTATTGAATCTGTTTTAGGATTATAAACGAATGAAGGAGAATCGGGGGTTGTTAATTTTTCCGTAAATTCTATTGCTCCATTAATATCAATACTAATGTCTCCAATAACTTGTAATTTCATATTTTCGTAATTTTCTTTTACAAAATCTTTTGTTACAAGACGTGGATAGCAACTATCCCAATATATGCAATTCATAAGTATTGTTAAATCAGGCACATATCCTTCAAAAATGGATTTGTATTTTTCTGGATGATTGTAATAGTCTTGAAGCTTAAATCTTAATTCTGGAGATATTGGTTTTACCATATCCTCTTCTTTGAATATAACTTTATAGATTAATCGATTTGAAGGATTTTCAAACACTTTTTTTATTTCTTCTGGAGATACTTCCATAGAGGGCAATATATCAAGGATCTCTTGAGCGCCCCTTGAAACATTACCATAACCTGCATATCCAACAATAATAGGAGACAGGAATTTAGGAATCCCTCTTTCTTTTATCCTTTCTCCAACCTCCTTTATATGTTTTATTGCATCATTAAGATCCTTGTAATTAACTGTTTGTTTAATTTCGTTTAATGGCGTGTCAATATTTAGATATTTTAATCTTTTACCAAACAACCAAAGAGTGTCAATCATTCCTGCAAGACCTGCATATCTACCAAAGAAAATAAGACGGTTACCCCTTTCATCTTTAATTTTTTCATAATCAATAAGGTTACATCTCAAATCCATCATTTTCTTAAGCATAGGAATATTGTATTTCTGGCCTTTAATTGTATGAGAAAAAAACACATATGTTTTATTTGGTTCAAAAAAATTAATAGGAATTTCTTTTACTGCAAAAATAACTGGACAAGATGATAAATCTTCTTGGATTTTTGCTCCTGCTTTTTCGTATTCCTTTTCTGAATGGATTCTTATGGACGATGGTTGAACTAATATTTCAAAATTATATTTATCTATTAATTCTTGTACATGGTGTGGTACCAGCGGAACTCGCCTCTCCCATTTATTTTTATCTTCTCTTCGAATGCCAAATATTAAACTCATAATTAACCCACTTGGAGAAACTTCATCTTTAAGGATTTTATATAAATTGTCATGAAATATCTAAGATTTATATCTAAGAAGACCACCAACATGACCTAATTTAGATATTTCCTCATCATCTGTAAATTCGATTTTCGCATCAGTTCTTTCGGCAAATTCTAATATTTCTTCAATTACATCAGACTCTGTTACAGGTCCACCACACACTGGGCAATCTTTTATTGGTCCTGCTTTTAATATTTGGCAATGTTCACATAGACAACCTTTAAGTTTATAATCTTTCTCAATTATTAGTAAATCAACCTGACCATTTTTAACAGCATTTAATGTATCATCTAATCCATAAACTGCAAGACCGTCCTTTAAAATTTCTTTCTTCAGGATTTCAACTGCTTCACGACTTTCCATTTTCTCGTGTTCTGAAACAAGATTAATAGATGCTTTCAATAGTTTTTGTTCATCATAAATATCTATATCAATTGTATCAATAATGCGGTTCTGTAGATTTTTTGAAAGTGTACCTTTAAATTGTATTTTTGCAGTACCTGGACCTGCGATAACTATTTGTTCATCAGCGACTTTTTGAAGTGCGTCTCCCACTTCGGAAAAAAATGCATTTATACTTCCTCTCCTTAATCTATTAAATCTCGCCTGAGACCATCCACCTTTTTTATGTTTGTTCATTATGTCAGATGAAAGATTTTTTTGTTGTTTAGCCAGTCCAAGTGACACTGAAAAGATTTTTGCTTGATTTGTATTAATTAGAACTAAAGAAAAAGAACTCCATTCATCTAGAATTCTTGCAAGAGGTCGTATATAGGGGGATGTATCTACAATTAAAGAATTATTTATCTGAATTGAAAGAGGAATGGATTTAAAAAAACCATACTTGTGCGATGCAAAAATTGCGATATTATTATCCTTATTTGTCTGAAGAAATTTATGTATTTCTTCCATAGTCTTTTTTAAATTTTCTTGTTCTTCTCCTTCAAGAAGAGACCTACATATGTTCTTCCTTTTTTCTAAAAAAGACCTATCACTGCTTTTATTTAAATAAACTGAGATATATGTATCTTGACTATTCTCATCATATAATTCTGCTAATTCTCTTATTTCTTTTTTTAAATCCATATTCATCATTATTCACCTTGATGCTTTGATGAATTAAAAGCATATTGAAAATATCTTTCATGGTTGCTGAAAAAATATTTAGTTAATCTTCTCTTAAAATAGATTTATACGCTCTACCCGCTTATCAATGAATTTTTTATTTGAATCTCTATTGAGATATAAACTATCACATGTATCTTTACTTTTTGGGTCATACTCTTCTGAAAGTTTTAAAATAAATTTATAAAGCTTTTTTGGCATGATTATCAAAAACAGAAAAAAACTTGATTAATACATCTTTCTAGTAAAAATTAGTTTAAATCAACCGAAAACAAAGAATAAATAGTCCCAATTTCTTAATTATTAATGATGGTTAAGCATACAAAACAAACTAGATTTAATGGAACAAAATTTATAAGCGCATCAGAAATAGGCCAATATATATATTGTTCTGTAGCATGGCATCTACAAAAATGTGGATATGAGCCTAAATCTCCATTTTTAGAGATAGGAAAAGAGAAACATGTAAAAATCGGAAAAATAATAAATCATACACAAGTTAATACAAAAAGGTCAAGAGTTTTTTCGATAATTGGATACCTCTTGCTAATAGTTGCAGTTTTATTAATTTTATACGGGGCGATATCATAGTTTCTACTACCACTATAGGTTCATTATTATTAGCATTAGCTCTATTATTTATCTCGATATCTATTGTATTAAAAAAATATGTAAATAGGTTAAAATTAAACATAAAATCCAAACAGGTAAAATAACATACTCTGATCTAATCACTCCTGCAAAATCACTATATTCAAAGCGTAATAGAATTAGTGGCAAACCAGATTATATTGTAAAAAAGGATGAACTTTATTACCCAGTTGAAATAAAAACTGGAGATCATTATGAGCCGAAAAAAAATCACATATTTCAACTTGCAGCTTATTGCCAGATTTTGGAAGAGAATTATGGGAGTTTTATTCCGTATGGTATGCTTATATATAGTGATACATCCCAACAATTCAAGATACCATTTAATCCAAAATTAAGATTCGAACTTGAATCCATTGTAAACGAAATGAGAGCAACCCTAAAAACTGGTAAAATAAAAAGAAATCACAACTATTCGCAAAGATGTAAAAATTGCTCAATGCGGAAATATTGTGATAAAAAAATCAATTAGTGTTATATTATATAATCATAGATACTACATCTATAACCATTAAAATTATTTATATATTAGTTGATTATTATAATAAAGGGGGTTAATAGAATTAATAATACAAATAAAGAATCGGAAATTATTAAAGTTTTATTTGTTATAATCATATTTTATTATCTCGTTTCCCCTAGTATAATTTATAATGTTAATTCTATTCAAATTTATAATAAACTCGATCAGAAAATTGTTGCTAAACTTTCCAAAGAAGTTGAAATACCAGCAGGAACAGACTACTTTATAAAATATGATCCAGAAAATTTAACTTTAAATGACCAAATAAATTCTTTCACATGTGGACTTTCTAATAAAATAGTAAATGCTATAGTAAAATCTCCTTGTTGGATTCAAAGAGATCTCACTAGACAATTCAAATACTTAAACAACCCTGAAGAATACGCAGATCTTATCCTAAATGCAAGTAAAAAATATACCGACGAAATAGCTTTTTCAATAGCATATTCGCCATTAGGAGAGGTTGCCCAAGCAGAACTTATCTGGGATAATACATATTATATTTACGAAATTGATAAGTTGATAAAATACGCAGATATAATTGATTATGATGATGAATCAGGAAATTATTATTCTACAATTAGATATTATGTGCTAGAGAACGGGATCAGAAAACAATTTGAGTATCCAATGGAAATTTATTATTGGTATGTTGTACATCCAGAATTACTAGGTGAAAATGCAGAATATGTCTATGGAAAATTTTGGCGTGATTATCTTTTCTATCATAATGATTTAGGTTATCCTTTATTAAAGGAAAAGTTATCAAATATTTATTACTTATGGGACTGCGGATCATACAGTCAAGGGGGCAATAGATTATGGAGAGATTGTATTGAAGAACACTCAACTGCAATTGAAGCAATAAGTTATTGGATAGGTAAAACAGTGAAATATTTGGCAACAGGAGATAGGCCAAATCAACCAAATATTATAGCACATGAACACAACGGATTTTGTGGAGAACTTCAAAGAATAGCTGTTGCTGTACAAAGAGCCGCCCTTATTCCATCGATTGGTGCTTGTAATATTGGTGAGGACCATGTTTGGAGGGAATTTTATGAAAGAGGATGGCACCAGATTGACAACTGGTGGGCAGATGGTGGTGGAACTGTAGATATCCCCAAAGTATATTCAGATGGCTGGGGGAAGGACATGTCTGCCATATATACGGTAAAGGGGGATGGATCTATTTGTGAAATAACATCAACATATATTGATCAAAAAGATAGAGAAACTGTAAAATTTATTGTAAAAGATGGATTTATGAAACCTGTTGATGGAGCATTAATAACTGTACTAGTTAAAGGTATTAAAGATATTACATGGTATAAAAATAAAGTCTTGGTAATTGTAGAAGAAATTTGGAATAAATTACCAGAATTCATTAAAGGAGTAAATCTTCAAGTTATGTACAATAAAATTAAACATAGATTTGAAGAAATTCCTGACGTTATTGATGGATTAACAATAACAATCTGGAATTATACAGATCCAAAGGGGGAATGTACATTTGAACTAGGAAAGAGTGATGAATATATTTTTTTAATACAGCAGCCAAACTTAAATTACCCATGGCCATTATCAAAATATAATGCTCTCAGGACCCAAAGAGTTTCGAAAAACATTACATATAATGTGTTCTTTTCAGATTTTTCAAATAGAATACAAAGCCACAAAAATAATGAAGTAACTGAGGGAAATTGTCTTTTTAATGTTACCTTCGACACAAAATTATATCAATTACAGAAAAATATAAAGAGTAAAGATATTGGAATCTATAAGTTTAATGGAAGCATAGATTTTTTTATTTTAAACGATGAAAATTTTGCCAAATATAAGAGTGGAGATAAATTCGAATGTATTCACTATATAGATAATGAAAAAGCAAATCTAAATTTCAATACAAGTGAAACCAATTGGTACATGTTGTTTAGAAATAATGCTTATAGGACTAATATTGTTTTAAATTTTTCAATTCAAGTTGAAACTTCTGCTGATATCGATCAGGTTCAAATTGTCACTCCAGATACAAATATATTTGATCACCCTATCTTTAACGCTGGTGACATAATAACATTATCTGGTATTGCAACTGATGATGTAATCCTATGCATCAATAATGAATCTATAGAATCGTCAACAATAGAAAATAATTGGATATACTTGTGGAATACATCTGATGTTATGCCTGGGGAATACTTAATAACTGCAGAATGCTGCAATGTTCAAGACAATATAATAATATCAATAATAGATGAAACGCCTCCAGTAACGGAAATAAAACATCCGAGTGATGGAAGTATTTTGGAAGGAGGGACAATAATTATATCAGGAAAAAGCTGGGACAATCTTGGTATTGATCGAGTTGAAGTTGCCCTAGATGATGATAACTTTAAAGAAGCAAATGGAAAAGAAACCTGGTCTATCAAATGGGATATTAATAGTCAAGATCCTGGAGAATGTAATATCTATGTGAAATCAGTTGATAAGGTAGGAAAAATATCGATAGACAACATAACCATTATTATAAATGAAAGTGGAGATGAATGTAACCCAGAAATTATTGAATTTTACCATAGGCCTGAAAATTCTTCAAACATAGATAATATAATAATATATGCAAACGTAACTAGCAGTAGTCCATTCCTTGTAAAAAAAGTTATTTTATTCTTTGATAACGGAACCGAAATATTAAATCATGAAATGTATCGATATGGAGATCATCCTATTCAAAATAGACATGAAGAAGATCCATTATACAACATTTTAAATGGACCCGTCTATGGATATGAATTGGGAGAATTTGAATCAGGAGAAACATTAACCTATTGGATCGTAGCATATGATACGGCAAATAATTCTAACAGATCATATGAGAAAACTTTCTTCATAGTATAAATTAAGAATTAAAGTTCTTTAATCAATCAGAGCAATATCTAATCTTTACGATATGTATAATTAATCTCTCTCTGTATTTCTCGATAGAGCTTTGCTCCATCTTTTAAGACTTCTTTTTCTGTTAAAACTGAAAGTGCTTCTTCACCAATTATCTTCAATATTTCTCTAATTTCATTTCTATGTGTTTTTGCATATTTAAGTATAGCTTCAATACTTTCCTCATCTAGTGTTATTTTTACCATCTTCGTCCTCCTTATTTTTTTAGAATTAAATTTTCTATAAATATTTTTTTTATACTAGGACTATTACACACCCACTTATGCATCATCAATTCAAATAAAAAACCTTTTATTGATCTCTTATCTATCCAATGCCGTAAATATGAGAATAGCAGTACTTATGAGAGACAGATGTAAACCAAAAAATTGCTCAATGGAATGTATAAAATTTTGCCCCAGAGTTAGAGCCGGAGATGAAACTGTTATCAAAGGAGAAAATGGAAAGCCTATTATTTCAGAGGAGCTTTGTGTTGGATGTGGAATATGCATTCATAAATGCCCATTTGATGCAATAAAAATCATTGGTCTTGCAAAAGAACTTGAAACAGATCTTGTACATCAATTTGATAAAAATGGTTTTAGATTATTTAAATTACCAATCCCAAGAAAAGGAAGCTGTATTGGTATACTTGGACCAAATGGGATAGGAAAAACTACGGCAATTAAGATATTATCAGGTGATATAATACCAAACTTGGGAAATTATGTAAACAATACTTCATATGATGATGTTTTTGAATATTACTCAGGAACAGAACTTCATGAACATTTTTCCGAACTTGCAAATGGCGAAATAAAAAGTATTGTGAAACCTCAATATATTGATAAACTACCAAAAATAATGAAAGGAAAAATCAAAGACATTCTTAAGAACATAGATATTTCTGGAAAATTTGATAATATTGTTGAAAAATTAAATCTTGATAATATACTAAATAAAGAAATTGGAAAAGGAACTATCTCAGGTGGGGAACTACAACTTACATCAATAGCAGCAGCACTACTTAAAGATGTTGACCTTTATTTCTTTGATGAGCCGTCATCTTATCTTGATATTTTTCAGCGGTTGAAAGTTGCACAAATAATTAAAGAATTATCTAAGGAAAAAAAGGTTATAGTCATAGAACACGATCTAGCAGTTTTAGATTTTCTATGTGACAATGTACATCTTGTTTATGGTGAAGAGGGAGCATATGGTGTTGTAACTCGTCCCCGTGGTGTTCGACATGCAATAAATACATATCTTTCAGGATATCTCAAGGAGGAAAATATAAGATTTGGTGAAAAAATAGAGTTTTTTACACACCCTCCAAAGAAAAGACAGGAAATGCGAATATTAGTCACATATAATAATTTAATAAAGAAGTTTAATGACTTTAATTTAAAAATTGAAACAGGCATTATTAGACAAGGAGAGATAATTGGAGTTGTTGGCCCAAATGCTATTGGAAAAACAACTTTTGTAAAGATGCTAGCTGGCGTTATTGAACCAACAAGAGGAAAAATTGAATACGATATAAAAGTTAGCTATAAACCACAATACATATCACCAAATTTCAGTGGAACTATTAGAGAGTTTCTTGAGTGGAAATCACAACAGTTGTTTACTTCATCATTCTATAATGCAGAAATTCTTGAACCTTTGAATTTGAAATATCTTTTTGATAAGCAGATGGATACACTATCTGGTGGTGAGCTCCAAAGAGTTGCAATTGCCAATTCACTTGTCCAGGATGCAGATGTCTATTTAATCGATGAACCTTCAGCATATCTTGACAGTGAACAAAGAATGATTACCTCTAGAACTGTTAGAAGGGTAATAGAAAAATCAGGAAAATCTGCGATGATTGTAGATCATGACGTATATTTCATAGATATGATAAGCGATGCTTTGATAGTTTTTGATGGTGAGTCCGGTAAAAGCGGTAGAGGATGTGGGCCATTTAGTTTACATGAAGGTATGAATCGTTTCCTTAGAGATGTAAATATCACATTTCGTAGAGATGAAGAAACTCATAGACCTCGGGTAAATAAACCGGATTCCTATATGGATAGAATGCAAAGACAAGATGGAGAATACTACTATAGCCTTTGATTATCGTAAATAAAAATTTAGATAATACCATTCTTTCATTGATTAAATTGTCCATGGAATAGTTAATTCCTAGATATATTATCATTACGAAAAATTGGGAAAAGAATTACTAATACACAAAAAAGTGAAAAATAATTTATACCAATAATTTTTTCTTTGTTATAATAATAAATATTACCACGCTTCTACAATTCAAATTTTTTCATTAAAACAAGTTCTAATTTAATCGCAAGAGTTAAAAAATACTTATCTTATATCGAGAAAAGATGCCAAGATCTAAGAGATTAAGAAATTTTATAAATGAATATAATGAATCACCTAAAACAGAGAAGATGTCGTTTATTCCCCCATTTTTCATTCTTGCCCTTGAATTCATTTTAATTACACATTCAATTTTATATGGTAATTTATTTGTAATAATAATAACATCAATTCTTGTAATAATCTCTTTAATTGAAATAATATTTGTTTCAGCGGAGATTCATGAACATTACAAAAGAATTAATTTTGATAGAGAAATGACAATTAGATTAGACGATTTTATTATAGAAAAAAATGAGAAAAATGTTAAAAAAATTGTTGAGGAATTTATTAACAAGCATTCCAATTATGAAACTTATAGAAATGAAATTTATCATGTAGCTTGCCAAATCATGGAGACCCACAAAGAAGAAATGTGGGAGAGAACATTAGATACTCGACTAAAATTATTTATTGAAAAAAACAAAATCCAGAATATTAGGATATTAATTGAAAAATTTGTTAATAAATATCCAGAATATAAAAAAGATCCAGGAAAAGTATATCCATTAGCAGCTCAAATGATAGAAAAATATAAAAAACTTCAAGAAAAAAAGAAATAAAGTATTATAAATTTTCACTTAGAACTGGATAATTCTCCCATTTTTTATTACGGTTTTAACTAGATTAATTCCAAAATGATATGGGACGGCCCTATGATTTGGGCAATTTAATATTATTACATCTGCCTGTTTTTCTTTTTCGATACTACCGATATTATCATTTAATCCAATTGCGCATGCAGCATTGAATGTTGCTGCAGTAATTGCTTCTGCGGGTGTCATTTTCATATTAAAACATGCAAGCTGAATAATAAACTGCATGTTTTCTGTCCAACAATTTGGATTAAGGTCAGTAGCAAGAGCAATAGGCACACCAATTTCAATCATCTTTCTTGCATCCGCATATTTTTTCATCATAAGGGAAAATGGAGTTCCAGGCAACATTACGCCTATTACACCTTTATTTGCCATCATCTTCAAACCTTTTTTTGAGGACATTAATAGATGATCTGCACTAATAGATGACACTTCTGCAGCAAGTAATGCCCCACCTGTGTCAACAATTTCATCAGCGTGGAGTTTTGGAATAAGACTGTTTTCCTTTCCTGCCTCCAGAATTCTTTTAGACTGTTCAACTGTAAAAACTCCTTCTTCACAGAAAACATCGCAAAATTCTGCAAGTTTATTTACTTTGGGAAGCATCTCATCAATAACAATATCAACATATTCGTCAACACTACATTCATTAGGGACAGCATGTGCTCCTAAAAAAGTAGAAATAATATCCATATGATGAGTTTCATTTAATTTCTTTTGTACATTCAAAATCTTTAGCTCTGTTTTTGTTTCAAGTCCATACCCACTTTTAGCTTCGCAAGTTGTCGTTCCATGAGCAAGCATATTATCAAGACGGGAGTTACTTTGTTCAATTAATTCTTGACTAGTAGCTTCTCGAGTTTTATTCACAGTATAAAAAATTCCTCCACCTTTCTTTAATATATCAATATAGGAAAGGCCTCTTAGTTTCATATCAAGTTCAAACTCTCGAGAGCCTGAAAAAACCAGGTGAGTGTGAGGATCAACAAAACCAGGCATCACAATTTTACCAGATGCGTCTATTGTTTTTTCTGCTTTGTATTTCATATTATTACCTGTCTCAACAATCTTGCCATCTTTTATTGCAACTGAACCCTTCCGAATTATTGCTAAATCGTTCATTTGCTTGTCAATTCTTGGAGTATTTGTCCCTTCTAGTGTTATAAGTTCATTAGCATTTTTAATGATAATATCAACAGTTTCCATATTTATTACCAAATAGTTAAAAGAGAAACCTAGATTAAGGGTTTGCGGTGATGTTTAATGACAAAAATTGTCGAATGTGTACCAAACTTTAGTGAAGGAAGAGATAAAAAAGTAATCAATGCAATATCTGGTGCAATAAAAGCCGTTGATGGTGTAAAGTTACTAAATGTAGATCCAGGTTCGGATTTCAATAGAACAGTTTATACTTTCGTTGGAGAACCTAATGCAGTCCTCGAGGCTGCCATGCTTTCTGCTAAGGTCGGTTTAACTTTAATCGATATGACAAAACATAAAGGAGAACATGCTAGAATGGGAGCACTGGATGTAATGCCCTTTATTCCAATAAGAGATGTAACAGACGATGATTGTATTAATCTCTCAAAAAAATTTGGAGAAAGAATGGCAAAAGAACTTGGAGTGCCGATATTTTTATATGCAAAATCTGCAACTAAACCAGATAGGGTGAAACTCCCTAATATAAGAAAAGGAGAATATGAATCACTTGAAGAAAAATTCAAAGATCCATTTTTTATACCAGATTTTGGAAAAGCAGAATTTGTTCCAAAAAGCGGAGCAACAGCCACTGGCTGTAGAGACATTCTTTTAGCGTATAACATTAATCTTAATACAAATAATAAAAATATTGCATCAGAGATTTCTGGAAATATTCGCACAAGTGGAAAAATAAAAAAAGATCAAAAAGGAAAGAAGATAATTAGAAATGATGGTAAACCTGAGAAAATATTAGGGAAATTTAAAGGTGTTCAAGCAGGTGGAATGATGTATGATGAAAACATCGCACAGGTTTCAATGAATCTTCTAAATTATAGGAAAGTTAATATCCATCATGTTTTTGAAGAGGTGAAAAAAGAAGCGAAAAAATTTGGAGTTAAAGTAACCGGCAGTGAAATTGTAGGTTTATTACCTAAGGAATCATTAGTATTAGCAGGAAAATTTTATTCTAAAAAGAAAAAATTAAACATTTCAGATGAAGATAAACTTGCCTTAATAGCGATAGATGAACTAGGTTTATCTGATCTTTATCCATTTATCCCCGAAGAAAAAGTTATTGAATATATGGTTGAAGAAACTGGACCATTGGTATCTTTAAGCATAAAGGAATTTCTTTCCGAACTTGCTTCATCTTCACCTGCACCGGGCGGTGGAAGTGTTGCAGCACTTTCAGGTGCCCTTGGATCAGCATTAGATTCCATGGTATGTAATCTTACTGTTGGAAAAAATAAATATAATAATTCTAAAGATGAAATAAAAATTGCCCTAGAAAAAAGTGAAAAATTTAGAAAGAAAATTACAAAGCTTATCGATAAAGATACTGAAGCATTTAAAGACGTTATAAAGGCATTTAAAATGCCAAAAGAAACGGAGGAAGAAACAACAAAGAGAAATATTGCAATTCAAAGTGGTTATAAAACTGCAGTAAAGGTCCCTCTTGAAACAGCAAAAATTGGTGAAAAAATACTTGATATTACAATGATTGTTGCAAAAAAAGGGAATAAAAACTCAATAACTGATGCAGCTGTTTCTGCTCTTATGGAGAAAGTATGTGTACAATCGGCAATCCTCAATATTAAAATTAATCTGTCATCAATAAAAGATAAAAAATTTAAAGATAAAATATCTTTAGAAATAGATAAGTTAGAAAAGAACGTTATAAATAAAACCGATAAAATAATTGAAATTGTAAATAGTAAAATATAGCTAATATTTTCATGAAATATATTATTAGATAGTAAACTTATAATACCTATTGGTTACATTCATCCGAGAGTATGAAATCAGATATTAACATTGCAAGATCAGCAAATATTCAGAATATTTTTAATATAGCTGAAAAAGTAGGTATACAAAAAGACGAAATTATTCCTTGTGGAGATTATAAGGCAAAGATATCCCTAAAAATTTTTAAAAGAATTAAAGAAAATAAAAAAGGAAAGTTAATTCTTGTAACCACAATAAATCCCACTCCAGAGGGTGAGGGTAAAACTACAGTTACAATTGGTCTTGCTCAGGCCCTTGCAAAACTTGGTAAGAAAACCATGCTAAGTATAAGAGAACCTTCCCTTGGTCCCATCATGGGAATGAAAGGTGGTGCTACGGGTGGAGGTTATTCTCAAGTTCTTCCAATGGAAGACATCAACCTTCATTTTACTGGAGATATGCATGCAATAACAAGTGCTCATAACCTACTTGCAAGTCTTCTTGATAACCACATACATCATGGAGATACTTTTCATATTGATCAGAGGTATATCGTTTGGCCTCGCGTACTTGACATTAGTGATCGTGCATTAAGAAACGTTGTCGTTGGATTGGGTGGTCCTAACGATGGTGTACCTCATGGCGATTCATTTGCAATTACTCCAGCTTCCGAAATTATGGCAATCTTATGCCTTTCAAAAAATTTAAATGATTTAAAGGAAAAACTCAGCAACATCATCGTAGCCTACACATATGATAATAAACCAATTACTGCAAAAGATCTAAATGCCGTAGGTGCAATGGCAGTCCTATTAAAAGATGCAATAAAACCTAATCTTGTTCAAACAATTGAAGGTGTTCCAGCATTGGTTCATGGAGGGCCTTTTGCAAATATTGCACATGGAACAAGCAGTCTTATTGCAATTAATATGGGTTTAAAACTTTCTGATTATTTTGTCATAGAAGCAGGTTTTGGCTCAGAACTTGGTGCTGAAAAGTTTTTTGATATTGTATGTAGAGTTGGTAAATTGAAACCAGATGCGGCAGTTATGGTAGTAAGTCTAAAAGCACTCAAACGAAATGGATACGGAAAAGATATTGAAGCCGTTAAAGCTGGACTTTCTAATCTTGAGAAGCATCTTGAAAACATATCATTTTTTGGTGTTCCAGTTATAGTTGGTATAAATCATTATGAAGGAGATAAAAACGAGGAAATTGATATTGTGGAGAATTATTGTAAATCAAAGAATATTCCTGTAGCAGTTTTAGATGTTTGGGAACAGGGTGGTGAAGGTGGTATTGAACTAGCTGGGAAACTGATAAATTTAATTCATAACGAAAAATCAAACTTTCATTATTTGTATGATAATAACATATCTATTAAAGAGAAGATAGACACTATTGCAAAGAAAATTTATGGCGCAGACCAAGTTGTATATTCAGTTGAAGCAGAAAAGGATATTGAACTCTGCAAAGAACAAAGTCTTGACAATCTACCCATTTGTGTGGCAAAAACACAATATTCACTTTCAGATGATTCAGGATTTTTCGGTAGACCCAAAGGTTTTAAAATAACTGTAAGAAAGATAAAATTTTCAGCAGGAGCAGGATTTTTGGTTCCTATGACTGGTAAGATTACTACAATGCCTGGCTTACCACCAAGACCAACATCAGAAAAAATTAATATTGATAGTAAAGGAAATATTTCTGGATTATATTGATATGATTGTATAATATTTATTATAGTATATATCAAATAATAATATATTTTTATAGATTAACATAAAAAGAAGGATAACTGACATCTCAATAAGAAGATATAAACTCCTAGATGTATTGAAAAGGATGAAACAGGAGATCTTATTTAATTGATAAAAAATTAAAAAAACCAATCCAATTAATTTACTCTAAACCAAACTTCCGCTTAATTAATACATAATAATATTCTCTTATTATTATGACTATTTTAATATGTCTATCTACAATATTTAATTGGAGTTTTTAACTTATACAGTAGTGATATAGTCATATTTTTTATGTCGATTTATTATTTAATAAAAAGATGGAAAATTATTCTATTTTTGACTTCCATCACATTTTAGTAAGTCAATTAAAATTAACTTTAATCTTATCAAACAAGCATACATTGATATATTAAATAGCACATGTATTTTTGGGAGGTGGGCGTTTAATGCCTACAGATAATCTTACATCTCATATAGAAGAAATATTGAATACTCTTAGCGAAGATTCAAAAGAAATAAATCATAAAAAACTGGAAGAAGAATTAAGGAAATTCTTAGAATATGGTGTACCTATTGAACAGGCAAAAAAAACACTTATAACAAAATTTGGTGGAAGAACATCTTTTAGTCCTACAGCATCATCCTCAGAGAGAACATTGATATCTAACCTCGAACCTAATCAACCCCGTGTGAACTTATTATGCCATGTTATTGCTATAAATCCAAAGGAAATAAATGTAAAGGGCGAGAATAGAAAAATATTTTATGGAATTATAGGTGATGAAAGTGGTACTATCCCTTTTACTGCCTGGAACGATATCGAAATAAAAAGAGGGGATGTTATAATGGTATCAAATGCATATACACGAGAATGGCAAGGGAATGTACAATTAAACTTTGGAGATCGAACAAATATCGAAAAAACGGATAAAGATAAACTTCCTAAAGATACTTTTGAACCTAAGAAATTTAGAATAAAGGATTTAAAATCTGGTCTTGGATTAGTAGATGTTAAAGCAATGATTCTTGATTTAAACGAGCGGGAAGTGAAGATAAATGGTGAGTCGAAAAAAGTGTTTTCGGGTACTATTGGTGATGAAACTGGTAAAGCCCAATTTACATCGTGGCATAATTTCAAACTAACCGAAGGAGATACCTTCCAAATAACTGGTGGGTATGTAAAATCCTGGAAGGGAATTCCTCAACTGACATTTGATGAAAAAGCAAAAGTTAAAAAAATAGAAAAAAAGAAGATTTCAAAGAATGATGTCAAAATAAGAAAAATGCTAATCCATGAATTAGTAGAGGAAAGAGGTGCGTTGGATGTTGAAGTGGAGGGAACTATAATAGAAATAAGACCTGGTTCTGGTTTTATTATGAGATGCCCAGAATGTAATCGTACATTGCAAAACAGTGAATGCAATATACATGGTAATGTAAAAGCTAAACCTGATTTAAGAATAAAATTAGTAGTTGATGATGGTACAGCTGCAGTAAACAGCATTATAAACAAAGAACTAACTGAGAAAATTCTCGGTGAAACATTAGAAGAATGCAAGAATATGGCTGATAACACTCTTTCCGAAAAGATGAAAAAATTGCTTTTTGCTCAAAGAATCAATCTAAAAGGAAACGCACTTGGAGATAGTTTTGGTACTACAATAATAGTTAAAGATATGGAATTTATTCATATTGATATAAAGGAAGAAACTGAAAAATTATCTCAAGAGTTGGAGAGGTTAAAATGAAACGTCAACCAGCTTGGAGAATTTTTGCAAGTGAATACAACGATTCAACCGTTGAGTTGAAAGGAGAGGGAGAAATGACTCCGTCTTATGTTGTTACTCCATTGGGAGCTAAGGTAAACCGTTTATTTATAATTGGTGTCATTACTGATATTGAGAATGTATCAGAACGTGGCGAGTTTGTTAGAGCGCATATTTCTGATCCCACTGGCATTTTTACCTTATATTCTGGTCAATATCAACAAGAGGTAACAGATTCCCTTTCCAACATTGAGGTACCTTCCTTTGTAGCTGTTGTTGGTAAAACAAGAACATATATCCCTGAAGAGGGAGGAGAGTTGTATGCATCTATCCGTCCAGAACAAATCATCGAGGTCAATGCAGACATAAGGGATCAATGGATTCTTGAAACATGCATAAATACAAAAGATAGAATCGAAGCTTTTATTGAAGCAAATAAAATGGAAGATCCAAATGTTAGAGATTTAAGAAAGTTAGGATATAGTATCAATCTTGCTGAGGGGTTAATTATCGCTTTAAAAAGATATGAAAATGTTGACTTGAGTAAATACATTTCTTTGATTGAGGAATCTTTAGAATATCTTAGATCAGATAGAGAAAGCTTAACAGATTTCGTTGAAAAAGACAAAAAGATAATTAAAAAAGAAGAAAAGGAACCAGAGAAGAAAAAAGTTGACGCTAAAACAGAAGAAAAGGAAAATTTTAAAGAAGTTGAAAACATAGTTTTAAAAATTATAAAGGAAAATGAAGGCAAAGAGGGAGCCTCCTGGGATTCAGTTACGAAAAAATGTGGAAAATCTGGTCTTGACAATGATACAATAGAAGAAGCACTTACGTCACTTATGGACAAAGGTTTGATATTTGAACCTTTTCTCGGAACTTTAAAAACTACCTAGAGTAAAATGTAAGATAATATCAATTTATTTCTGTGATATTTTCGTTTTGACATTATCACAAGGCATCTTTAAATAGCATAATAGACAAAAATTATCGTGGATAGTTTAATAGAAGATGGAGATAATGAATAGCAATAAAAGAGGTAAAAGAGAGTTAAAAAATTATCCAGCCCTTTACGATAATTTTAAACCTGGAGATAGAGTATCAAGAAGTCGCGTAGACAAAAGCGGAAAATTAGATGTATATAAGGGAATAATAATG
>Ga0272441_10005201_pt1 | contig 22848 bp, 14 predicted proteins | sample SSMProp6N_FD_193582 | JGI IMG/M metagenome (GOLD analysis project Ga0272441, IMG submission 193582) | Marine sediment archaeal communities from Little Sippewissett salt marsh, Falmouth, MA, United States - SSM-Prop-6N | ecosystem: Environmental > Aquatic > Marine > Wetlands > Sediment ...
CTGATACTCACTGTAAAGGTGGTTGCTCGAGGTTGTGATTCTTCGCTCGCCCGCAAGCGAATTGGGGGCAAGCGCAAGCCCCTCCGCGACACCGGCCATAAGCATCAAGCACCCGCCCCTTCCCACGCCGTGCAGAGCGGCGGCCTGAGTGTCCTGCGTGCCAACCGTCTCGAAGGCGCAGTCAACGCCTCGACCTTGGGTCTGCGAAAGCACGTCCCGCGCAACCGCTTCCAGGGAGCCGGGCGTACACTTGCGTACGTGGTCGGCACCCAACTCGCGTGCGCACTCCAGAGCCACATCATACACGTCCACCACCCAACAGGCTCCACCCCCCAGTGCCTTCCACGTCTGCATGATGAGCAACCCGATGGGTCCCGCGCCCACGATCAGCGCTGTGGCGCCCACGCGAGGCCCTGCTAGCCTGACGGCATGCACGGCCACGGCCAGACCGTCCAGGAAGGTGCCCTCAACGCACGAGCAGCCCTCCGGCAGCTCGAAGACGTGCTCTTCCCAGGCGGGACACAACTCAGCCATGCCTCCCGGGTTGTACTCCCTGCCCACCCAGCCCGCGCCGTGCCCCAGGTGAGCGGTGTTGGCGCATAGGCTTTCCAGGCCGCGCCTGCACTCAGGGCATCTGCCGCAGGCCTTGAACGCCATGACCGCCACCGGCACGCCGTCCACATGGCCTCCGATCTCGTGGCCGAGAATCATGTTCGGCGGATTCGGCTTCTCGTATCCCAGCGTGTGTTTGGCCCAAGGGTTCTCCCCGGCGAGGTACCTCAGGTCACTGCCACAGATTCCACATGCCCCCACACGCACCACGCATTCGCCGGGCCTGGGCACAGGCGCCGGCACCCGTGCGACCAGCAGGTCGTTGGGGCCGCGCAGTACCAGGGCTTTCATTGTCTGGGACATGCCGTCCCTATCCTTTTCGCCTGCCATAGCCACCCGGCGACCACCGGGAGCAGGCACAGAGATAATGCCTCGTCTGTTCGACGCAGGGGCCGTGCCAACCTTCGTGAGTGCAGGGGCTCGGCGGACGGCAAAGAGGGCAAGTGTGCCTCAGGCGCGGAGCATGGTAGGTCGGCCTCCAGGTGCCGGAAGGGCGCCTTCGGCGCGAGGCGCAGGCATTTGCTGCAGTCCAATGCGTAGCGCGGGCCGAGAATGCTCCGTCCGTCGGGCTGAACAGGTGCAAGGGGCGCCTTTGCGTACGCCGCCAGTGGGTGCTACAGGTCGGCGGCCTATTCGTCCGGAGGCTCCGCATCCTCGTGTGCTTGCGGTGTGGCGCCGGAGCCCGGCTGAGCGCCGGGGCACTTGCCGGCTCGAGCCTGCTGTATGGCCCGCACTGCGTCCGCGGCAAGCATCGGGTGCTTGTCCATGACCATCGCGGCGATCTCGCCCGTCAACCCCGGGTTCTTGAGCAGCGCCAGATACGCGACATCGACGAGAAGCCCCGGGAAGCGCTTCGTGATCTCGCGCTGAAGCTCTCGAAGAAGGGCGGGATGGTCGGTGCGGAGCAGGCGCAACACGTCGCCCAGGAGGTCTGGGTAGTGCCGGGCCACCAGCCGGGATGCTCGGCCACGCAAGTCCGGACCCGGTAGGAGCTGATGAAGCTCGACAAGCAGTCCGGGATAGCGATCCGCAAGCATCCGTCCAATGGAAGCTTGGACCTCGGGGTGCCGGCCGAACTCCCGCTCGAGATACTCACCCAATTCCGGGTATCGCCGTCTAACAAGGTCATCAAGATCCACCTGGATCTGTACCAGGAACTTGGGGGACTTGCGCTCGATGCCTGCCAGCACTTCCTGAACGAGGGTGGGGTACTTGTCAGTGAGGAGGGTGGCCAGTCGGGTCTTGGCGTCCTCCGGGGCCCCCCGCAGGGCGTCCGTCATTGCCCCGAGAAGGTCGGGTTGGGCGAGAGCCGCGCCGCACCATAGCAGCGCAACTCCCAGCACAGAGGCTTGCCTCGTACGGGGTTGGTGCATGGTCAGTGCGCCGGGTCGGGTTCGGATAGCTTCGGCTCAGAGGCTTCCGGTCTGGCGCGGGCCTCGCCGCTCTGTTGGACGACTGGCCCCGGACCAGCGGCGCCGGTCGCGATATAGCAGTTCAGCGCGTATGCAGCGAATATCCCAGCCGCCACGTCGTCTGTGGCATCCACGTCCCGGCCGGCCTCCGGATCTTCGGGCGTCGCCTCGCCTGTCGTATCGGGACCCGGAGCACAGTCTTGCGTTTCCGAGGCCGACGGCTCTGGACCATCGCCTGGTGCATCTAAGTCCCCCGGGGCGCTCGCGGCCGTGTCGGGCTGCGGAGCAACTTGGCTCTCAACCGCGCTTTCCACATTGGCCTTCTTCTTCGCCCGACGTCTGGCTCCCGAGTCTGAGCTGTCGGAACGCCCGGTAACACGTCCCCAGTAGGACTCTGCTGAAGGGGCTGTGGCGCCCCCCTGCTTTGCGCTTGTTGCAGCAGGCGTCTTCGCAGTTACCGGCAAGGGGGCTCTCGCCTCGGCGACGGGACGCGGGGCGCGCCGGCGCAGGGGTGCTGCTTTAGGTTCGGCGGTGGCGATGAGTGGCCGGAACAGGGTGTGTGTGTCGTCTGCCGGGGGCGGTTTCGAACCGGACTGCTCCGCGTCGACCGACGGCACGGGCCCTTCAGTGGCTGCCAGCATCCCAAAGGCAGGCCCCCGCGTGGCCATGGATGCGCCGCCTGCCCCGGCCGCCGACAGGCTCGGCCCGTTGGCGGCAATCGCCACGGAGGGGGAGTCGGCACGGCGCACCTGCGCGTCAAGGTCTCGCATGTACACGCGCGTCGTCACCACATAGCACATCACAGCGCCTACCAGAAGGCTTGCACACGTAGCGATAAACGCAGGCGAGCCCAGCGCAGGAGGGCCTGAGCCGGTGGTCATCGCCCTTTCCTGCTCGGCCTCCCGCACGGCACTTACAATGCGGGCGCGTAGATCGCTGGGTACGTCAACATCCCCCGAAGCTACGCCGCGGAGGGCTTCGCGCGCCAATTGCGTCTCTTCCAGGAGGCTGCGGCAGTACGGACATTCCTCGACGTGGCGAGCAAAGGCTTCGCGCACGCCGTCATCGAGGACGTCGTCCAGATAGTCATTGATAAGCTGTTGGGCGACCCGGCAGTTCATCTAAGGCCCACGTTCTCTCAGCTCGATGTTCCCCCACCGCCCCCGCCGCCGGCCAACGCGGCATCCCCCCAGGGGGCGCCCGCCCCATCTGCTTGTAACGGCCCCTGACGGCCAGGTCCTACCGCGACGCTTTGCCGACATCCATAGTGCCCTGCATATGACGCCGGAAGCCGCTGGCGAAGGCGTCGCGAGCCCGCGCTACGCGGGACTTGAGGGTGCCCAGCGGGCAACCGATGGTCCTTGCGGCTTCCTCGTAGTCCATCCCCTGAAGATCCACAAGCGCGATCACTGCCTGGTGCTTGAGTGACAGCGTACTGAGCACAGAGTACACAGCCTGTCTTTGCTCGGTACGCTCGGCCAAGACGTCGGGCATCTGCGAGCGATCTGGGACCGCCCGTGACACCAGCCCGCTGCCTGCCTCCACCATCTCGTCCAGGGATGGCCCCTGTATCGCGTTGCGGCGCTTTCGCTTCCTGAGCTCATTAATGCTTGCGTTGACCGCAATCCTGTACAGCCAAGTCCTGAAGCTCGCCTGGCCTCGGTACTTGAACCCTCGCAAGGCCTGCAGCGCCCGCACAAAGATGTCCTGCGTGAGGTCCTCGACATCCGAACTGCCGCACATACGGTACACGATGCCGTAAACCTGTCGGTGATAGCGCCCCACGAGGACCCCGAAGGCGTCCGTGTTCCCCAACTGCGCAGCCTTCACGAGGTAGACGTCCGGACATTGAGGGTCCCGTATCTTCGCCATGTCCAAGCCAGCAAGTTCGTCGCTCCGGCCGCCACCTACGAACACCCGCGCGGACATACCGGTTCCACCTTTCCCCCCGGGGTGAAGTCTTGCGACCCCGGCAGCAACTACGAGCAATCGTAATTCAGAAGGTGCTGCGACCACGGCTTCTGGCCCAATCCATCACAGTATACCCAGCCAAACCACCGGTGTCCACCAAAACACAACACACTAGCTTCCCAGAAGATCCTTCAGTACGATGACTTTGTACAAGTCAGACGCAATCAGGTCCTGGCCCAGGGCGGTGGGGTGCACCCCGTCCGTTGTGCTGATGTAGGGGGCCAGACAGGTAAGGTCGGAGTGATCCGCACACCCTCCTCGGTACTCGATCTCGACGGCTTTGGCGATGAAAGCGCCGTACACGTCGCACAGTAGTGCCCCAACCTCAGCGGCCACATTACGGACGATTTCAGCGTACTCGACGACGGCTCCGTTGCAGCCGCCCCACCTATCGTAGTAGTCGGTCTGCTTGGAGTAGGTGTGGTAGGCATTGATGATGGGGTTGGGGGTGGTGAAGACGACTGTGGCCCCCTCCGCCACCAGTTTATCGTTGATAACCCGCAAGTTGGCCGCGAACTGCTCGGGGGCCACCGTCTTGTCGGGCTCATAGCGGATGTCGTTAAGACCGAACTCGACGACCACCAGTCCGGGAGCATGGTCAAGAACGTCCCCCTGCAGCCTGGCCAGCCCCTCGGTGGTGTTCTCGCCGCCGACGCCGGCGTTCAGGCAAACCACTCGATGGCTCCGGTCGGCTCTCTGCGATAGTCGGCGCTCGAGCAGCTTGGGGAAGGTGTCGGTCACATGGACGTGGGGCACGCCCTGGGTGACGGAGTCGCCAAAGCAGACGATGGTTGTCATATCCGGGGTCCTCTCGTGCGATGCCTTGTTCAGTGAGTTTGCATAGGCCATCGACCGTGGGCGGCGGCCCATGCCTTGAGGTGTGTGGCACATTCGTCGGGGACGTGGACTTGCCCTACGCGAACGGGGCTGGGCCCGCCGGGCCCATGGGAATCGGAGCCCCCGGTTACCAGCAGGCCCAGTTCCTCGGCCATGCGCAGGTACCGGGATGTGTCGCCCGCAGTGTGGTCTACGTGATAGGCTTCAAGCCCTTCGACACCCAGCCGAACCATGTCCCGCACCGTCCTGTCCGAGCAGCCCAGGCCCGGGTGGGCCAGCACAGGCAGCCCTCCGGACAGATGGATGAGGCGGATGGCCTCCTGGGGCAGGACGCGGTGTCTGTCCACATAGGCCGGCTTGCCGCGGCGCAGGTAGCGCCGGAAGGCCTCCTTCTGGGTCGCAACCGCCCCGCAGGCCACGAGAGCCGCGGCCACATGAGGTCGGCCGACGCTGGCTCCGCGGGCAACGGACGCGACGTCGCGCGTCGCGATGGAGACGCCCAACGCCTGCAGGCGTCGCACTATCTTGTCGACGCGATCCAGGCGGCTGGCGCGGACCTGCTGCAGGGCCGCCGACAGTGCGTCATCGCCCTCGAGTACGAAGTAACCCAGGATGTGCACATCGGTATGCCGCAGCTCGCAACTGATCTCGACACCCGGGAATACGTCCAGGCCCTCCTCGCGGCCGGTCAGCATCGCCTCAGCCACGCCCGACATGGTATCGTGGTCGGTGATGGCGATGGCGGTCAACCCAGCTCGACTGGCCTCGCGCACGACCTGTGCCGGCTCCAGGGTCCCGTCAGACGCTGTTGTATGTATGTGTAGGTCAACACCCATGATGGCCCTTCCAATAGGGTGGCCCGAAGGCATCGCTGTCGCGCCGCGGAGGCCGACCACCGGACAACCGCTCTATCGTGCTTCCGCAGACTAGCCGCTGTGACCTTTGTCTGCCGCGAAACCGGGGGCTCCCGGCATTGCGAGTCCAAAGGGTCTGCGGGCGCCCCTCACACCAGACGCCACAAAGGCCCCGGCAAGCTGCTGGCCGGGGCCTTGCAAGGTGCTGCGCAACGTGTCCTGCGGCCTTAGTTACCCGCCGACAACGGCCTGCGTCTCCTTGTCGAAGATGTGGGCCTTGTTCATGTCCATGACCACATCAAGCTTCTCACGCTCTTTGGCGTCGGTGGCACTGTCCACGCTGGCCACCAGGGTATCGGTGGCCGCTGACAGATAGAGCACCGACTCCGCACCCATCGGCTCAATGACATCGACATCCACCTGCACAGTGTTCCCGGGGGTCGGCTCGACGACGGGCGACAGGGCACTGTCGTAGATGTCGCTGGGGCGGATCCCCATGAGTACCGGCTTGCCTGCATGGGTCTCGTAGGCGACGGCCCTTTCGCTGGGCACCTCGAGCTTGAACGCCCCCGCGTCCACCCACAGCGTCCCGTTCTGCTGCACAAGCACGGCATCGACGAAGTTCATCGCCGGGCTGCCGATGAACCCCGCGACGAACACGTTCACAGGATGGTTGAACAGGTTCAGAGGCGTGTCAACCTGCTGCACGACGCCGTCGAGCATGACCGCGATGCGGTCGCCCATGGTCATGGCCTCAACCTGGTCGTGTGTCACGTAGATGGTGGTGATTCCCAGGCGGCGATGGAGCTTGATGAGCTCAGCGCGCGTCTGCACACGCAGCTTGGCGTCGAGATTGGACAAAGGCTCGTCCATGAGGAACACGGCAGGCTCACGGACGATGGCTCTGCCCACGGCGACTCGCTGACGCTGCCCACCCGATAGCTCCTTGGGCCTGCGCCTGAGGAGTTGCTGTATCCCCAGCATGTCCGCGGCCTGCTCCACGCGGCGCTTGATGTCGTCCCGTGGCACCTTCCGCAGTTTCAGGCCGAAGGCCATGTTCTCGTATACGCTCATGTGCGGATAGAGCGCGTAGTTCTGAAAGACCATGGCGATGTCGCGGTCCTTGGGCGCCACGTTGTTGACGAGTCTATCCCCGATGAATATCTCGCCCTCACTGGCCTCTTCCAGCCCCGCGACCATCCGCAAACAGGTCGTTTTCCCGCAACCTGAGGGCCCGACCAGCACCAGGAACTCTCCGTCATTGATCTTCAGGCTGACGTTGTGGACCGCCACAACGTCGCCAAAACGCTTGCTCAGGTTATTCAGGGTGACGCCCGCCATTTTGCCTGATCCTCCTGTGTAAAACAGCCGACAAGCTACGTCGAGGCGGCGCCGCCGCCTGGATATGACTATAGGAGCCACTGACAGCCGGTCTTATGGCATAGGCCCGGGACGCAAGTGGGTTCGCCACCCGTGCCTGTCGGCAGAGCGCCGCGACCGTTGGGGCGCGCCACGCAAAAATGCCCGGTCTCAACGACCGCCCGGGCACACACACAAGATTATAGTTTTGCGCGCGGACGCTGTCAAACCTCAGGAAGCCCGGAAATCCGGCTCCGTCGCGGCCGCCGCAAGCCCATCTCGCGCCCCGCGACACACGATGGGAATAAACCCCCGATGCCCCTCGGCCCCACATCAGGTGGCCGCTCTGAGCTCGGGCTTGCCCGTCACGGTTGTCTGCACAAGGACCTCCACGAGTACGTCCTCCCCGTGGCTGGAGAAAGCCCGTCGTTCGTCCACGGTGTGCCGCACCTGCCGCGAGGCGGTACCGGCGTAGGACGCGCGCTCCCGGGCCAAGGCCGCGGTCTCAGTCTTCGCCGACTCGATGGCCTGCGTCAGGTCGTCATACTCGGAACGCCCGGAGCGCGTGTGCACCACGTAGTTAGCGATCTCTCCGGGGCGAATCGTCGCCGATTCGCGCACGACGACCTCACTGGCGATGGCCCCGATGGCATTGGCCACCTCGGCGTGGGGAGGTATCACGACCGGCCCGCCAAGGTATTCACCAACCTTGGGGAAGAACGGTTCGACGGGCGCGCCGATGGCGACGATGGCCCGGTCATAGGTCACGGCGGCGCTCAGCTTGCCCGCGCCCGGGCCGTCGAACACCGTCCGGAGCAGTCGCGACCAGGTGTCCGGGTCCTCGCCGCAGGAGCCGGGCATCTCTTTGTCGATGATCTGGCCCGCTAGGCGCTCGACTACCGCCTGGCGCACCATCTCAACGGCCTTCTCGGGCGATGTGCCCATCAAGCCGGCGAAGACCTCGAGCCCCAGTCGCGCGGCTTCTGCGTCCCACGCTCGGAACTGGCCGGTGACGTGTAGAATATCCGTAGGAGTTAGTGCACAACGCTGGACGACTCCAAGCCCCTCGAGCCGGCGCGGCTGCAAGAGCAGCCCCGATTGCAGTCCTGCTCGCCTGGCCAGAGCCGAGCGCGAGAGCGGGCCGTCGGCCAGCGCCGCGACAACGGCCTGCTCCCCATCGTTGAGCCGCACTGCATCGGCGGAGCGCCCCAGCAGGAAGAAGTCCAGAGCGAAAGCCCTCGATCGCTCATACGTTGTGTCAACATCGATGGCCGCCAACATGTCTCTGGCCGACGGGTACTCGTGGCACAGGTAGGCCAGAGGGATGACACGTCGCGGCCCGACGAGGAGCTTGCGGTCGGCGGTGAAGTCAAGATGGCTGTCACCGCCCAATCCCACGGTGGAGATGTCGGCGGCCTCGACGCTTGTGCGCCAGCCGCCTACCCGCGCCCCCTCGGGGTCGACGCGCACAAGCCCGTCCTCGATAATAGCAGTGTCCGTGGTGGTGCCACCCATGTCCAGGATGATCGCGTCCCGCAGCCCGGTCAGGTGCTTGGCCCCCGAGACGCTTGCCGCCGGACCCGACAGGATGGTCTCTATGGGCCGTTCCAGCGCGGTACGCCGGTTCACCAGAGAGCCGTCACCTTTCACTACCATTGTCGTGGCTCGCACACCGCGCCCGACCAGAGAGTTCTCCACGGCATCCAGCAACTCGCGCACGAGGGGTAGCAGACGGGCGTTGAGGATGGCGGTGTTTGCCCGGTTCACGAAGTTCAGTCGTGATGACAACTCGTGCCCACAGATCACCGGCAGCTTGCACCGCGAGGCGATAATCTGCTTGATCGCGAGCTCATGGGACGGGTTCTTCACTCCCGCGTAGCCGGACACTGCGAAGGCGTCCACGCCCGCCTGCAGCATTTCGTCCACGACGGCGCGTACCTCGGCGGGGTCGACGGGCACCAGTTCGGTGCCGCCGATGGTCATCTCCCCCCGCACAAAGCTCGCGGGCGTCCAGTCAACCGGCGCCCTGCCACCGATGGCCGAGCACATGATGATCGCGCCGGGTTGGCCGCCCTTGGCCTCCACGATGGCGTTTGTGGCCAGCGTCGTCGACAGCGCAACAAGCTCGATGCGCTCTGGCTGCGCGAGCCGCAGCAGATCAAGGGCGTTGTTGATGCCCACCATGAGGTCGTGGGGGGTCGTGAGTGCCTTCGATTTGGCGAGCACGGTCTCCGCGGCCAGATCGTAGATCACGCAATCGGTGTAAGTGCCTCCGGCATCGATCCCCAGGCCCACGCGCTGGTCGGCGGTCAAGGGTTGGGGGCCGTGGGCGCTCTCGGGCCCGTCACACGACCCGTTGTCGCGTGCAGTCTCAGCGGGCTTGTCCGGCCCCAGAGGCCCCGGGTCGGCGTCTGCCGAGGCCGCGGGCTCGGGCGCCCGCGACACAGTCGCCGTTGATGCCCCCTGAGCGTCGCTACGTATTGTGATGGCCTCGAAGATCCGGTCGTCACCGGTGAGCGCCGAGCGCTGGCCGGGCTCAAGCACCAGCACCCGCGAGAGGTCCCACCTGCCGGCGAGCAACTCACGCAGCAGGGAAACGTCCCCCGTAAGGCGCTCGTACTCCCAGCCATACTCCTGCGCCATGGCTTGTGCGTATCGCTCGTATTTGGTCGTGTCGCCATAGCCGGTGTCGATGAAGCAGGAGCGCGTGTAGGTTCGCTTCCAGCTATCGAGGAAGTGGATGATGTGGTCTGCGTTCGCCTCGCCGAACTTATCGGACAGCTCGCGGAAGCGCGGGTCGATCTCGGCGTCATTCTCGCCACTGGTGCGAGGTCCACCACCGGAGGACTTCTTCTCGTACCAGCCCGGTGTTGTGTAGTAGGTGCCGGGGTGTCGGGCAAACTGCCGCCTGTACTCCTCGCGTGAGCCAAGGAACAGGGTCATACAGTCGTGGACTCTGGGGATGACGACACGGGTATCGCGTGCGATCAGTCCTGAAGTCCCGCGTCCGCACAGGCCATAGCCCAGGACGACGGCGCCATAGCCTCGCCCTACGGCAGCGTCGATCTGCTGCTGAGCCTGTTCGCGGAGAAGCTCGGGCGTAGCGTGCAGGCCCGCGTCGAGGAAGTGCAGATGGATCTCATTGCGCGTCTCAGATGCGATCTTCGTCAGTTCGGGCTCGAGAACTCCGCAAGCGACGACTCGTAGTTTCACTATGCCTGGACCTCTGCTGTATCATCTGCCCGAGGGCAGCGCCGGGGATGCCCCACCGTGGCTGTGTGGCCCCCGCAATTTACGCGGGACCCATCATGCCGGGTTTGCCACGAGCTTGTCAATCTCCTTGCGCAACTCACAGGCCGCCTGCTCGAAGGGGACTTTGCGCAGCACTTGCCCTCTTCGGAAGATCGTGACCATGTCCTTGCCCCCCGCGAGGCCAACATCGGCTTCCCGGGCCTCCCCCGGACCGTTCACCTCGCAACCCATGACGGCCACGACAATGTTGGCGTCCAGGTCGTTCAGCATGCCGGCAACCTCGCGCGCCAGGGCCGGCAGGTCGACACGGCACCTCCCGCACGTGGGGCATGAGACCAACTCAGGACCCACGCGGAGCCCCAGTGAACGCAGGATCTGGCAACCCACGCTCACTTCGGCGGCGGGCTCGTCGGTCAGCGAGACCCGCAGAGTGTCGCCGATGCCTTCGGACAGCAGGATGCCCACGCCGATGGCGGACTTCACGGTGCCCGATTCACCGAACCCGGCCTCGGTCACACCGATATGCAAGGGCAGGTCGCTCTCGGCCGCGAACAGCCTGTTGGCCCGCACGGTGCGCGAAACATCTGAGGCCTTGATGGACACGACCAGGTCATCGAAGCCCAGGCGCTGCATGCGCCGGGCACTGCGCAGGGCGCTTTCGGCGCACGCCTCGGCCGTCGGTCCACCGTACTTGTGGGCGATGTCCTGCTCCAAGGACCCTGCGTTCACGCCCACGCGGATGGGTATCTGGGCCTGTTGCGCGGCCCCAATTACAGCCGCGAGCTTCTCGTCGTCGCCGATGTTCCCCGGGTTGATCCGCAGCTTGGCGGCACCGCGCGCGGCGGCCTGCACCGCAAGCCGGTAGTTGAAGTGGATGTCGGCCACCACGGGCAGGGCGCTTTCGGCGCAGATGCGCTCGAACCCGTCCAGGGCCTTGCTCGAGGGGATCGCCACGCGGATGATATCGGCGCCGGCCAGGGCACAACGTTTGATCTGTTCCAGGACCAGGTCGGGCGCAGCCGTATCGGCCTTGGTCATGCTCTGCACCGAGACCGGGGCCGCCCCCCCAATACCCACACCGCCGACAGACACCTGTCTCGTCTGCCGGCGGGGCCAACTCGATCCGCTGTCACTTAGACTACCCATTGCCAACGCCTCAGTACGTCCCGTACTTGATCAGGTTCGCGATATCCTTGTACGCCATCAGCAGGAACAAGTTCAGCACGATCACCAGGCCTGCGACGCGGACGAACATCTCCAGGCGCCGGTTGAGAGGTCGGCCGAAGATGCCGTAGATGGCCTCCACGCCCATCAACAGAATCTGCCCGCCGTCAAAGGGAGGTATGGGCAGCAGATTGATCACAGCCAGGTTTGCGCTAATGAGGGCACACAGGCCCAGAACGGAAGCCCACCCCAGTTTGGCCGTCTCTGCCGTCATGGCCATGATGCCGATGGGACCGGTGGGCTCGGCGGCGATCCTGCCCAGAATCATCAGCCGGAAGGTCTCGAACACCATCACTACGGCCTGCGTGGACTGGGCGACGGCGAGCTTCAGCCCCGCGAGGGCGCCCGTGCGACGTAGCTCGGGCCCCAGCGTTATGCCGATGCGCCCCACAGAGCGATGCGGATTGATCAGCTTGCCTTCGCCGTTGACCATCTCAAGCCGCTGAGTGCTTGATGCGGGAGTGATGCTCAATGCCACCTGCCGGCCCTCGCGAAGGACCGTGAGCCGTATCTGCCGATCAGGGTTCCCTGAGATGAAGCGGTGTACGGCGAATTGGTCGGCAGGGGCGAAGCGCACTCCCAGGACGTTCCCGGCGAGCTCGTCCCCCTGTTCGGGGCCAAAGCTCTTAGGTACCGACGCCAGCTCCCCGGCGGCAGGCGCTTCGACGGACACGATTGATTCTTCGAAGCTCGTCGCCGTGCTGTCGACCAGCCATATCTTCTCGTCCTTGGCCGGGCCCTTCTGCAGGGCCCGGAGCACGTCGGCCGGGACCGCGACAGGGGTGTCACCCACCTGAAGGAGTCTGGTGTCGGGCTTGAGACCGATCCGCTCACCAAGGGATCCCTTCGTGACGGAGACGATCTCGGTGGAGTGCAGGCTGCCGCCCACCCCAATGATCTTGTCGTCCGGCTGAACGCCCGCGATGCCGGCCGGCTCGCCAGGGAACACCTTACGAATGATGACGTCGTTGCCCTCAGCCGCTACTCCCGAGAAGACGTTGATGCTCCAGTACAAGGCCACGGCCAGCACGACGTTCATGAACACCCCGGCGCACAGGACTATCAGGCCCTGCCACTTGGGGCGAGTGAAGAAGCCATCGCGGGCATCGCGTTCGCCGGGTTCCATTCCGGCGATCCGTACAAAGCCGCCGAAGGGCACGAGGCGGATGGCGTAGAGGGTCTCGCCTATCTTCCGGCGCCACAGCGCCGGACCGAAGCCCAGAGCAAATTCGTGCACAGCCATGCGGCTGGCCTTGGCCGCCAGGAAGTGCCCAAGCTCATGGCAGTACAGGCACAGGCCCAGCACGACCATTACGGCTATGACCGCGTTCGTCCCAGCCAGCAGAGACTCCATGAGGAAATCCACCTGTCAAAGCATCGTGAAACGGGATGATCGGTGCGCGGCAAGCCGACACGTCAAAGGCTCTGCGCCGCGGCCTGCACGAAGGCTCTCGCCTCTGCGTCGGCGTGAGCCACCGTCTCGACTGAGATGATGTCCACCGGGTCATGCGCCTCGAGGGTCCGCTCCACAAGCTCGGGGATGTGCATAAACCCGATGCGCCCCTCAAGGAACAACTCCACCGACTTCTCATTGGCCGCATTCAGAGCCGCCGGATAGCTCCGGCCACTCTCCCCGGCCTCATAGGCCAGCCGCAAGCACGGGAACTTGCTGAAGTTCGGCGCAGCGAAGGTCAGCTCGCCCATCTGGGCCAGGTCCAGCCGTGGCAGCTCATTCGGCTTGCGCTCAGGCCACGTAAGGGCGTATTGGATGGCAAAGCGCATGTCGGGCAAGGTCAATTGCGCAAGCGTCGAGCCATCAACGAACTCCACCATCGAGTGGATCACGCTCTGGTGGTGTATCAAGATATCGATCTGGGAGAAGTCGAGCTCGAACAGCCACTTGAGCTCAAAGACTTCGAAGCCCTTGTTTGCCAGCGTTGCTGAATCGACGGTGATCTTCGGCCCCATGTTCCATGTGGGATGAGCGAGAGCCATCTGAGGGGTGACCTCGGCCAGCTTCTCGCTGGACAAGTCTCGGAACGCGCCGCCGGAGGCGGTGAGGATCACCCGCTGAAGGTGTGCGCGAGGCCGGCCCTCCAGGCACTGGAATACGGCGGATATCTCCGAGTCGATCGGGATGAGTTGGGCGCCGGATCTACCGGCCGCCGTCGTCACCAGCTCCCCGGCCGCGACCAAAGGCTCCTTGTTGGCGATGGCGACGCTGATGCCGGCGTCCAGAGCGGTCAGGATGGGCGCCAGGCCGGCCACGCCGGAGGCGGCGGCCACGACGAGGTCTGGCCGGCAATCCCTCACCAGGCCACAGATGCCCTCCGTCCCCACACCGATGGTGGCGGCTGAGGCCGACCGCCGCAACTCTCGCCCCGCGGTCTCATCGGCGAGCCCCAGAACGGCCACGTCGAACTGCTGGCCCTGCGCCACCAGGCCATCGACGTTCGTCCCCGCCGCCAGACCCACCACCTGGAAAGCTCCCGGGTGGGCGGACACCACGTCCAGCGTCTGACGCCCGATCGAGCCGGTCGAGCCGAGTACGAAGAGCCTCCTGGGCGTTTCCGGTGAGTTCACAATTCCTCTACCTGGCGTGCATAGCTTGATTCGCGTACGTTGCAGTGTGTTGTCAGCATAGCCAGCCATCATAGGTCGAGTCAAGCCGCGGCCGCAACGAGGCGTAACGCTCACGTAAACAACCCGTTTACATGCTCAAGTTCGTGGCCGCGCGGGCCGATCATTGCGTGTTCGGCGTATTCCGGGGGGCAAGCGCCCACAAGAAAGAAACTGCCCGCCAGAGACGTGGCGGGCAGGCTGTGTGTAACGCGACTGCAACGGATGACGTTACTTGTCGTATAGCGCCACCGCCTGGTACACGCCAAGCCTGGGTACCGTAAACCCATCTTCTGTCAACGCCAGCTCATCTCCCTCGGGTTCCAGCACCACACGCGAGACGCGCTGCGACAGTTGGGGCGCGAGGCTTACGCGGATGTCACTGATGAAGTCGACCTCGCCCTTCCCGTGTATGGCCGGCCCGGGGCCGTAGCCGTGGTTGAGGAAGTGAACCAGCGTGCGGCCCGGCTGTTGACACACATTCACCTCGACCTGGGTGCAGCCCGCCAGAGAGACCATCGGCTGCTCAAGCAAGTATCGCACGCAGTTGCCGGCCAGCGTGCGGGGCCACGGACACCGTTCAGCGTCCCTGTTGCGTACCGTCAGGGGGATGGCGCTTGCCATCACGATGCCTTCGCCCAGAGTGTTCACCACCATCCCAGGCGGGCGCTGGGCCTCATCCTCCCGGGCCCAATAGTTCGCTACCGTCTGGATGTCACTGGTGCGCACCTTGTCACGGAACTGAGGGACGAGGTGGGCCACCGTGCAAGCTGTCTCCGGCTCGAGTATGGCCGCGCTTTTGGCGTACACCAGCACGGGTTCCCCCGGTGGTAGGTCGGCGACCAGCACGGGGTCCTTCGGCTCCAGGTAGAACGCGTAGGCCTGCCGCTGACTACGAAGCTCAGCGCCGATCAGGTCCTGCATGAGCCGGTCACCATCGTGGAGCTGCTCGGAGGGGTCCTCGATGAACAAGCGCCCCCCTGCCCGGACGTACTGAGCCAGTGCGGTCGCCTCCTGCGAGTTGATGCCGCGCCCGGCGGGGACAATGATCAGCCCGTACTTGTCCAGTCCGGCCGGCGGACGTGATCCCAACGTCCGGGCCGAGGCCCCGGCCTGTAGGTCCATGAAGACATTGAACTGCACGTGAGCTTGCCTGAGCAACTCGGCCCACGCATCGCATCCGGCCGGTCCCCCCTCGGGCGCCAGCAGGCCCGCCTCATAGACGGGAGAGGCGTTCTTCAGCAGGTCCTGCCGCTGTCGTATCCAGCGGCTCCACTCGGTGAGCTGCGTCACGTTGGCCGATGACAGCCGGCCATCCGGCGCGTGGGTGATCCCGATGGTGTAGGTGCCGCCGGCGATCAAGGTACCCAGGCTCTCGAGCTTGATGAGGGTAGCCGGCTTGAGCTGGTTATGCGACCAGCACACCTCCGCGCAACTGAGCAGCTCAAAGGGGCGCTCATCGTTCCGATGGCTCTTCGAGGTCAGGCTCAAAGACACCGGGTCATGGGCCTCGCCCGACAAGAAGTCGGCAAGGTCGTCGCAGGCCCTGTAGCCGACCTGGCGGCGGCGGCCGGCACCGTTGAAGGTCAGGCAAATCGGGCGCTCTTGTGACATCAGCATCGTCTTGAGCTGCGTGAGAAACCCACGGTACGTGCGCATGCGGAACTCATCGTGTCTCGGCTCGCCGGCGGCGTCCAACAGGTGTTCGCCTGCATACCACTCGGAGTATTGCCGGTGGCAGTGGTCGCAAAAACATGTGTCGCGCGTCATGTCCTCCGTATGTTGGGGCAGGTACAGGATGTCGATCCACACACCGTCGACCTCGTACCGGGTCACGACCTCCTCAATCTGCTTTACCGCGAAGTCCCGGTACGGGCTGTTGAGGCACAGCCAGTGATAGTGGGAGAACTGCCCGTAGTTGGGCTGATGGACGCGGCCGGCCATGTCGCGAACGCGCCACTCGGGATGCTCGCTCCCCACCAGGCTGTCCAGAGTGAGTGAGTAATAGGCCATGACCCGGATGCCCCGTTTTGCGCAAGCTTGTACCTGCTCGCCGAAGTAGTCCCGGTCCGGCTTCTGAGCGCAGAGGTCCGACGGGTACAGCAGGAAACCGTCGTGGTGACCTGTCAGCAGCGTCACGGACCGGAAGCCAATCCGCTCCCAGCATTCCGCGTAATGCTCCGGATCGAAGTGTGATCGGTCCGTTGTCCACGCCGGGCTGATGAAGTGGGGGATGCCCCGAATGGGCTCTTCATGCAACCACGGAAACAGTCGTGCGACTTCCTCCGGCGTCCGGATCAGTGGGTTGGCAGCCATGATGGAAGCTCCGTGTACGTCAGGATGCAGGATTCTACCGGCGCCCGGCCGCCGGGACGGGCCGCGGGCGCCGGAACTCTGTGAACAGGTGCAGCCATGGCACGCGAAGCGTCTCGCGTGCCATGCAGGTCACGTCTGTGGGGGCGCGACAGCTCACGCCTGCCCCATTAGCCGCGGAACAGCCCCGCGCTGCCGCCAATGCTGTCGTCTTCCTTCATCAAGGCGTCGTCGCCGAACTGCTCGATGAGCTTGTCGGCATTCTGCGAAACCTTCTTGATGGCCGCCGCGTACTCATCGATGATCTCGGGCCGGTAGTGCTTGAACCACGGAATGCTGTAGCAGCGCGCCGGCATGCTCTCGGTCTTCGGCAAGCTACCCCTTGGCTGGCGCAGATCGCGGTCGGAGTTGGCGATGATCGTCGGCTTGCCATGGCCGTAGATGTCGGCCTCATGGAACAGCGGGTGGGTGTGCAAGAGCATGTTTGCTCCGGGATGGATACCGCAGCCCTCGGCGCTCACGGCTTCGCAGAACTTGGCTACACTCAGGCCGCCAAGCTCCTCGGGCACGTAGATGCCGTGTGCGGCGTACCAACCGCCACAGTCGGAGCCGGAGTCCTTCGCGGGTCGGTGGGCGCGCACACCGGGCGTATCCTCCAGAAGGTCCCAGAAGTAGTTCATCGCCTTCTGAATCTGCTCGCATCGCGCCCGGTAGTGTTTGAGTTGCACGCGTCCGCATGCCGACGAGAGCTGGTGCATGCGGTACTTGTACCCGCCCCACGGCAGGCCCGCGAAGGGCGCAAGAGACGGGTCCTTACAGTCCGTGCCGGTGCGCTCATAGTGTCCCCAGGCCGCCGCGCGCTCCCACAGCAGGCGGTCGTTGGTCAGCAACATCCCGCCCTCACCGACAGCGAGGGCCTTGCCCGACATCACCGAGAATGCGGACATATGGCCGATGGTGCCCACCAGGCGCCCCTTGTAGTGGGCCCCGTGGGCGTGGGACACGTCCTCGATCACCTTCACATTGTGCTTCTCAGCGATCTGCATGATCGGGTCCATATCGCACGGGTAGCCGCAGTAGTGGACGGGAATGATGGCTTTCGTGCGCTCGGTGATGCGATGCTCGATGTCGGCCGGGTCGATGCACAGGCTATCTGGCTCGACCTCGGCGAACACAATGGTCGCCCCCAGCGAGAAGGCGGGCAGCACTGAGGCCCAGTAGGTGAGGCTGGGGCCGATGATCTCATCGCCGACGCCGACTCCGCAGGCCCACATCGAGCTCTGTAGCGCCGCTGTGCCACTACTGAGGCCCAGGGCATACTGCATCCCATGCCATTCGGCGTAGTCGTTCTCAAACTCGTGGGTGACGTCGGTGCCCGACATACCGCCTCGCCGGAGCACCTCAAGTACCGCCTGCTCGTCCTCTTCGGTAACGATGGGCCACGTGAACATGTCGCCGGAGTCGCTCTGAACGGCCTTCGGGCCGCCAAGGAGCGCAAGTTCGCTTGATGCCATCTGTATCGACTCTCCTGGGAAAACCTTCGATTGCCTGGCCGCCATGCAACGCAAGTTGCGCACCCATGGCCGGCCGCGTGTTGCTTGGTCATATTCCAGCTTGGACCACCCATCACCTTCCGGCCTCGTGTTGCTTCGTGCCCCCCGGTTTCATACCTTCCACGTCGACGAGGGCCCCGGCGCCCTCCGACCCAGAGGAACTTGAGCACGCCCTGCCGAAGAAGACCACCTCACAGGATGCGAGAAGACGGCCAGACCATCGTAGCGACAACGGGAGGGTGCGTATGCGTCAGTCCCACGCCGGACCTGCTGCCGTGTTGCTGATATCGCTGCTGTTGCCAATGGCCGCGCTTGCCCAGGACACCCCCGTCTACAAGAACCCTCAGGCACCCATTGAGGATCGAGTCGCGGATCTGCTGGGCAGGATGACTGTGCAGGAGAAGGTGGCCCAACTGGGCGGCACCGGGATGGATACGCCGGACAACGAGCGCCTGGGAATCCCGGGCTTCAAGATGGCCGACGGGCCCCACGGGGTCCGCCACGGTAAGTCTACGTGCTTCCCCACGCTATTGGCGCTAGGGGCGACGTGGGATGTCGGTCTCGTTGAGCGCATCGGAGGCGCGCTGGGACGAGAGTTCCGCGGTAAAGGCCGCTACGTCGCGCTCGGTCCGTGCATCAACATCATCCGGGACCCAAGAGGCGGGCGCAGCTTTGAAACCCTGGGCGAGGACCCCTACCTCATCGCCCGTCTGGCGACGGCCTACATTCAGGGTATGCAGGCCGAGAAGGTCATCGCCACCCCCAAGCACTTCGCCTGCAACAACCAGGAGAACGACCGCGGAAAGACCGACGTGCAGATCGGTGAGCGTACCCTACGGGAGTTCTACCTGCCCCACTTCAAGGCCGCCATTCAGGAAGGCGGCGCGTGGAGCATCATGTCGGCCTACAACCGTGTGAACGACACCTACTGCACGGCCAATCGCCACCTGCAGCGGGACATACTCAAAGGCGAGTGGGGCTTCAAGGGCTTCATCATGTCCGACTGGGGCGCCTGTCATACGACCTACGCGGCGATCAACGGTGGCCTGGACGTGGAGATGCCGAATCCGGCTCACTTCGGCGATGGCCTGCTGCGCGCGGTCGAGAGCGGCGAGGTGCCCATCGCGCTCATCGACGACGCGGTCGCCAGGACTCTCCGCGCCAGGTTCTGGGCCGGAGTTTTCGAAGAGCCGGTCGAGCCCGATGAGAGCAAGATCAACACGCCCGAGCACCAGGCCCTGTGCCTGCAGGCCGCGCGCGAAGCCATCGTTCTGCTCAGGAATGAGGGCGATCTGCTGCCCCTGGATCCGGCCACGGTGGAGCGCATCGCTGTGATCGGTCCCAACGCCAATGTCGCGCGCCCCACGGGCGGCGGCAGCAGTCACATCACGCCCTATTATGCGGTCTCGCCTCTGGATGGCATCCGCAGCCGGGCCGGCGAGGGCGTCGAAGTCGTCTTTGCCCAGGGGCTGCAGATGGGCGAAGAACTGGGCTTGTCCCCCATCAAGCCCGAGATGCTCAAGCCCCCGGGTGATGAAACCGGCGCGCACGGCCTGCTGGGCGAGTACTTCACAAACATGACCCTTTCCGGCAAGCCCGCGATTACCCGCATCGACGAGACGATTGACTTCGACTGGGGCCAGGGCGCGCCCGCCGACGGCGTCGGCCGCGACGGCTTCTCGATCCGCTGGCAGGGAACCATCACGGTGGATAAGACCGGCGAGTACTGGTTCGCCACCACCTCGGATGATGGCGTCCGGCTGTGGGTCGATGGGCGTCAACTCATCAACGTCTGGGCCGACCACGGCGCCCAGACAGACCGACAGCAGGTCAGTCTGCAGGCGGGCGAGGTCTACGGCATCAGGCTGGAGTACTACGAAAACTCAGGCGATGCGGTCATCAAGCTGGGCTGGTCTGAGCCCGCCGCGCAGGATGCGGGCCTGCTCGAGGCCCGCCGGGCCGCCGCAGATGCAGATGTGGCGATTGTCGCGGTGGGCACCAGCCCCCGGATCGAGACCGAAGGGCGCGACCGGGGCACCCTCAAGCTCCCCGCCGGCCAAGACGAGCTCATTCAGGCCGTCGCCGAGGCCAACCCGAACACCGTGGTCCTGCTGGTCAACGGCTCCGCCGTGTTCATGGACCCATGGGTCGATACGGTGCCCGCAATCGTGCAGTGCTGGTTCAGCGGACAGGAGGCGGGCAACGCCATCGCCGATTTGCTGTTCGGCCTGCACAACCCCAGCGGGAGACTGCCCGTGACCTTCCCGCGCAATGACGGGCAGATGCCCGGCTTCGACAACCAGTATGAGACCATCGGCACCGCGCGCGGCTACCGCTACTACGACGGCCAGCAGATCGAGCCCCTGTTCGCCTTCGGCCACGGCCTGAGCTACACCCGCTTCGCCTACAGCAACTTACGTCTGACACCACAGCGCATATCCGCCGACCAGCAGGTGACGGTCCGCGTGGAAGTCGCCAATGTGGGAGACCGGGCCGGCGACGAGGTCGTGCAACTCTATGTGCGTGATGTCCAGGCCGGCATCGAAAGGCCCGTGCAGGAGTTGAAGCGATTCCGCCGCGTATCCCTCAATCCGGGAGAGACCCAGACGGTGGAGTTCACGCTGGCGACACAGGACCTGTCCTACTACGACGTCAACGCCAAAGGTTGGGTGGCGGAGCCCGGCGGGTTCGAGGTTCGCGTCGGGGGCTCGTCTCGCGACATCGCGACCAGGGCCGTCTTCGAGCTGATCTAGGGCCAGGGCCACGACGGCCCACTTCCGTACCGCGGGAATGGGCGGGGCCCGAGCTAGACATGAAAAGAGCGCTCCCCGAATGCCGGAGGGAGCGCTCTGGGTTACAGCCACAACGGCCGGTGCGACGCCGCACCCCAGTAGTCTGAGGGCGACGGCGCGGTCGTGTTGCTGGCCCTGCCCACACGCGTCAACTACAGACGGCGCCGCCTGCACCCGGTCTCGCAGCCGGGCAGGCAATCAGATGGGCTCTGGACCTATGGGCCGTCTGCGGCGAGCGTCCAGTGGTAGTTGGCGAGACCTTTGGTAACGCTGCCGTTCCAGGAGGTGTTCGCGCCGTCAGCCGTGAGCCATTTTGCATGGCCGTCCGCGAACGCGATGTTCCAGCCATTATTGTGGTTGGCCTGGTTGATGTAGCTGCCGGGGTCGCCGCAGTGCGCCCGGCTGTTCAGTCCGGCCTCGATGAAGTGGATGGTACCCGCGGGGTCTTTGACCCCCGAGTCCTTAGCCCCGACCATCTCCGTGTTGGGCTCGTATGAGTGGTCCGGGAAACCAACGCAGGTGTGGGGGCCGTTGTCGCTGGGGCACATCCAGACCTGCCTGTTCTTCATGTACGGATCGAGAATGTCGACGTACCAGTAGTTGGTGCCGCAGTAAGGGCTGACATAGGGCCCGCCCGGCGCGGCCGGGTTGCTGGTCTGCATTCGGTCGTAAACGTTCCGCTCGTCATAGTCACCCTTGTACATCTGCGCTGCCAACCCGATCTGCTTCAGGTTGCTCAGACAACTCGTCTGTCGGGCTTTCTCACGGGCTCTTGCGAAGACTGGGAATAGTATGGCGGCGAGAATCGCGATGATCGCGATCACGACCAACAACTCAATCAACGTGAAGCCACTGCGTCTCATCGTCTGCACCCCTTCGTGTTGAGTGACTGCTCGCTCACGGGTGCTATGGAGCTATGCACGCAACTCCCGAGCACCCATGATACGGTACTCTTGCAAATCGCAATTGTCAAATGAATGCGCACCTACACATAGACAGCAAATCCAACCTATATCTGCTCTACATATTACAGGATCGCGCCGTGGCTGCGTGGGGCTCCTTTGTCCGTTGGACTCGGGAACCGGGTCATGCCATCAGACATGTCCGCGACCGTCAGGACGGCGCTGAAATGTGCTCGCCTGTCGGGCATCCCCTCTTCGGTGAACCAGCGAATAGGAGGTAGGCTCCGGGCCGCTGAGTGCATCCCTGCGGCGCGGGCAAATCCGAGGGAAGGCCCGAAGCGCGAGACCCAAGGTTGGCAGGGGGACAATCGGCCTGGATGCGCAGGAGGCCCTTGACGTAGCTGTTGATGCAGCATCGGCAAACCCCCTGCCTTGCGGGGCGACCGCCCAGTCGCCATTCGTCCCTGCGACGCTGAATGCAGGAGTCCGGGATTAGACACCGAAGTTCACAATACAGGGGTCATCCACGCGACATCGGCCCTGTGAGGTGTTGTTGCGCTTGGTTGACCATTCAGTCACACGCCCGGGTGCTGACACGGACGTGGTCGACCTCGGGTGGAGTAGCAAGGAGGAGGCCCGCGATGGCCCGTAGGCTGCCGGTCTTCCCACTGGCCGCGCTCATCGCCTTGCTCGCAGCGGCGTACACTGAGGCGGCGCCGTTGAAGCCGTCCCGCAGGAACCTTGCAGTGGGCAGAGGCGTCAGGCTCAACCCGACGAGATCCCGCCCCATAATCCAAAGGCGCACGCCCACACAGGCGCCTCCCGCGGCGGCCCCCGCCCCCGACAAGTTGCGGCACCTGGCCCAACCGCGCGGCCGCAAGGCCGTGGTGACCACAGCCCTGAAGGGCCCCGCCACGGCCGGGGCCCTCAACAGATCCGTTCCCGACCTGGCCCGACTGAAGCCGACGCTGCCCTCGCGTTCTCTGGCGGGTCACTCAGTCCGCGCTCCGCTCGCCAGCGCCTCATCGAAGGCCCGCGAGGCGGCCAAGCGTCTGCCTCGGGGTATTGCCGCCCTGCCATGGACCTCAGGCGTCTTCGTGTCGCCCATACATGGCGCGCCCCTATACCAGGGCGCTCGACGCGCGTAC
>Ga0272441_10005202_pt1 | contig 22846 bp, 19 predicted proteins | sample SSMProp6N_FD_193582 | JGI IMG/M metagenome (GOLD analysis project Ga0272441, IMG submission 193582) | Marine sediment archaeal communities from Little Sippewissett salt marsh, Falmouth, MA, United States - SSM-Prop-6N | ecosystem: Environmental > Aquatic > Marine > Wetlands > Sediment ...
CGGCGACGAGGCGGCGGCCATCCGGCGCCACCTGCCTCCTGAAGCGGCGCACGTCGAATCGCCCGACCGAGTGGCCGCCATCCGCAGCGCCGTCGAGAACAAGTCGGGGGACGTGGCCGTCCTGGACGACGGTTTCCAGCACCTGCGGCTCCGGCGCGACCTGGACATCGTGACGATCGACGCGACGCGGCCGTTTGGTTCGACCGGGCTCACCACAGGCGGTTGCGGCCACCTGTTGCCGCGCGGCCTGCTGAGGGAGCCGGTGAGCGCCTTGCGCCGGGCCCACGTGGTGGTCATCACCCGCAGCGACCAGGCGAGCGCCGAGGACGTCGCGCGGATCGAGGCCCGCGTGCGGAAGCACCTGCCGCCGACGGGCCTGCTGCTGCACGCCGTTCACGTGCCGACCGCCCTGGTAACGATGGACGGCCGGAGCGAGTCGCCCGACGTGCTGAACGGGGCCGACGTGTTCGCCTTCTGTGGCCTGGCCAACCCGGCGGCGTTCTATCGCACACTTGCGGATCTGGGCGCCCGCGTTGTGGCGGCGCGCGACTACCCGGACCATCATGCCTATGACGAGGCCGACGTTGCTGATATCATCGAGGCGTCCCGCGCGGCCGGGGGCGGGGCGGCGCTGCGGATCGTCACGACGAGCAAGGACTTCGTCAAGGTCGCCTCGGGCCACCTGGCCGCCGCGTGGCCGGCCGACGTGCAGCCTGCGGCGCTGGAGGTCGAGATGCGGCTGCGCGAGGGCGAGGCGGCGCTCGACGATGTGCTGCGCCGCGCCGTCGCCGGCACGCCGTAGACGGTTGCAGGCGAGGCGCGGGGGGCTGTTGCCCAACGGGGCGTAGGGGCACGGCCTGCCGTGCCCGTCGAACTGGTACCCGGTTTCCGCGGGCACGGCAGGCCGTGCCCCTACGGAGCAGCCGCCAGCGGGCGCGCTTGGCGGGCTGGGCAGCAGACCTGCGGGCCTTCACCCTCACCCGGCCCTCCTCGCCACAGCCACGGAGGGCCACCCTCTCCCTTCGAGGGAGAGGGGTGACGAGCCCGCCGCGCCACAGGTGCTGCTCTGCGGAGTGGCAAGACTCCGCTACGAAGCACGAGCTGAACACGTACGAGTTTGCAGAGGGCACGCGCGCGGAGGACGGGGCCTATGAAGAACCGCAAGAGGTACGAGCCGGCGGACCTGTCGGGCCTCACAATGCGGAGCATCAACGATCGCAAGCACCTGGTGGCGCTCCAGGACTTTGCCCGCGTGCCGCCCGACGGGTGCACGATGGCCGACTTCCTCGACCACCTGCCGTCGACGCCGGTCACGCGGGCCCTGGCGAGCATCGCCGAGGCGGTCGTCCAGGCGCACGAGAACGACTTCCCGGTGGTCTTCGCCATGGGGGCCCACGTCATCAAGGTGGGTCTGGCGCCGCTGGTGATCGACCTGCTGGAGCGCGGCGTGGTGACGGCCGTGGCCACCAACGGGGCAGGGGCCATCCACGACCTCGAGATCGCCCTGTGCGGGCAGACCTCGGAGGACGTCGCCGCGGGCCTGGCCGACGGCACGTTCGGCATGGTCGAGGAGACGCCCGCGCACATGAACGACGCGGCGATGCTCGGACGCCACCGCGGCCTCGGACAGGCCGTCGGCGACCTCATCAACGAGGACCCCGACGAGTTCCCGCACGGCGAGGTGTCGATCCTGGCCGCGGCCAGCCGGCTCGAGGCCGTCGCCACCGTCCACGTCGCCCTGGGCACCGACACGGTCCACATGCACCCCGAGGCCCCGGGCGGGGCCATCGGCGCGGCCAGCCTGCTGGACTTCCGCAAGCTCTGCTCGGTGGTCGCCGACATGCAGCGCGGCGTGTGGCTCAACGTCGGCTCGGCGGTGCTCATGCCCGAGGTGTTCCTGAAGGCCTACACCGTGGCCGTCAACCTCGGGGCCGACCTGTCGGGAATCGTCACCGCCAACTTCGACCAGATCCAGCACTACCGGCCGCGCGTCAACGTCGTCCAGCGGCCCACCACCCACGGCCACATGATCACGGGGCACCACGAGATCATGGTGCCGCTGGTGCACCAGATGATCGTGGATCGACTTGGGGCCGATTGAGGAGCCGTGACTCGTGGACTGATGGGTGGCATGGCGACACCGGCCGTATGGGGTCGCCATGATCCGAGGCGAGCCTTCATGGCGACGCGCCGCAGGCGTGTCGCCATGCCACCCCCGAAATCGCGAGCGACAGAGCACTGGGAGAACACGCCATGGACACCGGACCGTCGCCGTACCCGCCACCGCCGCCGGCAGAAGAGCCCGGCCGCGCGCCCGTCGCTCAGCCTGCGTCGCCGCGCAGAAGCGGCTCGACCAAGGCCACGTGGTTCCTGCTCGGGGCGGGCGCAGGCTGCCTCGGCGCGCTGGTGCTGGCGGCCCTGGTCGCCCTGCCGGCAGTGTTCCTCTTGCAGAAGAGGTCCGCGCCGAGCATGATGGGCCCGATGGCGGTCGGCCCCACGGGCTCCGCGCCTTCCGTTGGGCCCGGGGGCTTCCCCGTGACGCCGCTCGGCCTGCCCGGGACCGACAACATACGCGAATGGGAGTACTCGCCCGGCCCACGGGATGAGGCGGAAGGCTTGCTGTTCCACTACGAGCTTCAGCAGTTTGTGTTCAACAACTACGGCACGCGAGCGGAACGGGACCTGGGCGCCATTCACAGGGTCCGCATGGAGTCAGACCACCCGTGGCCGGAGCCCAAGGGACAGGTCGTCTTCAGGCTGTCCGCCGATGACGGCCGCGAGGTGGCGATCGCAGTGGACTACAACGAGACGCCCGGCGGCACGTGGCAATTCACGCTCCACGAGTACAAAGGGCCGTGAGTCGCGCCGTTCCGGGGCCGCGGCGGCGCGACGCTGGTGTAGGGCCACGGCCTGCGAGCCGTTGAGCGAGCCCGTAGGGGCCGTGCCCGTATCGAACATCGGGTGCCACGGACAGGCCGACTCCACCCCCGGCGGCCCCAAGCAGCCTCCGGCGACGATGTTCTGATTGCGGAACAGTCGAGCTGTAATGGAGACAACCCGACATGAGTTACGCTATATTCAGTGCCCTCGCTGTAATAGCATTCCTTTTAATGCTTAACGGTTTCCTCCGAGGAGCGTGGAAATCGCAGATCGATGCCGTTCTGAGCATCTTGCTGCTTGGGCTGATCGTTGCCTCTTTCTTTGTTGGTGGATGGAAGCTCGGTCTCCTGTCCATAGGGGTAGTATTTGTTTCGGGTCTGGTCGGCCGCCCATTGGCTGCACGCACGGCCTCGAAACTCTTCTCTTGCTCGTCCAATGGCCGAAGCGGTGCGTATGGCGGTCTGCCACCCAAACAACTCGAACGTATATCGCAGGAACTCGGACGCCCAACCGACCCTGGCAAACTGATTGATGAAATGCTTACTGGCAAGCATAAACGTGAGAGTGCGGTTGAAGCGCTGATGGACTATTGTGAAGCACAAGACGCGATACAGACAATTATGAACGACTTTCAGGTGTCTCGTGATGACTTGAGGGAATTGTATGCCCAACTTGAACTTGCTGGTGCCGGGCAATGGGCAGGCGGCCACTGGGTGGCTGCCTCTGCAATTGCTTATCCCGAAGCGATTCGTTACGTCCTTGCACGTGGTGATGACGCCAAGCTCGAAGTTGCGTTCAAGTTGATCATGCACTTCGAGCGGGGCGCACCACTGGAACCCTAGTGCTCTGTCGCAAGTGAAGTCATGCGTGCTACTCACAAACGAACGTCAAGGCGTTCGTGGGTGGCGCCGAGTGCGGCCGGTCTTCGGTTGCGCTTCCTGTGAGCCCGCTTCAGCGGGCTTCGCCCCGAGCGAGCCCTGAGCTTGTCGAAGGGCGAGTCGAGGGGTTCAGGCCAGGGCCTCTGGCCCTGGTGATAAGGCGCGGCCCCTTCTTCTTTCTTCTTCTTTCTCCAGCCCGCTTCAGCGGGCTTACCCTCGGGCCGACCCAGGCGAGAAGCCCGTTGAAACGGGCTCCAAGCCGGAAGAAGAACATCCCGGTCCGGGCGCGTCGCGTTACCAGGGGTAAAACCCCTGGCCTGTACACCTCGCCTGCGGCGAGGTGGCAAGCCCGCTGAAGCGGGCTGCACGGCCCCGCTTGATATCCGCCCCGAAATGCCACTGAAAACCGGCCGCACCCCCGCCCCGCCGCAGGGAAATCTCCTCTGGCCTTTCCCGACCTCCTGGATTATCCTATTGCCTCGATCAGCGGCCGCGCCGGCGAGCGAGAGTGCACCACATGAATGAGCGATTGCGACAGGTTCTCGATGGGCTGGACCGTCCCCGGGTCCTCGTCCTGGGCGACCTGATGATGGACCGCTACGTGCACGGCGACGCCGAGCGGATCAGCCCCGAGGCCCCCATCCAGGTGCTCCGGGTGGCCGAGGAGGACGAGCGGCTGGGCGGGGCCGGGGCCGTGGCCAACAACCTGGTCGCCCTGGGCGCGCGGGTGGACCTGGTGGGCGCCGTTGGCCGCGACGCCGCGGGCGAGGCGATCCTGGGCCTGCTGAAAGGCATCGGCGTCGGCGTCGGAGGCATCCGCCGACTGGCAGGCCGGCCGACCACCATCAAGACGCGCTTCATCGGCCGTGCCCAGCACCGCATCCCGCAGCAGGTGCTCCGCGTGGACCGCGAGGACACCCGGCCGGTGGACGGCCGGACCGAGGCGGCGCTGGCCAAGGCCGTCGAGGCCCGCCTGGCGCAGGCCGACGCGCTGGTCGTTTCGGACTACGCCAAGGGCGTGGTGACGCCGCGGCTGTGCCAGCGGGCGATCCGCGCGGCCCGGCGGCGCGGGCGGCCCGTCCTGGTGGACCCCATCCGCAGCGACGACTACTCGCACTACCGCGGGGCCACGGTGCTCACGCCCAACCGCATGGAAACCGAGATGGCCTCCGGCCGGAAGATCACCGACGACGCCAGCCTGCGCAACATCACCCGCGACCTGATCAAGCAACTCGACCTGGACGCCCTCGCCGTCACGCTGGATAAGGAGGGGGCGTACCTGGTGCGTCGCGGCCGGCCGGGCGTGCGGGTGCCCACGCGTCCGCGGAACGTCTTCGACAACGCCGGGGCCGGCGACATGTTCATCTCGGCCCTGTCGATCGCCGTCGCGAGCGGCGCGACGATCGAGGACGCCGTGGCCCTGGCCAACGTGGCCGGCGGGCTGGAGGTCGAGAAGTTCGGCGTCCAGACCGTGAGCCGCGAGGAAATCGCCACCGACCTGATGGCCACGGGCGGCAAGCTGCGACGACTCAAGGAGCTTCAGACCGACCTTCAGCGCGACCGCCGCAACGGCCTCAAGATCGTCTTCACGAACGGCTGCTTCGACCTCCTGCACCACGGGCACGTCGAGTACCTGGAGTTCGCGCGCAGCCAGGGCGACCGGCTGGTGGTGGGCCTCAACAGCGACGCGTCGGTGCGCCGCCTGAAGGGGGCCGCGCGGCCGCTGGTGCCCCAGGCGCAGCGAGCCCGCGTGCTGGCCGGCCTCGTGGCCGTCGACTACATCGTCGTCTTCGACGAGGACACGCCGGCCCGGCTCATCCGCGCCGTGCGGCCCGACGTGCTCGTCAAGGGCGAGGACTGGAAACAGAGGGGCGTCGTCGGCACCGAGTTCGTCCAGTCGTACGGCGGCCGCGTCGTGCTGGCGCCCGTGGTCGACCAGGCGTCCACGTCGGGCCTCATCCGCGAGATTCAGACGGCGCCGAAGCCTGCCGCGCCCCTGACGAGCAAGGCGGCCCGGGGCGCCGCAACGAAGCGAATGCCAAAACGCCGGGGGAAACGCAAATGATCGAAGACATCCGCAGTCGGCTCCTGAAGTCGGTGGACGTCAAGGTGAAGGCGGCCGAGACTTGCGCCGAGTCGGTCGCCCGGGCCACCGAGATGCTCATCGCGTGCCTGAAGGCCGATCACCGCATCTACCTGTGCGGCAACGGCGGATCGGCCGCGGACTGCCAGCACGTGGCCGGCGAACTGGTGAATCGGTTCCTCATTGACCGCGACGCGCTGCCGGCCGTGGCCCTGACGACCGACACGTCGATCCTGACGAGCGTGGCCAACGACTACGACTTCGAGGAGGTGTTCGCCCGCCAGGTGTCGGCCCTGGTGCGCGAGGGCGATTGCCTGGTGGCCATCTCCACGAGCGGCAGCGCGGCCAACGTCCTGAAGGCGGCCGCGGCGGCGCACGCCCAGGGCGCTGCGGTCATCGCCCTGACCGGCGAGACCGGCGGGCAACTCGCCAAGCTGGCCGACTGCCTCATTGCCGCGCCCTCCGACGAGACGCCCCTCGTGCAGGAAACCCACATCACGCTGCTCCACATCCTGTGCGAACAGATCGAAAAGGCGCTTTTCCAGGCCTGATTTTTCCGCAGGCCGAGGCTATAATCGCCGCCATGCCGCCCGGCCGGCGCAGGTGTTCAACCTGTGCCACGGAGGGCCGGGGCCGGGTGAGTCCGCTCGCGCGAACCCCTCTCCCTGGAAGGGAGAGGGTGGCCCGGAGGGCCGGGTGAGGGTGAGGACGCGCGTGTCGCCCCCACCCCCGCCTGAAGGCGGGACCTCCCCCTTCAAGGGGGAGGGGTGTCTCTGGCATAGGCCGAACGCGAACCGTCCCGCGCCCGGCGCGGTGCCCGGGGAGGACCGTTCATGGGCAAACCGGCCGTCTTCATCGACCGCGACGGCACCCTCATCGAGGACGCCGACTTCCTCATCTCGGCGGACCAGATCCGCATCCTGCCGAACACCATCCCCGCCCTGCGCCGACTCCACGACGCCGGATACCTCATCGTCGTCGTCACCAACCAGTCGGCCGTCGCGCGCGGCATGATGACCGAGGCCGACCTGGAGGCGATTCACGCGCAGCTCATCGAGCAGGTGGAAACCCTGGGCGGCCACGTCGACGCCATTTTGTATTGCCCCCACCTGCCGCCGGATCACCCGGACGCACCGCCGGGCGCCGCCGGGGACTACGTCACCGACTGCGAGTGCCGCAAGCCGAAGCCGGGCCTCCTGCTGCGAGCCCGCGACGAGCTGGACGTGGACCTGGCGGCGTCATTCGCCGTCGGCGACGCCTGGCGCGACGTCGAGGCCGCCCTGGCCGTGGGCATCCCGGCGGTCAAGCTCCCTCGCCCGCCCGGACGCGAGGAGCGGCCGCGCCCCGACCTGCCGGTCCTCGCCGAGGCCGAGACCCTGACCGAGGCCGCCGACGTCATCCTGAGCACCACCGCGGAGCAGGCCCGCGAGACGGTCCGCCTGGCCAGAACGGCAAAGGTCGCGCCGCGCCGTGCCGCCAAGCCCAAAGCAGCGGCGCCGCTGGCAAGCGCGACGAAGCAGGCCGCGAAGCCGCCGGAGGATGCCATGGCCGAACCGCCGGCCCACGACGATGAGACCGCCGAGGCCGAACCCGAGTTCGACGCCTCGCTCGACACGTCGCCCGAACTCCAGCGCGCCGCAGCCGGCGCCAAAGCACCATCTGAAGACCTTGAGGACGAACCCCTGGACGAAACCGAGGGCGAGGTCGAGGAAGATGAAGCGGACGAGTTGGAGCAGGAAGAGGACGAAGAAGGCCAAGTCGATGAAGATGACGAGGAAGATGAAGAAGAGGAAGACGAGGAGGACGCGCTCGAGGAGCCGGCCGAAGAGGCCGACGACGAAGAGCAGGCCGAGGAAGACGCCGAGGAAATCGTCTGCGGCCGGTGCGGCGCGGAGATCGATCCCGCCGACGTGACGGCCGGCGCCGCGGGAACGGTGTACGACACGCTCCTGTGCCGGGAGTGTTTTCCGCAGGTGTCCCAGATGGCCCGGCGGACGGCCCGGCGGACGGAGGCCGAGCCGGCCGGGGCCACGGGCGCGCCGCGCGACCTCCAGAGGCTCTGCGCCGACATCCTGACCGAGCTGCGCCACCTTGCGCGCCGCCAGAGCGAGGGCGAGGAGGCGTTCGACCTGCCACGGGTGCTCGCCATGATCGCCCAGGTGCTGGCCGTCTTCCTGGCCGTGGCCGTGCCCCTCTTGCGGGGAAGGTGGAACCCCGGGGAGATCGCGGTGTGGCTGCTGGCGGCCGTCTTCGTCCAACTGTTCGCCCTGACGATGTTTTACGTCTCGCGCAAGAAGGATTGACCGCCGCCGCGCCGCGCCGGCGTCGGCGTACGTGTTTGACGTGGGTGGCATGCTCATCCCGATCCTCTGGATCGGGACGTGAGCATGTGGACCTTTCGACGGTTAACATGGCCACGCCCATGCGGGTTTCGGCTGCGCCTCAACAAGCGTGGCCATGCCACCCCGGCCCCCGGCGCCGGGTCGGCGACAGGACGCCCCGATGCGAATCGTCGTCTCGTGCCCCAACTGGATCGGCGACGCCGTCATGGCCACGCCGACCCTCATCGCCCTGCGGAACCTCTTCCCGGAGGCGCACCTTGCGCTCGTCGCGCGGCCGTACGTCGCCGGCGTGTTCGAGCCCGCGCCGTACGCCGACGCGATTCTGCCGTGGGGTGAGCCCGGCGGCGAGACGACGTCGGCCCTGGCACGCCGCCTGCGGCGCGAACGCGTCGACCTCGGCCTGCTCCTGACGAACTCGTTCCGTTCGGCGTGGCTGCTGTGGCGCGGCCGGGTGCGCCGCCGCATCGGCTACGCGCGCGACCGCCGCGCATGGCTCCTGACGGACCGGTTCCGGCCGCCACGGGCCGGCGGGCGGTACGTCCCCACGCCGATGCTCTCCTACTACGCCGAACTCCTGAAGCCGCTCGGGGTGAATGAGACGCCGACCACGATGAAGCTCTACACGTCGCCCGCGGACGAGGCGTCGGCCGACCGCCTGTACGACGCGCTCGGCCTGGAGCCGGCCTCGACGCTGGTCATGGCGCCCGGCGCGGCGTTCGGCATGGCCAAGTGCTGGCCGGCCGACCGGTTCGCGCTGGTGGCGCGTCAGGCGCTCGGCGAGCTGGGCCTGCGGACGCTCGTGCTCTGCGCGCCGTCGGAGTTGCCCGTCGCGCGGGCGATCGTGGACGGCTCGGCCGGCGCTGCCGCGGTGCCGCCGGAGCCGCTCCCGAATCTCAGAACCGTCAAGGCCGTCGTCCGCCGCGCGCGGGCCATGGTGACCAACGACTCGGGCCTGCGCCACTTCGCCGCGGCGTACGACATTCCGGTGGTCAGCATCTTCGGGCCCACGCACGTCCAGTGGACCGAGACGTGGTTCGCGAAGGAGACGAAGCTTCAGGCCGTGGTGCCCTGCGGGCCGTGCCAGGAGCGCGTCTGCCCCGAGGGCCACCTGCGGTGCATGGCCGAAATCACACCTGAGGCGGTCTTCAACGCCCTGAAAGCCGCCGTCGCGGAATTTCCCTACCAGGAACCCCGCCAGGACAATATCATCGCGTGATTGATCGCTAGGGGGAGCCGGCCGCCGGTATGATCGATACCGAGACGCTGCACAACATCGCCGCGGGCCGCCTGGCGCCGCCGGGCATGGTGTCGATCCTGCTGCCGCACTACGAGACGGCGGAGATGGCGCGGCTGTGCCTGCGGGCCATCCGGCGATTCACGACGGTGCCGTTCGAGACGATTGTCGTGGACAACGCCTCGCGCGACGGGGCGTCGCTGGCGTACCTGCGCGGCGTGTCGTGGATCCGCCTGGTCGAGCGGAGCGCCGACCAGGTTCCCGACGCCGGGCCGGGCGCCCACGCCACGGCGCTCAACCTCGCCCTGGAGCAGGCCCGCGGAGACCTGGCGCTCGCGATGCATACCGACACGATCGCCCGTCGCGAAGGCTGGCTCCGCGACCTCGCCCGACCGTTCGCCGACGACGAGCGCCTGGCGGCCCTCGGGGCCGACAAGCTCGACGGACCGGGCCCCGTGCGGTCGGCCCTGAAGGCCCTGGTCGACGGCAAGACCTACCGCCGGCTGGCCCTGCGCGTGCGCGGCCGGCCGGTGCCCGACGAACTCCGCCCGCGCGAGCCGCACGCGCGGAGCTTCTGCGCCCTGTACCGCCGATCGGCGCTCGTGGCTGAAGGGCTCGACTTTTACCCGAGCGCCGGCCGGACCGCCGGCGAGGAACTGTACCACGGCCTGCTGGCGCGCGGGTATCACGCGCGGCTGCTTCGGCCGCGCCGGATGCGCAGCCTCGTGTTGCACGTCGCCCACGCGACGGCGTACCTGAGCCCCGACCGCGCGATCCGTACCGGCCGCGTCCGGCGGCGCACCGCGCGGCGCATCCACCGCCTGTTCGCCGAACCGTGGGTCAGGGCCCTGATGGAGGACGCGTCGCTCGACACACAATGAGCCGGACCACCTTCCGAATCTTCGAGCCGTATCGCGACGTGCTGGCCCGGGCCGGGCTCGACTCGTTCGACGCCCTGTTCGCCTTCGACGGCGGGCGGCACGTCGACGGCCACCGCGACCGGAACGTCGTGCGGCTCGAGCTGCCGGGCGACGACGGCCGCCCGGTAGCGTTCTACCTCAAGCGCGAGTGGCACCCCAAGGCCGCCATGCTCATCCGCCGCATGCTCACGGGCTGGCTGCGGCCCCCGCCGTCGCGAAGCGCACGCGAGTGCCGCAACCTCGAGGCCCTCGGGCGCCGCGGCATCGCGACCGCCGAGCCCGCGGCCGTCGGCGAGGTCCGCGACGGGGCTTTCTACAAGCGCGCCCTGCTCCTCGTGCGCGAGGTGCCCGGTGCCGTCAGCCTGGGGGCGTACCTGCGCGACGTTCCCGCCGAGCCGTCGGCCGACGACCTGGCCGCCCGGCGGGCCGTCATCCGCGAGGTGGCCGACCTCGTCCGCCGCATGCACGACGCCGGCATGGCCTATCGCGACCTCTTCGCCAAGCACATCTTCGTCGCGCCGCCGCGGGCGGGCGAATCGGCCCGGCCGACGCTCATCGACGCCCAGCGGGCCTACCGCTTCCCCCACCTGGTTCCCCACGCGCGATGGCGCGACCTCGCCGCCCTGGCCGTCACGACGCTCCACACGCCGTGCACCCGCACCGACCGCCTGCGGTTCCTGCTGGCGTATGCGCGGCAATCGCGCCTGACGCCCGCGGTCAAACTCATGGTGTCGCGAATCGGGCCGCGCGCCGACAAGCTGCGCGGCAAGGGCACCGACCCGCGGCTGTCGAACGGCATGATGCACGCGCCGCCCGGCATGACGCCGCTCGGCGAGGAACGGTTTCGCCACGTCGACCGCCGCCGCATCTTCGTCAACGAATGGTTCCTGCCGGAGCTGCGCCGCCTGGGGCTCGACACCTTCGACGCGGTCATGGCCTGCGCCGCCGGCGAGCCGTACCGCGACGCGCCCGACCGACTCACGGTCCGTATCCCCATCACGGGCGCCGACGGCCGGCCGAGCGCCATCTACCTCAAGCGACACCAGCGGGTGGACCGCGGCGCGTGGGTCGAAGGCCTCCTGAAGTGGCGCAAGGCCCGAACCCGGGCCGACGTCGAGTGCCGCAACATCTTCCTGCTGGCCGAGTTCGACATTCCGACGGTCCGCCCCGTGGCCCTCGGGCAGCGGCAGACGTGGTCCCCGCGGCAGCAGTCGTTCCTGATGACCGAGGAGATCCCCGGCGGCGTGCCGGCCGACGACTACCTGAAGGCCCACTTCGCGGCCGCATCGCCCCCAGCGCCGACCTCGGACGACAAGGCACGCGCCGGCGACAAGCACCGCCTGGTCCGCCGGATCGCCCGACTGGCACGACGGCTGCACCGCGCCGGGTTCTACCACCGCGACCTTTACCTGTGCCACGTGTTCGTCCGTGAACTGCCGGGGGCGGAAGACGAGCACGGCCACGCCCGTCGACGGGGCTCGGGGACTGCGTCAAGCGCGGCCGTGGCACCCGTGCGCGATGAACATGGCCACGCAAGCGTGGCCATGCCACCCGACATGCCGCCCGCCGCGCCGCCCGCGCGCCTTGAATGGGTGCTGCACCTGATAGACCTTCAGCGGGTTCGCTGGCCCGGGCCGGGCAAGGTCCGCCGGCGATGGATCGTCAAGGACCTGGCGGAACTCAATTACTCGGCCCCGGCCGAGGCGATCTCGCGGACCGACAAGCTGCGGTTCCTCCGCGCGTACCTCGCCCTGGGCTCGGCGCGGCAGGCCGGTCGCCTGCCCGATCGCGCGCGGAAGCTCGCTGGCGACGTCGTGGCGAAGACGCGCCGCATCGCCCGCCACGACGCCCGCCGCCAATCACGTCGAACGTAGGGGCACGGCCTGCCGCGACCGCACCGTTTGTCCTTGCCGTACAAGCCGCCGGCACAGTCGGCGGACGCCGTTGCTCTTCGCCGTTGCCGTGGTACGCACCCACAAGCTCGCTGCGCTCGCTTGAAGGTGCCACCCGCCACGGAGAACATGGCCACGCAAGCGTGGCCATGCCACCCCCCGCTTTGTTACACTCTTGTTGCGCGAGGCGACGCCGAGCCCGTCTGACACGCGTTGCCAATTCGCGCGCCATCGGGTAGAGTGGCGTGCATGCGGATCGCCCTCGTGACCGAGCATCTCGACCACCGCCGCGGCGGGGAGCAGCGGTACACCCACGACTTCGCCGCGTGGCTCGCGGGCCAGGGTCACGACGTGGTCGTGCTGACGCGCGACGCCCACGAGCCGCCCCCCGGAGCCCAGGTGACCCTCGTCGAGACGAGCGGCCTGACGCAGCGCGCGCGGACGCTGAGCTTCGCGCGCCGCGTGCGCGAGCGGCTGCAACGGCTCCAGGCCGACGTCTCGATGGCCTCCGGCAAGGCCCTCGGGCAGCGCGTCTACCAGCCGCACGGCGGCACCGTGCTCGGGTCGCAGCGGCAGAACCTTCTGCGCGTCCGCGGCGAGACCGCGCGGCGGCTGAAGGCCTGCTGGAACCGCGTCAGCCCGGGCCACCGCGCCCTGCGGCGCCTCGACGCGCGGCAGTTCGCCGATCCGATGACGCACTTCGTCGCCGTCAGCGACATGGTGCGCCGCGACATGCGGAGCTTCTACGGCATCGCGGAGCACCGCATCACGCTCATCTACAACGGCATCGACGTCGAGCGGTTTCACCCCGACCACATCCGGACGAGCCGCGCGGACGTCCGCCGCCAACTGCTGATCGCCGACACGGCGACCGTCTTCCTCCTGGTGGCACACAATTTCGCCCTGAAAGGGTTGGGCGAAACCATCGAGGCCCTGGCGGGTCTAAGGAATGGAGCCGCGCCGGACGTTCACCTCGTGGTGGTCGGGCGTGGCAAGTCGCGGCGCTACCGGAAGTTAGCCCGGCGGCTCGGTGTGGACTCGCGGGTGCATTTCGCGGGCGCGGCGAGCGACATCGCGCCCTACTACGGTGCGGCCGACGCCTACGTGCACCCGACGTGGTACGACCCGTGCAGCCTGGTGGTGCTGGAGGCCCTGGCGAGCGGGCTGCCCGTGCTGACCACGCGCTGTAACGGGGCCTCGGAGCTGATGGACGGCCGGGGCGCCGGCGTGGTGCTCGACGTGCCGCGGCCGGTGTCGCGGCTCATCGACGGCATGGGCGAACTGCTGGACCCGGCGCGGCGCGAGTCGATGGCCCGGGAGGCGCGACGCGTCGCCGAAGAGCACGCCCAGGAGCGCAACTTCCGCGAGATGCTCGACGTGCTGACCCGCGCGGCCCCGGGGCAAGAAGCTGTTACATGACCTGCTCAGCGCGGGTGCCATGCTCACGCTTGACGCAGTTCCCGTGAGCATGCAGGCCGTTCGCAGAAAGCATGGCCACGCCCATACGGGTTTCGGCTGCGCCTCAACAAGCGTGGCCAGGGCACCCCGTTGTGAAGCAGCAGATAGACCGTGCCGGCTCCTAGGCTGTGTCTGATAAATGCACGGGCTGCTGGCTCGATGCCTGTATCAGTGCCGAAACCGGCCATCTGGAGCGCCGGCAACGATTTATCAGACAGAGCCTAGGACCCTGGCCCATGTGCCTGAGCGGAACCGTGTGGTTCACCGCGTATTGCCTGGCGGCCTACCTGCTGGGCTCGGTGCCCTTCGGGTATCTCATGGGCCGCCTCGGGGGCGTCGACATCCGCACCCGGGGCTCGCGGAACATCGGGGCGACCAACTGCTGGCGGTTGTGTGGCTGGCGGTTCGGCCTGCCGGCCTTTCTGCTGGACGTCGCCAAGGGGTTTGCCGCCGCGTTTTTTGCCCGGTGGGTCGTCGCCTGGTGCCCGCTGATTCCGGACATGCCGGCCCCGATGGTCCACCTGCTGGTGGTCATCGCGGGGGCGTCGGCCATCCTGGGCCACGTGTTCCCGCTGTACCTCGGGTTTCACGGCGGGAAGGCCGTGGCGACCAGCCTGGGCGTTCTCCTGGGCCTGCCGGCCCTGTGGCCCCTGGCCGCCGGGGCGTTCGTCCTCTGGGCCGCCGTCTTCCTGGCCACGCGGTACGTTTCGGTGGCCAGCACCGCGGCGGCGCTGGCGATGGTCGCGGCCGTCCTCACGCTGGACGTCGGCGACGGCGTGCGGCTGAACGTCACGGCGCCGTGGACCGAGCGGTGGCCCGTGACGGCGTTTGTCATTCTGCTGGTGGCCGTGGTGCTGGTGCGGCACCGCGAGAACTACCGGCGGCTTCTCGCCGGCACCGAGAACAAGTTCGGCCGACGGACGCCGGCCGACGAGGGCCGGTCATAGTTGCGGAGGGAGGGGCAGCTGAGAGATGTGGCGTTGGGTGCCACACTTTGGAGCGACGGCGAAGCCGGCGCCAAAGTGTGTAGGTATGGGGCACACCTTGGCGCCCCCTCCGGGGGCGCTCCAAGGTGTGGCACCCTGTCATCATACACGTTCTGAGTGGCGCGCGGTGCCGCTGGGGACCGGGGAAAAGAGTTCCACCATGACACGCTCGCTTGCCGTCTGCCTGACGGTCGTCTTGACCGCGGCCGTGGCCGCAGCGCTCGGCGCCTCGCCGGCCGCGGCCGACGGCGCGCCCGCCATGCGCAAGGCCGACTGCTTCGCCTTCGCGCGGCTCCCGGCCATCCGGCTGGTCGTCCGCAACGAGGACACGCTCGTGGCCATGGGCGCCCGGGGCCACGTCGAGATCGACTTCCGGAGGGAGATGGGCCTGTTTGTTTCCCTCGGGCCCGAGAAGGTCAACCTGGCCGCCGTCACCATCAAGGGCGTCAAGACGGTCGAGGGCAAGCTCGTCGTCGAGACCGAGGAGCTGGGGTTCGAGCAGCTCCTGGCGGCCGACGGCCAGTTCTATTCGTACGACTTCGCCATCGTGCCGCGCTCCGAACTCCCGGTCGAGGGGTTCGTCGAGCGCATCGGTCCTTGCCCCGGTCTGTGCGCCATGAGCACGCTGATCCCGGTGTCGCGGGCGCTCACGTTCAAGGACTTTCGCGAGAAGGGCGAGGCGCGCGGCTACGAGGTCACGGTCGTGAGCGACCTCAACCCGATGATCAAGCGCGTGGGGTGGCTGCACTCGGTGGCGTTCGACGCCTCGCGCCCCGGCGGACCGAAGCACGTCACCTGCCGCGTGATGACCGTCAAGTCCGGCGAGGGGTCGGTGGCTGTCATCGAGGTGGGCGGCGCGCCGCTCGGGGCGGGTGGCAAACGGGCGATCAAGGAATGCCCGGCCGACAAGGACAAAATCTGCGCCGGCCTCAAAGGCACGTTCGAAACGCGGCCCTATGCCTACGAGCAGGCCGCCGGGCAGATCGTCTGGGGCTACGTCAACAGCAAGGACTCCAACGAGATTCACTTCCCGGCCATCTGGGAACCCGAGATCGACGAAGAGCGTTTCCGCAAGCACATCAAGTCGGACCGCAAGCACTTCGTCTCGGCTTCGGGTGAGTTCCTGGGCGCCGTCGACGAGGTCGGCACGGGCGGGAGCCTCCGCTGGCGGAAGCCCTACATCCGCGCCCGCAAAACCATCGCCGGCACCGGCGGCGTGACCATGGGCTACTGCGACGAGCTGAAGTTGTTCCAGATCCTGATTGCCGGCACCAAGACCGCCGACGAGAACGAGCTTCGGGACGTCGCCCGGAAGCAGGCGCGTCGCGTCGGCGTGCGGCTCGACGACGAGGTCACCAAGGCCGCCCGCTTCAGCTTCCACGTGTCCAGCACGAAGTAAGCGGACGCCGCTACTCGGCGAGTCGCTTCTCAAGCATCTCGGTGACCACGCGAGGGTTGGCCTTTCCGCGCGAACTTTTCATGATGTGGCCCATGATGCGGCCGAGGGCTTTCTTCTTTCCGGCGCGGTAATCGGCCGCCGGGCCGGGATTCGCCGCGATCGCGTCTTTGATCCACTTTTCCAACTCGGCGGTGTCGCTGGTCTGGGCCAGGCCCTCGGCCTCGATAATCTCCGCGGGCGCGCGGCCGGTCTCGATCATGCCCTTCAGGACCCTGTCGCCGGCCTGCTTGCTGATGCCGCCGCCCTCGACGGCCCTGACCAGCTCGGCCAGGCGCTGCGGCACGACGGGGAAATCGCCCGCCGAGTTGATCTCGATGCCGCGCTCGTGCACCTCGCGCATCAGGCCTTGGGTGACCCAGTTGGCGGCCGGCTTGGGCAGGTCGGTCGCCGCGACGACGGTCTCGTAGTACTCGGCGATCTCGGCCGTGGCGGTCAGGACGCCCGCATCGTACTCGCTGAGGCCGAAGTCGCGGACGAAGCGGTCCTTCTTCGCCAGGGGCAGCTCGGGCAGGCCGGCGCGGAGCCCGTCAACCCACGCCGCCTCGGGCTCGACCACCACGAGGTCGGGCTCGGGGAAGTAGCGGTAGTCGTGGGCCTCTTCCTTTTCGCGTTGGACGAACGTCTCGCCCGTGTCGTCGTTCCAGCCGCGCGTGGTTTTGCCGGCCTCCTCGAGCGTCACGCGCCGCTCGTCCCACTCGTCGAGCTGCCGGCGCTCTTCGAACGCCACGGCCCGCTCGACGGCGCGGAAACTGTTGAGGTTCTTCAGTTCGACGATCGGCGTGGCGAACGTCCGGCCGTCCTCGGTGACGTGCAGATTGATGTTGGGCTCGAAGCGCATGTGGCCCATCTGCATGTTGGCTTCGCTCACGCCCAGGTAGGTCACGAGTTGCCTGAGACCCGTGCAGTAGGCGCGGACCTCGTCGACGCTCCGGAGGTCGGGTTGGCTGACGATCTCCATCAGCGGCGTGCCGGTGCGGTTGAGGTCCACTTCGCTCGAGTTGCCGTCGCCCTCTGGATGGGTAAGCTTGCCGGCGTCTTCCTCCAGGTGGACGCGGAGGATGCGAATCGTCTTGCGGCCTCCGCCGGGTGTCTCGATCTCGAGCTGCCCGTGCTCGGCGAGCGGCATGTCGTACTGGCTGATCTGGTAGTTCTTCGGCAGGTCGGGGTAATAGTAGTGTTTGCGGTCCCACTTGGTGCGCGGGGCGAGGCGGCACCCGAGCGCCAGGGCGGTCATGACGGCCAGGCGGTACGCCTCGCGGTTCATCACGGGCAGGACGCCGGGCATCCCCAGGCAGACCGGGCAGACGTGGCTGTTGGGCACGTCGCCGAAGCGGGTCTCGCACGAGCAGAAGAGCTTGGTGCGCGTCTTGAGCTGGACGTGGACTTCCATGCCGACGACGGTCTCGACGGTGCGCTGGGTGCGCTGGCTCACGGGGTCGCCCCCTTTCCGCCGTCGCCGTCGCCGAGCAGGGGGGGCAGGCGCCGGTGCGCGTCGGTCGTCCGCTGGAGCACCGACGCCAGGGCCAGCAGTCGGTGCTCCGTGAAGACGTCGCTCATGATCTGGAGCCCGACGGGCAGCCCGCCCGGGGTGAATCCGCAGGGGACGCTCACGCCGGGGATTGTCGCCAGGTTGGCGCTCGTGGTGTAGATGTCCAGGAGGTACATGCTCAAGGGGTCGTCGGTCTTCTCGCCGAGCCGGAACGCGGCCGTCGGGCACGCCGGGCCCATGATGCAATCGACCCGGGCGAACGCGGCGTCGAAGTCCTGCTTGATGAGGCGCCGCACCTTCAGGGCCTTCAGGTAGTAGGCGTCGTAGTAGCCGCTCGACAGGGCGAAGGTGCCGAGCATGATGCGCCGCTTGACCTCGGGGCCGAAGCCTTCGGCGCGGCTGCGGCAGTACATGTCGATCATGTCCTGGTGGTCGGCCGACCGGTGGCCGTAGTGGGCCCCGTCGTAGCGGGCCAGGTTGCTCGACGCCTCGGCGGTGGCCACCAGGTAGTAGGCCTCGACGGCGTACGCGCTGTGCGGCAGCGACACCTCGCTCACCGTCGCCCCGGCGTCCTCGTACGCCTGGACGGCCGCGCGGACCAGGCGCTCCACCTCGGCGTCGAGCCCCCGGCCGAAGAACTCTCTCGGCACGCCGACCTTGAGGCCCGCGACGTCGGCCTCGCGCACGGCCGCGGCATAGTCGGGCACGGCCCGGTCGACGCTGGTCGCGTCGCGCGGATCGTGACCGGCCACGGTTTGGAGCAAGAGTGCCGCGTCCTCGGCGGTCCGAGCCAGCGGGCCGATCTGGTCGAGGCTCGACGCGAACGCCACCAGCCCGTACCGGCTCACGCGGCCGTAGGTGGGCTTCAGGCCGACGACGCCGCACAGGCTGGCCGGCTGGCGGATCGATCCGCCGGTGTCGGACCCGAGCGCCAGGGGGACCATTCGCGCGGCCACGGCGGCCGCGCTGCCGCCCGAGGAGCCGCCCGGCACCCGGTCGAGGTCCCAGGGGTTCCGCGTGGGCTCGAAGGCGGAGTTTTCGGTCGAGGAGCCCATGGCGAACTCATCGAGGTTCGTCTTTCCGACGATGACGGCCCCGGCGTCGCGCAGGGCCGAGACGACCGCGGCGTCGTACGGCGCGCGGAAGTCGGCCAGCATGCGGCTCGCGCAGGTGGTCGGCGCGCCGTCGGCGGTGCACAGGTTGTCCTTGACGGCCACGGGGATGCCGGCCAGCGGCCCCACGGCCTCGCCGGCGGCGCGACGGCGGTCCACGGCCTCGGCCTCGGCCAGGGCGTCGTCGCCCCGCGTGCTGAGGAACGCGCGGACCCGGCCGTCCAGGGCGTCGATGCGCTCGAGCGACGCGGCCACGAGTTGGCGGCTCGTCGTCTCGCCGCGCTCGAGCGCCGCGAGCATCTCGGTTGCCGTCAGGTCAGGCAGGTCAGCCATCGACGGGACTCCTGCGCCCGCGCCAGCATGCCCACGCCCCTCGACGGGGCTCGGGAACTGCGTCAAGCGTGGGCATGGCACCCCGCCTCTACGCGCTGGAGCCCTCGTCGAGGACGCGTGGCACCTTGAAGGCGGTCGCGGTCCGTTCGGGCGCGTTCGACAGGGCATCGTCCACGGGCAGGCTCTTGCCCGGCGTGTCGTCGCGGAACACGTTGGCCACCGGCAGGGCATGGCTCAGCGGCTCGACGTCCGCGGTGTCCAGTTCAGAGAGCTTGTCGAAGTAGTCTAGGATGCGCGAGAGCTGGTCGCTGAAGGTATCGAGTTCGCGGTCGCTCATGGCGATGCGCGCCAGCCGGGCGACCTTGGCCACCTCGCTGCGCTCGATGCCCATGGGGCGTTCTCCTCGCGCCGGACGTGACGGCGGCACCGCCGGAACGACCTCGGGGGTGGCATGGCGATACGCCGCCCTTCGACAGGCTCAGGGCAGGAAGGCGGATCGCCATGGTCCTCCGCTTCAGGGCATCATGGCGACCCCTGCGGTGTCGCCATGCCACCCGTCATGCCATCCGTCGGGACAGCCGCCGGAAAGGGCATCGGGCGAAAGACAGCAACCGGCGGCCCCGCAGGTGCGCCACTGGCAGCGTCCTCCGCCCGAACTCATCTCGCGCTTCGAGCCCCGCGGCGTGTGCTAGACCTTGGCGGCCTGCTTCGGCCGCGGGCCGGCCTTGCGGACCTTGCCGCTGCGAATGCACTGGGTGCAGACGGTCATGCGTTTGACCGTCCCGTTGGGCAGCCGGACGCGGACCTTCTGGAGGTTCGGCATGAACTTCCGGCGGGTGATCCCGGTGGTCTTGACGCCGACTCCGCCGAGGTACTTCGCGCGGCCGCGCCGCGACAGGGAGTTGCCGAAGGTCGTTTTCTTGCCGCACATGGCACACATCCGGGGCATGGCCGCCTCCACGTTTTGCTTCTCACGGGGCCGAGAAACGGCTATTATAACGTCGCCAAGGCCGCTGGCAAGCGCAATTCGCTCGCATCGGCAGGCCGGTTTCCTGAAATAGGGCCTGCCGGGGGCCGTTTTACCTGGTGGTTGGAGCGCCATGCCGCCGCAAGCCGATCCGGAGCATCTCAGGGACCTTGTGGACCGTTGTCGGCGGGGCGACGACCGGGCGTTCGACGCGGTCTTTCACATGTTCCGAGGGCCCCTGTATTCCTATCTGGCCCGGACGACCGGCGACCGGCACCTCGCCGAGGACTTCCTGCAGGACGTCTTCCTGCGGATGGTCGAGAACCTGGACCGGTACGAGGAATCAGGCAGGTTCCAGGCGTGGCTGTTCCGCATTGCGGCCAACCGCGTCCGCGACTGGGCGCGCCGGCGGAGCCACACCGAACGGGTCGGCGGGGCCGCCGAGCCCGGCAACCCGGGCGGCACCACGGCGGTGGACCGGCCGGTGGAGCAGCCGCCCGAGGCGGCTCTGGTGATGGATGAGCAGGTGCGGCGGCTCGAAGCGGGCCTCCAGAGCCTCGAAGCGGACGAACGGCAGGTCCTGGTGCTGAGACACTACAGCGGGTTGTCGTTCAAGGAGATCGCCGATATCATGGGGGCGCCCCTGGGAACCGTGCTGGCCCGAAGCCATCGAGCGCTGATCAAACTCAGGGAAAGGATCGGGGAACCGGCGGGCTGACCGGTCGGCAACCCGGGGACGCAAACACGACAATGAGCGCGTGCGACACCGGACAACTTCTCCTGCTGGCCCACGGCGAACTGGATCCGTCGCGGGCGGCCGAGGTCGAGGGGCACGTCCGCGCGTGTCCTGCGTGCGCGGCGGAACTGTCGCGCCTTCGCGACGCCCTGGCAGCCCTCGACCGGCTCCCGGCGATGGACCCCTCGGCTGAGGCCGCGCGACGCATCCTGGCCGACGGACGCCGAGCCGTCCAGCGGCGCCGGACGCTGCGGCCGTCGTTCGTCCGCCGCTACCGGTATGCACTGGCCGCGGCCGCGATCCTGGCGGCGGCCATCGGGTGGAGCCTGATCGACCGGCCCATCGAGCCGACCGACGCCCAGCTCGACCGGCTCTGGCTGGACCCCGTCAGCGACATCATTGACACCGGCTCGCTGGTCGAGGAACTCGCGGAGGGGCACGCCGCCAGTCCCTGGACGGAAGCGGCTGACGTGGTCATCGCCCGCCTGGGCGAGTCGGACCTGGACGACGCGCTGCTCGAACTCGAGGAGAGCCTGGACCTCCTGGAACATTGGTCATCCGGCTCATGACCGGCCGCCGGACCTGACCCGGAGCGAGGAGTAGCAGGATGATGAAGCGGTGCCTTGCGATTCTCGGCTGCGCGGCGCTCCTGGCCGCCTGCGCCGCCGGCGCGTGGGCCCAGGACCGTCGCGGCCCGGGCGGCGGCGCGCCCGGCCGGGCGACCGGGGTGGACAGCGGCGCCGAGCGACAGCCGGCAAACGGCAGGCGCGGCGAGGGGTACGGCCGAGGGCAACCCCGCGACGCCGACCGGCCCGCGCCCGACGGCAGGCCCGCAATGGGCCCCGGGCGGCGCGGCTGGGGCGCCTACCTCGAACGGGAGATCGACCGCGACTTGGCGTGGCTCCGTGAGCGCGGCTTGGACGAGTACGCCGACCGGGTCGAGGCCGTCCGCGGCGGCCAGTCGCCGACCCGGCACGTCCTTCTGTGGCGGGTGCACCGGCGGATTCAGGGCCTCGGCGCCTGGCCGGGCAGGACGCCGAGAGGGCCATCGAGCAGATCAAACTCGACTTCGCCACGGCCCGGCTCGCGCGGGAGTACCGACAGGCCTCCGATGACGAGAAGGCGGCGCTGGAGCCGCAGCTCAGAGAGAACATCCGGAAACTGCTCGACCTCCGGATCGAGGTCCAGCGTGCGATGATGGACTCGATCAGGGCGCGGCTCGACGAGATCCGCGGGCAACTCCGCAAACGTGAGCAGTTGCGCGACGAGCTCGTCGAGCGGCGATTCACCCAACTGTCGGACCCGGACGTGCCCCTGCCCGACCCGATGCTGGAGTCCATGCCGGGATCGCCCGGCGCTGACGGCCCCGCCGACGAAGGCGCCGGGCCGCGCGAGGCGCCCGGTGATCGTCCCGAGCCGCCCGGAGTGCTCGACCGGAGCCACCGGCGAGGACCTCAGTATCTCGACAGGCTGTTCGAGGGCGACATCGCGTGGCTCCGGCTCCGCGAAAACGGGCTCGACGAGATGGCCGACCGCATGGTCGAGATTCGCGACAGCGAGGCCCCGGCGCGCCGCATGGTCCTCTGGCGGATTCACCGACGCATCGAGCAGTGGCGGCGGCTCAAGGGCGACGACGCCAAGCGGGCCATCGAGAGCGCGCGGCTGGCGTTCGAGGTGGTCCGGCTGGCTCGCCAGTATCGCGAGGCGCCGCAGGACGGCCGTGGTGCCCTGGCCGCCAACCTGCGCGACGCACTCAGCAGGGAGTTCCTGGCCCGTCAGGCCGCCCAGACGGCCGTCATGGATGCCATCCAGGAGCGGCTCGAAAGCACCCGCCGCAACGTGCAGAAGCAGCGCGAGTTGAAGCGGCAGCTCATTCACCGCCGGTTCGCCGAACTGACCGACCCGAGCCACCCCGCCGGCGAGCCCGAACTGGTGCCGCACGGCGCCCCCGAGCCCCGTGACTAGCCCGGATATTTCACGTTTCCGGTGAGAGTTTAAGTTGCGCGATGGCCCAACTGTTTGTAAAGTAAGGACTTACCAAAGGTTCTTGCCTTCCATTCAGAAAGGCCATCGCATG
>Ga0272441_10005203_pt1 | contig 22846 bp, 22 predicted proteins | sample SSMProp6N_FD_193582 | JGI IMG/M metagenome (GOLD analysis project Ga0272441, IMG submission 193582) | Marine sediment archaeal communities from Little Sippewissett salt marsh, Falmouth, MA, United States - SSM-Prop-6N | ecosystem: Environmental > Aquatic > Marine > Wetlands > Sediment ...
ACCGCGAAGTTCGTGCCCACGAGCGTCGTCGTCACGAGGCGCTGGGGATCGGCGAGCAGCCGTTCGAGGCGCGCGGCGACCGCGTCCCCGCGCCCGGCGCGGAAGCGCAGGTGCACGCGGTCCAGCGAGTAGGCCCCGGTCTCCGAGCCCGAGAAGAACGCCTCGAAGACGATGCCGAGGGCGACGGGGACGAGGAGGAGAAAGATCACGCCTCCTCCTTCCCATCGTTCGTGTCGAGTTCGATGTGTACCTCGGCCACGCGGCGGCCGCGCATGCGCTCGACCGTGAAGCGCAGGTTCCTGAAGCGCACGCGGTCGCCGCGCGCGGGCACGCGCCCGAGGAGCGCGGTCACGAGGCCCCCCAGCCGGTCCACGGGGAGTTCCCCCACGTCGATGTCGAAGAGATCCTCCCAGTCGCTGATGGCGAGGTCCCCGGCGAGGACGTACCGCCCCGGCGCGACCTCCCGCACGGCCGGCGGCTCGGGCGCGTCGAATTCGTCATCCAGGCGCCCGATCACGGCCTCGAGCGTGTCCTCGAGCGTCACGAGCCCGGCCGTGCCGCCGTACTCATCGACGACCACGGCCATCTCCTCGCCGGCGGCGCGCAGTTCGGCGTGGAGCGCGGCCGCGCCCAGCGACTCGGGCACGAAGCGCGCGGGCCGCGCGAACTCGGACGCGTGCGCGTCGGACCGCCCCGCGCGCAGGACCTCGCGCACGTGCGCCACGCCCAGGATCTCGTCGAGCGAGTTGCGGTAGACCGGCAGTCGCGTCACCGTGTGCTGCGCCGCGAGCGCGAGGAGCCGCCGCGCCGGCATCGATCCCTCGCAGGCCACCATGTCCACGCGCGGGACCATGATCTCGCGCACGCGCAGCGTCGAGAGGCCCACGGCCTCCTCGACGAGGCGCCGCTCGCCGGGCGCGAGCGCGCCGTGCTTGCCGGCGAGGTCCACGAGCATCCTGAGCTCGTCGGCGTCGAGATGCGCCCTCGCGGGAGCGCGCGGCTCGATCCGCGCCATGACCCACGCCAGGAACGCGCGCACCGGCGTGATCGCGTAGTGGAACGCGAGGAGCGGCATCGCCTCGATGCGCGCCATCGTCTCGCGCGCGGCTACGGCGACGATCTTGGGCGTCACCTCGCCGAAGAGGACGACGAGCGCGAGGCCGGCGAAGGCGAAGGCCGCGCCCGCGCCCGCGCCCCAGCGCGCGCTCGCCTCGAGCGCGAGCACGGTCGCGGTCGCGTAGAAGAGCACGTTCACCACGAGGTTGCCGAAGAGGATGGTCGCCAGGAGAGCCCGCGGGTCGTCGAGGAGGCGGTGCGCCGCGCCCGCGCCGCGGCCGGCGAGCTCCTGCCGCTCGACGCGCGAGAGGCCGAAGAGCGCGGTCTCGCTGCTCGAGAAGAAGGCCGAGAGCCCGAGCAACGCGGTGAGCGTCGCGAGGCGTCCGGCGTTGTCGGCGAGAAACTCCTCCATCGCTCTCCCTGGGGCTGGGGCCTGGACACGGCCGCGCCGCGCCTAGGCCCTATAGACGTCCTTCGGATCGAAGACGCGCTCGCCGTCGATCTCGACCGAGCCGTCCGGCGCGCGGCGGCGGAAGAAGCAGGAGCGGTACCCCTCGTGGCAGGCGCCGCCCGTCTGCTCGACGCGCAGGAGGAGCGTGTCCGCGTCGCAGTCGGCACGCATCTCGACAATGCGCTGCACGTGCCCGCTCGAGCCGCCCTTGTGCCAGAGCTCGCCCCGCGAACGGCTCCAGTAGTGTGCCTCGCCCGTCGCGACCGACCTCTCCAGCGCCTCGCGGTTCATCCACGCGACCATGAGCACCTCGCCCGTCGCCGCGTCCTGCGCGACCGCGGGGATGAGGCCCCGGTCGTCGAACTTGAGCGAGTCGGCAAATGCGTCGGCCACGGGGGCTCCTTTCGTCTCCCTACAGCATACCGCAGGAGGAGCGGGAATGCAAGATGCCTGCCTCAACCAATCATGAAGAGGTAAAAAACCATCAGCACCATGAGAATAATAATCGACCAGAGCCAACCCTTGAGCTTCCAGGTGTCCGCTTTCCGGCGCGCTTCGAAGGCTCGGCGCGCGAACTTGCCGATAGCAAGCACCCGCTCGAACGGCTTCACCGTGCTGTACTGCCCGATGGCTGCGCCGCATTTGCGGCAGAAGTCGGCGTCGCGGTGGTTGATCTCGCCGCATTCGAAGCAGGCGACCTCGAGCGGGTGGAGTTCAGCCGCGCTCTCGCTCTCGCCCTCGCCCTCGCCCTTCCCCTCCCCCTCCCCTACCGCCGCGTCCTCTTTTGCGCCCTTCCCCTCCCCCGGCGGTGCGCCCGCGTCCATGTGCTCGAAGTCGAAGCCGCAGGCGCGGCAGGCGGGGCGGTCGGGCTCGACCGGCGCGCCGCACCAAGGGCACGGCTGCGTCCCGTCGTCCGGGGCGGATGAATACGCGGGCCCGGTCTGTGTCCGCTCGGTTTCGTCCATGGATATCCCTGCCACCGATTATATCCGGCGCGCACGTCAAAAGAAAGGGGTTTCGCCCCACGGCGGCTTGCGCGCGGGGGCGCGGGCGCTAGAATACGACCGGCCAAAATAAAGGAGGATGCATGGCGAAGTTCAGGGTCGTGGTCACGGACCTCGGGTACAAGAGCTACGCGCCCGAGGAAGAGGCCTTCACCGGACTCGGACTCGACGTCGAGCTCGTGCTGCGCGAGAGCGGCACGCCCCTCGCCGAGGCGTGCGCCGGGGCGCACGGCCTCCTCGTGCGGCAGAGCGAGATTGACCGGCCGCTTCTCGAATCGATGAAGGGGTGCAGGGTCGTCGCACGCTACGGTATCGGCGTGGACAACGTGGACCTCGCGGCCGCGACCGAGTGCGGCATCGTCGTCGCGAACACGCCGGGCTTCTGCGTGCACGAGGTGGCCGAGCATGCGCTCGCGCTCGTGCTCGCGTGCGCGCGGCGCGTCCTCGAGCATGACCGGCGGGTGCGCGCGGGCGAGTGGGACATCGGCTCGAAGGCGCCGATTTATCGCATCGAGGGCAAGACGCTCGGGCTCGTGGGCCTCGGCGCGATCCCGCAGAAGCTCGCGGCCAAGGCCGGGGGGCTCGGCTTGCGCATGATCGCGGCCGACCCCTACGTGAAGCCCGAGATCGCGGCGCGGCTCCATGTCGAGCTCGTCGGGTTCGACCGGCTCCTCGCCGAGAGCGACTTCGTCTCGATCCACGCGCCGAACCTGCCCGAGACGCGGCATATGTTCAATGCCGACGCCTTTACGCAGATGAAGCCGACCGCGTACCTCGTGAACACGAGCCGCGGGCCGCTGGTGGACGAGGCCGCGCTCGCCGCCGCGCTCGAGCGGGGCGAGATCGCCGGCGCCGCGCTGGACGTCTTCGAGACCGAGCCCCTGCCCGCGGACAGCCCGCTGCGGGAGTCCGGGAACCTCATCCTCTCCGACCACGCCGGCTGGTACAGCGAGGAGTCGATCCTCGAGGTCCAACGCCGCGCGGGCGAGGCGGTCGCGGCCGTGCTCGCGGGCAAGCGGCCCGAGTCGGTCGTGAACCCGGACGTCTACAAGAAAATCGGCGAGCCGAGGGGATGACACGATGACGGACGAGAAGACCTATTATGCACAGGTGATTCTCACGGTCGCCGAGTCGAAGCGGCTCATCGCCAGGGGCGTCGCCGCGGACGCGCGCGTGAAGCGCGCGCTCGATTCGGGCTGGGTCGCGGTCGCGAAGGGCTCGACGAACGCCTATGTCGTCGAAGAGCTCACGGGCGAGCGCATCGACAAGACGAAGTACGTCACCGGGTTCACCGTCCCCGCCGGGAAGAAGCCGGGCACGGACGCGTCGCTCGCCGACCTCGTCCTCCGCAGGGGCGAGCGCGTGGAGGGCTTGACCGCGGTCGAGGCCGTGGCGAAAATGAAGGCCGGCGACGTTTTTATCAAAGGTGCGAACGCGATCAACTACGAGCGCGACCAGGCCGCGATCCTCGTCGGCCACCCGCAGGGCGGCACGGTCGGCGCGACGATCGGCACGGTCGTCGCGCGGCGAATCGAGTGGATCTGCCCGGCCGGGCTCGAGAAGGACGTGCCCGGCGACCTCGTCGCGCTCGCGGCCGAGGCGTGCGAGGCGCGCGCCGAGCGCGTGGGCGACTGCCCCACGCTCTGGGTCCTGCCGGCCTCTCCCTTCACCGAGCTCGATGCGCTTGGCGCTCTCGTGCCCGGGCTTGAGATCTCGTGCGTCCTCGCCGCGGGCGGCATCCGCGGGGCCGAGGGCGCGGTGCGGCTGCTGCTCGCGAGCAGCTACGACCGCGCGCCCCTGGACGCAGCGCTCGAGCTCGTCGCCTCGGTCCAGGGCGAGCCGCCGTTCGGGGAGTGAGGGAGGATCAAGTGCCGGGTTGCCGCGCGCCGGACGTTGATTTCACCGTTTCGCTTCCGCCCGAGGCGTGCGCGGAGCGGATACGACAATTGCATCGCAAGGAGCTGGAGGACGACTACTTCCTCTGGGTCAAGGTCAAGGCGGACAGATTCCGCGTTCTCGTGAGCCACGGGTTTATGGCCAACTCGTTCAGGCCCGCGTTGCACGGAACGATCAAGTTGTGCGGACGGGGAACGCAATTGGCGGGGCGGTTTCGCTTATGCACGTGGGTTCGCTACGTGCTGTACTATTGGATCACGTTCTGTGGTTTCCTGCTGGCCTTGCTTTTTACAGACCTTATTCGGAATCCCTCATCTCTTACTTGGGAAGTCCTTGGCGTATCCCTGCCGCTTCTGCTGTTTTCTGTGTTCGGGCCCGGACTGGCCTACGTCGGCTGGCGGGTTGCGCGAGGGCAGAAGGCCCAGATCGAGAGCGCCCTCCGCGAGGCTTTCAAAGATGTTCTCATTTCCTCCACCTCTGGCGAGCCGCCGTTCGGGGAGTGAAGCACGCGTGACAGCCGAAGCCGCCAAACCCGAGAGAAGCCGCCTCGCTCGCACGGCGTTCCTGATCGGGGTTCTGGCCGTAGTCCTTGTCCTGATCGCATGGCGAGGAAACCTTCTCGTGGTTCTCGGAGATGCGCTGGTATCCAAGAGACTCCGTTCCCTGGGGCTGTTTGCCCTCGCGCTTTTGGCAGTGACCCTTCTGCTGGAGGTCGCGGGCCTGACCATCGGCCCGCTCGCGCTCGTCAAGACGTGGCGGCGAGGCGGTCCGGACCGGCGCTTGGCCCTCGTCGGGACCGTGATGAGTATCATTCCCTTCCTCGTCTTTTGCGTCATCGGCCTGGTTGTTTCAGGGCGCGCCAACGAGATGCGTGCGGTGAATACGCTGATGTGTTACAGCCTTGCTCAACAGAACCGCCATCTTGGCACTGGCGAAGCGTTCCGGAATGACTATCGCCAGTTCTTTGCCGGCACGTCTCGGCCGTATCTTGGCCTTGATCCCGAGCGGGAGAAAGCCTGGATCGCCGCTCGCGGGCCGGACGGCGAGCCGGAGTTCGGCTACCGCTTCCTCGAGTGCGCTCGCGTGGGCGGGAAGCCCATCAACTGGGCGAAGGACTTTGCGCTCTGCGCCACGCCCGCGAACTACGGCGAGACCGGCCGGCGCACCTTCGTCGTCCGGGCCGACGGGGTAGTCTGGGCGAAGGACCTCGGCCGCGCCGAGTTCGTCGAGGATTTCCCCGCCGACCCCGGGGCCGAGGGATGGGAAAAGGTGCAATGAAGAGTACCTCTTGACAAGTCTCGCTCTCGCCCTCGTCCTCTCTTCCTGCGTGACCCACGCGGCGTGGAACCTCATCGCCAAGCGATCAAGCCGGACGCCCGCCTTCTTCTGGGTCGCGAACGTGAGCGTATTCGCTGCAGTCGCGCCCGCGTTTTTTACATTAGGAGGCGCGGGAATTTTCGCCGCGGCGCCGGCGCGGCTGTGGATGTTGCTCGCCCTCACCGTCGCCTTCCAGACGGCCTACTTCGCGTGCCTCGCCGGGGCCTACCGGCACGGGGACGTCTCGGTGGCCTACCCGCTCGTGCGCACGACGCCGATCTTCGTGCTGCTTCTCGCCGGGTTCCTGATGCGGCAGGTCCCTGCGTGGCACGCGGTCGCGGGGATCGCGCTCGTCGTGGCCGGGTGCTTCCTCGTGCCGCTTGAACGGTTCGGCGTCGGGCCGGGCGGCTTCCGGTGGAAGGCCTACGCCACGCGCATGAGCCTCTGGGCGCTCGCCGCCGCGCTCGCCTCGGCCGGATACACACTCGTTGACGACGCGGTCATGGACCTCCTCCGGCCGCTTGCGCCCGGGCTGCGCGGCGCGTTCCTCTACGAATGCCTCCAGGTGGCCGGGCTCTCGGTGGGCCTGTTCGTCGCGGCGCTCGCCCTCGACGGCGCGGCCGGGCTCAAGCGCGCGGTGCGCGGCGAGAAGGCGAGGGCCGCGGTCGTGGGCGCGCTTGTTTTCTTCACCTATATGCTGGTCCTGTGGGCCTACGCCGAGGCGAGAATCGTAGCCTACGTGGCGGGGTTGCGGCAGCTCTCGATCGTGCTGGGCGTGGCGGGCGGCGTCGTGCTTCTCAAGGAGCCGGGCCGGCGCGTGCGCCTCGCGGCCTCGGCCGTGATTGTGGCGGGACTTATTCTCATTGCGCTTGCGCGATAGGCGGCCGCTTCACGGCCCCTACGGCTCCAGCCACTCGGCCACGGGCAGCTTGCGGTAGTCCCCGGCCCCGGGCACGCCGCCGAAGTGCCCCGGCGCGTACCAGAACTCGCGTGTGGTGAGGTTCGCAACGACCGAGTGCACCGTCATCTTGGGGAAGCGGACGGAGAGGATCGTGTCGCGCGCATCCTCGAAGGCGATGCGATTGCCGCCCGCGGCGCGCTCGGTGATCTCCTTCCGGAGCCGATCGTAGCGGCCGGGCAGGGGGACGAAGCTCGACTCCCCCCCGCGCTTGAAATAGCAATTGATGCAGGCGATGCACTCGCGCGGCCAGTCCTTCGCGTTGTCGTCGCTGCGGCGTACAGTGACGCCCCCGTCCCTGGAGAGATCTCCGTCGTACTCAAGGGCGAGCGCGCGCGGCGTGCCGTCCGCGACCGGCGCGGCGAGGAGGAAGACGTTGTCGAACATCTGTTTTCGCGCGCGGAGGATCGGCGCCGCCTGCGCCTCGAGGTCGCGCGCGCCGCACGTCTCGATGAGCCGCCGCAGCGCGAGGAGCCGCGGCGTGTAGCCGGTCTCGACCGGGCGCAGCTTGAGGTAGACGTCGTGCACCGAGGCGAAGACTCCGTCCTCGTTCAATCCGGTGATGCAGCCGATGAACCCGGCTGCGGCCACGGTGGCCCAGGCCTTCTTATTTGCGGTGCGCCGGCGCACGATGAGGATCTGGTGCGGGTAGAAGGACTTGTTCGGCACAAAGTCAAAATTGCGCGCGACCCAGACGTGGCCCTTCCCGGTGAGCGACCCCCAAGCCGCGAACGAGGAGCAGGCCTGCCGGTACCAGTCGCCGGCCGTGTTGAGGGCCTTGAGGTCGGCGAGCTCAAGCGGCCGGTCCATGGACGCGAGCACGGCGTTCTCGCCCAGCCGCGCGCGTACGCCCTCGAGGAGGCCGGCGATCTCCTCCTCGTCGTCGGGCTCGAAGACGAAGCGTTTGACGAGCGGACGGACGTCCCGCTCGTAGGCGCCCGGCCCCGCGGTGAGGAGCTCCGAGCCGCAGAGCGCGTCCACCATGTCGAGCACGCCTTGCGCGACGAGGTACCCGTGCGCGCGGCCTCGCTCGCGCGGCGTGCCCCAGAGCGTGAGCACGCCCACGCCCTCGACGCGCTCGAACCGGCCGAACGCGTGCGTCCCCTCCTCGGCCGCCGGGGGCGTGCGGCTGAAGAGCTGGCCGACGAAGTACCGGCCGTAGCGCGTGAGCGAGAGGCCGCCGCCGAGGACGAGGAGCACGAGGGCCGTGATCGCGAGGGCGCGTCTGAGGCGGCGGTGTTTTTTCCCGGGGGGCGGTTGCTTTTCTTCCGGCACCCTACCTCACGATCAGTGCCAGGAGCGCCTTCTTCGAGAAGATGGCGTTGCGCGCCTCCTCGCGGATGAGGCTCTTGGGGCCGTCCATAACCGCGTCGGTGGCGCAGACGCCGCGGCGCGCCGGACCCGAGTGGCTGTAGAGCGCATCCGGCTTGGCCGCGGCGAGGACCTTCTCGGTCACGGTCCATTTCTCGACCTCGACCTCCTTCTCCTCGGGCGACTGCTCGCCGGCGAGCATCGAGCGGATCAAGGTCGAAGCCTGGATGAAGTCCGCGCCCTCCACGGCCTCCATGAGGTCGGTTACGACCTCGAGGCGGGTGCCCGCCTCCTTCGCGCGCGCGCGGCCCTCGGCCAGGATCGGCTCGTTGAGCGTGCGCGCGTAGCTGGGCGGGATCGCCAGCACGAGGTGGATGCCCAGCAGGGGCGCCACGCGCACGAAGGAGTGCAGGATGCCGCGCGCCATGCCCGTGTAGACGAGGTTGAGCCCCTCGAGAGACCCCTTCGCTTTCTTGATACACATGAGCTCGCCCAGGACGTGCGTCGTGTGGTCCACGGGCGTACAGGCGTTGAGCACCGGGCAGGGCATGACCTCGGCCGCGGTGTCCATGTCCTCCTGCTTCCAGAGCCGGCCGGCGAAGACGTCGGCGTACTGGCCGATCGCGCGCGCGGTGTCGAGCACGCCCTCGCCGCGGCCCATCTGGGTCTGCGCGGCGGCGAGATAGGTCGTCGAGCCGCCGAGATGCGCCATCGCGACCTCGAAGCCAAGGCGCGTGCGCGTGGACTCGTACACCATGAGGAGCACCTGCACGCGCCCGCGCAGGAGTTCGGCGTGCGCCCGCTCGCCCGCGCGGTCGCGGAAGCGCTCGCCGAGGGCGAGGACCGCCTCGACCTCCTCGCGCGAGAGCACGCCGATGTGGGGGATCGTCTTCCCGCGAAGGCGGTCGTCGATCTCGGGCGCGGCCTGGGAGGCGGCCATGGGGCCTTCCTTTCGTTTCTCGATCCGCCGGGCGCGCCCGGCTAGCGGTTTAGCACGCGCAGCGCTTTCTTGGTGTCGCTGACGCGCAGGAAAAGGAGCGCCCGCGCGCCCTTTTTCGCGACGCCGGAGCCGTAGGCGTACTCGATGTTCACGTGCGCCCGCGCGAGCCGCTGGGCCGTGTCCGAGAGCGCGCCGGGCCTGTTCGCGAGCGGCACGGCGAGGACGTCGTTCTCGACGACGAGAAGGTTCGCCTCCTCGAGGATGCGGCGCGCGCGCGGGGGATTGTCCACGACCAGGCGCACCACCGCGTGGTCCACCGTGTCCGAGACGGACATGCCCAGAAGGTTCACCTTCCCGCCGGCCAGGGCCTGGGCGAGCTTGGCGAGCACGCCCGGCTGGTTCTCCAGGAAGACGGAAAGCTGCTGCGCTCTCTTGACGGCCATGGGGCTCTCTCTCCTTTTCGCGGCCCGCGCGCGGGCGCTAGATGGCGAAGTCCCGATCGAGGATCTCCCAGAGGTCCCAGAAGTTGTGTGCCACGTAGTCCGGCTGCGTGCGACCGGCGACGTCCTGGTACTTGCCGCTGCGCTGGTGGAGCACGGTGATCATGCCTACCGCGTTGGGCGGGTCCACGTCGCGCAGCGGGTGGTCGCCCACGACCATGACCGCGTCCGGCGCCAGGGCGAGCTGCACGCAGACGTGCCGGTAAAGCTTGGGGTTCGTCTTGTCGATGCCCACCTCGTCCGAGATGAAGACCGCCTCCGGGTCGAAGAACTCGGCGAGGCCCAGGCGCACGACCTTTTCGGCCTGCTTCAGGCCCACGCCGGCGCTGATGATGCCCAGCCGCACGCTGTGGCGCGCGACCAGGCGCTTCAGGACCTCGAGCGCGTCCTCGTAGGGCGTGAGGTGCCGGAACTTGGTGTCGTGGTAGGCCACGACGCCCGCGGCCACGAGGAGCGGCCTGCGCCGCGCGCTGACCGCGGCGCCTCCCAGGCGCAGCACGAGCTTGTCGAACTGGTGCTCGTCGTTCGAGGACCCCTCGCGGACGATCTCGTCCATCTCGGCGCAAGCCTCCTCGAAGGAGACCGGCAGCCCCGCGGCGATCATGGCGCGCAGGCCGGCCGCACGCGCCCGCGAGGTGAACTCGGTCGTCGAGTAAAGCGTGTCGTCGATATCGAAGAAGATGGCCGAGAGCCTGCGCTTGGCCAAGGCCAGTGTCCTCCGTCCTGCGTCCGGGCGTCCACTATAGGGGGCGACCGGCGCGCCCGTCAAGCCGAAAAGAGGACGCCCCGGAGCTCGCCCCGGGGCGCCGCCGGCCGCTCGAAGCGCTCGCGCCTAGTCCTCGAGCTTGATGGCGTCCACGGGGCACTCCTCGACGCAGGCCCCGCAGGAGGTACACTCGTCCGCGTTGATCACGGCCACGTCCTCGACCTTGATCGCGTCCACCGGACAGACCTCCGCGCACGCGCCGCAGGCCGTGCACTCCTCGGCGTTGACCTTCGCAGGCATGACCGCCCTCCTCCTTCTGCTCCTCGCTCGCACCCGGAACGCGGCGGCGCTCCCGCCGCATTTCCGGCCCCCGGCCCCCTATTTACGGGGCCGCGCTCTGGTTGTCAACCCCTGATTCGGCCGCGTTCTTCCCCGCTTCGCCTGCGCCCGCCGCGTCTGCGCTCCGCCGCCGCTTGTGGAGGTGCCGCCAGACGAGGGCCCCGACGACCGCGACGAGCGCGACCGCGAGCGTGACGGCGGCGAACCGGCTGCTCTTGATGAACTCGATCGCTTTCGCGGTCACGCCGTGGTAGCCGGCGGCGAACATCACGGTCGCGACGAGAAAGAATCGCGCGCCGCGGCTCGCGACCGTCGTGAGGAAGAACTTGACGAAGTTCATCTTGAAGACGCCCGAGCTGATCGCAAAAACCTGATAGGGAATCGGCGTGAAGCCCGCGATCCCCACGGCCCAGACGTCGTATTTTGAAAATAACGCCTCGGCCCTGTCCACCTTGTCGCGCCACCTTCGGAACATCCGGTCGAGGATGGGCCGGCCGAACCTGCGCCCCAGCCCGTGCCCGATCGAGCCGCCGATGCACGTGCCCGCGAGCATGATCGCCGCGAGGAGAAAGCTCTGCTTCCACCCGTCGCCGAGCGCGCACATCGCGATCATGAGGAAGTCGGGCGGCACCCAGAAGCAGCAGGCCTCGGCCACGGCGAGGGCGAAGAGGATATAGAGCGCGTACGGGCTCGCGGCGAACGCCTCGACCCACTCGATGAGCCGGTGCATCCATTCCATGTGCCCCGTCCCTCCTGCGCTCCGCGCATTCTAGCCGCGCCGCGCGCGCGCGCAAGGGGAGACGGGCGCATGTTTTCGTTGTGGGGTGGCTCACCCCGCTGGGACGGGCCATTCACGACGAATGGGGACACTTGGAGCCGTCGAGGCGGCTCAGGACAGGTCATACCGGAAGTCCCGGATGACCAGTGCTGCCCTTGTGCCCTCTGGTTGAGACGGGGAGTCAACTTGACGGAAGCTTCCGGATTGAGGTTCCAGTACTCCGACCGCCTTTGGCGAATCCTCGTATGCCCAAGCTGCCGGACCCCGCTGTCGCGGGAAGAGGGTGCGGGGGCACGGTGCCATGGCTGCGGGACCGCGTACGGACACGCAGACACCGGCGCACTGGACCTGCGCCTCAAGACAGCGAAGAAGTACGAACTGGAACACGAATTGGGTTCCCCCCTGCTGTCTGAGTCGGGTGTCGACTTCAGGCCACTGCCGGTCAACAGCGCGCCCGAGGTCGACTATTCCTCCGTCGCCGTTCCACCCCACATGACCAAGGAGCTCCTGAGCTACTTCCCGAGGGCAAAGGGGCCGCACAGTATGATGCTGGACCTCGGATGCGGGCGTACCCGTCACCGTGGGGTATGTGAGCACGCAGGTTTCGAGTATGTGGGACTGGACTATGACTCACCCGCCGCGCCGATCCTCGGCGACGGGCATTCACTGCCGTTCAAGGACGCGAGCTTTGGGTTTGTCCTCTCGGTCGCCGTTCTGGAGCACATACGGTTCCCCTCTGTTATGACACGTGAAGTCTTGAGGGTATTGCAGGCCGGCGGTGTTTACATCGGGACGGTCTCTTTCCTCGAGCCATTTCATGGCCAGAGCTTTTACCACCATACGCACTTGGGAGTGTACAACACGCTCCGAGACGCTGGCTTCGCTGTGGAGCGCATCGGACCCAATCCCAAATGGCCGGTGCTGACTGCGCAAGCGATGATGTCGCTGTTCCCCAAGATGCCTTTTGTCCTCTGTCGGGCTCTGGTGGCTCCCCTCCAGTGGCTGCACGTGTTGTGGTGGAAGCTGGGCAGCGTGGTGGACGATAGAGCATCCCGCAACGCTCGTCTTACGAGGACGGCTGGCGCCTTCTTTTTTGTGGCAGCCAAGACTGATTCGCGTTGAGATGAGTTCGGGCGGGCGCTGCCTCTACATATGGGCGGCGGCGACTCCTTCTCGTTCTGACGGCTCGACCGGCGAGGCGGATTTGATGGCGTAGGGGGGGGCAACTCACAACTCTCTGGAGCGGCACGGGTTAAGCACATTTTTTCGTCAAAGCCCCCTATATATGGAGGGTCTTTGCGATTCTCCCGGGGCTGGGGCCGCGAAAATCGGCCCGGAAAACGCTCAGACGGAGCGCGAATCTCCCGGGTGGCCCAGGTACTTGTACCTGGGTCCGAAGGACTGGAAACGATTCCGGTGCCGCGCTCTTTTCGCCCAAGCGGGCGCCGCGGTCGCGGCTTGCGGAACGCGCTCCATGTCTGTCGGCACCCGCCGACCGCGCTCCATGCCACCGCGGCTTCGCGGTCTTTGACAATCGAATCGGATCGGGCTGCACCAACGAGCCGTTTCACGGGCCGCCGGTTGTCCCAAGCGGCGGTCCCACGCGACTCGCGCGGCCGGGAGGAAGAAGTCCACCCCCGCCTCCGACGGCGTTCCACTTTTTAGTGGCGCGCGTCTCGGGCGAGGTGACGGAGCTCCCGAAATTCACTCGGCCACCCGCGGCGACGGACAACGCCGCGGACGCGCGCGCACCGCGACCGGTCCCTCCCAGATACCTTGTGGTGGAGCGGTTCACCCCGCCGTGGGACGCGCCGGGTTTCGCGCGGCGCGTGCCCGCGCGCTTCGACGGTCCTCCGAAACACGGAGACACCGAGCGCACGGAGGAAACGAAGAACAAAATCTTTTCGGGGTTCGCAAAGAAACCCGGGCTTGGGTTTCTCCGTGTTCTCCGTGTCTCCGTGTTTCAAGCGATCGAAGCGCCGAAGAAAGACGCAGCCGCGTCTCGGAGCGGAATGACGAGCCGCGAGGCGTCTTCATTCTCGCGCGGCGAGCGGGTGCAGCCCGATGGAAGCGGGGGAGGAGGATTCGCCCTCCACTTGCGGCCGCGCCGTCTACCCCGGCCTCCAGAGTATTTCGTCCAGGCGGTCGAGCGCGCCGATTTCGCTCAACAGCGCGAGATGAGGGGCGAGCTTCCCGGCCTCGTGCCGCGCGTGCGCGTCCGAGCCGGTCGCGAGTTTCACGCCCTCGGCGAGGCATATTGCAAAAAACGCGGGGTCCGGCTCGTTCGTATGAAAATTAATCTCCGCCGCGACGCCGTGCGCGGTGAGCATCCCCGCGAGCGGGCGGTAGAGGTCGGTCGGCACGCGCCGCTCGTGCCGGCCGAAGAATCGAAACGGATGCGCGAGCGCGTCCACGCCGCCGGCGACGACCTTTTCGGTCGCGCGCATGAATGCGGCGGCGAGTTCCGAGTCCGACGCGGTTTTGACATTCATCTCGCTGAGGTGATGCACGCCGCCGAGAAAAAAGTCCCAGCCGTCGCGGTCCTCTTCGAGAAGGGCGAGGCCGCCCTGCACGGCCGGCTCGACCTCGAGGCCGAGGCGCACGAAGTCCGAGCGCAGCGGCGCGACGTGCGCGCGGTACTCGGCCATGCGGCCGCCGCCCGCCTCGACCGACGCGCGCATCGCGTCGAGGTCGTCCGCGTCGGCGCGCTTCCAGAATCCCTCGCGCGGGAAGTAAAGTTGGTCGGCGTGCTCGACGACGCCTGCGCCCGCGAGGCCCGCCTCGCGCGCGGCCGCGACGGCGCTTTTCGCGGTCGTGTCCTCCGCGCAGTACGCGAACTCTGTGTGCAGGTGCGCGTCGAAGAGCCGGGCGATGGGGCCGGAGGCGTCGGGGCTCGTCATGTCGAGGCCATTCTAGCCGAACGGCTCGGGCGCGCAATGGCCCCTTTCCCCGGATTCTTCGGACCGATCCCGCTTCGGAGCGATCCCGGCCCCTCTCCCGGCGGAGGGCGGCCCGTTCTTTTCCGGAAAACGCTGCATGCAGCGACCTGGCCGCTGCGCTGTAGGGATGGTAGAATGAGGAGGTCGGCGGAGGATGCCGGGGTGGATGCGGACAATCTCGCTCGGAGGGCCGGGGCCGGGGACCGTGCGGCGCTCGAGGTGCTACTCATGGCGCAGGCGAACGCGGCCTACGTCCTGGCCTCCGCGATCACCACGGACCCGGCCGACGCGGAGGACGCGTGCCAGGAGGCCTTCCTCCGCGCCACGCGCGACATCGGTCGCTACGAGCCGACGTCTCCCTTCCGCGCGTGGTTCCTCGCCCTCGTACGAAACGCGGCGGTTAGCCTGGTGCGCTCGCGCGGCGCGCGGCGACGCCGCGAGAGGAGCGTAGCCGTGCGGCCAGTCTCGCGGAGCCCTGATCCCGGCGAAAAGCTCGATCTCTCCAGCGCGCTCCAGGGCGCGCTCATGACGCTCGAGGAGCGCCATCGCCTCGCCGTGCTCCTCTGCTGCCAGCAAGGGCTCTCCCACGCCGAGGCGGCCCGGGTTCTGAGCCAGCCGAAGGGGACGATCTCCGCGAACGTCTCGCGCGGGCTCGAGCGCCTGCGCGGGAGCCTCGCACGCAACGGCTACATGGCCGCGGGCGGCGCGCTCGCCGCGATGCTCGCCCGCGCGCCCCGCGCGGTCGCGCCCGCCGCGCTTCGCGACTCGGTGCGGGCCATCATTTCAAACGCTGCGCCCGTCGGCAAAGCAGCCGCCGTCACGGCCGCCGTAAGAGGAGGAATCGGCATGAAGCTCGTTGCAGGGGTGGTGCTCACCGGCGCGGTCGCCGCCGGCGTGGCAGTGGTTTCGCCGGGGACCGGCGGCGGGCCGGCGCCGCTCCCGGCCGAGACGGTTCCGGAGAACCTGCCGAAGGTTGTGCTCGATGAGAGCGCCTCGCGGTGGGTCATCGATCGCTTCGCAGGCAACAGCACGGCCGGGCCGGACTTCCTCCAGGGACCGGCGCGCCAGACCGGTGGCCTGGGCTCCTGCACCGTGGACCCGGCGCCGGACGGCTCGGTCTTTCTGGGCGCGGGGATGAGCAACAAGTGGGCCAAGGACAAGATCGTGCGCGTTTCACCGGAGGGCACGCTTCGCCTCGTGGCCGGCGGCGGGTCGAACCTCGGAGATGGCCCGGCGAGCCAAGCCATGGTCCGGGTCGAGAGCCTGCGCTACTCCGCCGCCGAGAAGAGCCTCTACTTCGTGCACCGCACCATTCCCTGCGTGCGTCGGCTCTACGAAAAGGACGGCCAGTGGCTCGTCGAGGTCGTCGCCGGCGACCCAGCCAAGACGGGTTCGACCGACGGCCAGGGTCGGGCCGCGCTCTTCACCCAGCCGAGGAGCCTCGCGATCACGAGCACGGGCACGGTCTACATGCTCGACGGCACGAAGCTCCTGCGAAAAATTGAAAAGGGCCGGGTCTCGACGGTCGCGAAGTTCGGCGGCGGGCCGAAGCTCATCGACGGACCGCTGGGTCAAGCTAGCATGGCCATCACAAAGATGTCCGGCCAGATTTGCCTGGGCGAGAACGACCACACGCTCTACGTCGCCGACCACTGGAACTTTGCCGTGCGGAAGATCGATCTTGCGGCCCGGACCGTCTCGACGCCCGCGTGGTCGGCCACCAGCAGCCGCCGCAAGAGCAAGATCAAGCGTCCGAAGGGCGGCACCGACGGCCCGGCCCTCACGCACGCGAACTTCGTCTCCGGCATCGCCTTCGTCTGCTGGGACCCGGTGCACGAGGCGCTCTGGTGCGGCGGACCGGACGAGTCGCGCCTGCGCTGGTTCAAGGACGGGTGGATCCGTACGCCGCTACCGTTCAAGAGGTCCAACAAGTGGCGCATCAACGGCACCGGACTCAAGCCTGAGGAGACGAGTCTCGTCTGGGTCCACGTCAAGGCGGTGGACAAGAAGGGCCGCGCGTATATCTCCGCCTCGTCGAGCAAGACCGGGGTCTGGCGCGCCTACGAGAAGGGAGGTGCCCAGTGAGGCGGGCACTAATGATTTTTTCCGCGGTCCTGATGCTTGCGGGGACCACCCGTGCGGCGGGCAAGATCCAGGTCGGCGCGGAGATCCTCCTGCCGGAGGGCCCTGGCGCAGGCGTCCGCGGGACGCCGGACACGGCCTTCGGGGCGGACGTCTACCTCGCGGTCTGGCGCGAGGGCTGGCACGGCGAGGGCGGTGCCTCGCGCGTCTATGCCGCGCGCGTGGACAAGTCCGGGAAGGTACTCGATGCGGAGCCCATCGCGCTCACGCCCGAGGGCGAGGATATCCAGGAGCGGCCCCGCGTCGCCTTTGGCGGAGGCCTCTTCCTCGTCGTCTGGCAGGAGCTCGTGGGCGGCAAGCAATATGACGTGCGCGCGGTGCGCGTCTCCCCCGAAGGAAAGGTCCTCGACGCCAAGCCGATTTCCGTGGCCAGCGGCCCGGAGTCTGAGGCCATGCCCGATGTGGCTTCGGACGGGAAGAGCTTCGCGGTTACGTGGCAGGGCGCCCTCGTCGAGGGCGGCGATACGACGTTTAACATCTTTGCCGCGCCCGTCTCGGCCGCCGGCGCTCCGGGCAAGGCCACCCAGCTCGTCAGGGGCTCGAAGCCCATCGTCGCGTGGAACGGCCAGCACTATCTCGTCGTCGCGGCGCAGACGCTAGTAGGCCTGCGTCTCGATGCCTCCGCAGAGCTCGTCGGCAAGCGGAAGCGGTTCTACAGCATCGTGCCGAGCGCCGGCGTGCGCGAGAACACCCGCGCCATCGCGGGCGCCGGAAACGAGTGGCTCGTGATCGCCGACCGCTCTCTCCCCGACTACTGGGGCTGGGCCGGCCCCGGCGCGATGCGCGCGTACCTGGTGGATTCAGCCGGTACGCTGGACGCGGAGAACAAGGTCGCCCACAGTAAGGACAAGGCCGGCAATCACGGCAAGCTCGCGCACTGGCTTGACCTCGGAAAGTCGAAAAAGGACGGCGACCCCTGGCCCAGCGGCGCGGCCGCCTGCGCGTGGGACGGCAAGAATTTCGTCGCCGTCTGGCAGCGCTTCCATATCGAGAAGGGGGTCATGTTCAAGAACTGCGATCTCGTTCTCAGTCGCATGGACGGCTTCAAGCCGCTCGACCGCGACGGCGTGGCCGTCTCTGCCGCACCAGTCGATGAGCGGAACCCCGCCCTCGCCTCGGGCGGCGCGGGCGCTCTCCTCTGCGTTTACGAAAAGCACACGGCCGACGGAAAGGTGCGCATCGGCGCGCGGACGCTCAAGACGCAGTGAGCCGGTTTACGGAGATAGCCTGAAGGAGGGAATCGCATGCGCTTCGTGACTCTTGCCATCGCTTTTGTGCTTGTCGGTGCGCTCGCCGACGCGGCGGAGAAGCCGCCAGCCGGTGCCGTGCCGCATACGGTGCTCGACGAGACCGCGGGCAAGTGGTTTGTCGATCGCTTCGCGGGCAACTCCACCGGCGCAGAGGGGTTCATCCAGGGCCCGGCGCGCCAGACCGGCGGGCTCGGCCGGTGCGCGGTCGCGCCCGCGCCGGACGGCTCGGTCTACCTCGCGGTTGGCGACCACAAGTGGGTGCATGACAAGATCGTGCGCGTCTCGCCCGAGGGACAGATGACGCTTCTCGCCGGCGGCGGATCGAGCCTCGCCGACGGCCCGGCGCGCGCCGCGAGCGTCGCCATCGCGCGGCGCGGCTCGAGCCTGATCTACTCGAAGTCGGACGAGAGCCTCTACTTCGTTGCCTCGACCGTGCCCGCGGTGCGCCGGCTCTACCAAAAGGACGGCGAGTGGTTCGTCGAGACCGTGGCCGGCAGCATGACCGAGACCGGCGAGAAGGACGGCACGGGGGCGGACGCGCGCTTCCTTGCGCCCCGGAGCCTCGTCGTCACGAGCACAGGCACGATCTACGTCATGGACAACCGCCACATCCTGCGCAAGGTCGAGAAGGGCCAGGCGAGCACGGTTGCCCGCATGGTGAAACACAAGGACCCGAGGGACGGCCCGCTCGCGGGGGGCTCGATGCAGATCCTCATGTCGGGGCACATCACGCTCGGCGAGAATGACGACACGCTCTACGTTTCCGACCACTGGCACTTCTCGGTCCGCAAGATCGACCTGAAGGCGAAGACCATCACGACGGTGGCGGGCCTGCGGCCGGGCGCGGAGTACAAGAAGCGCGGCCGCGCCGCGGACGGCCCGGCCCTGACGCACGCGACCTTCCACTCCGGCTGCGCGTACGTCTGCTGGGACCCGATCCGAAAGGCGCTCTGGTGCGGCGGGCCGGACCAGATGCGCCACCGCTGGCTCAAGGACGGCTGGGTCAAGACCGTCATCGACAGCAAGGGCAACAAGTGGAACTGGCCCAAGGACTCGCTCGGCGTGCCGGGCAAGGCCATGGGCACGCACCACCACAACGTCGCGGCCGTGGACGCGAAGGGAGGCGTCTACATCGTCGCCGGAGGGGGCGACGGCACCGGCGTCTGGCGCGCGTACATGAAGGGAGGTGCCGAATGAGACGCACGCTCCCGATTCTCGGCGCGATCCTGACGGCCGCCTCGCTCGCGCACGCCGGCGCGCTTACGGTGGGCGAGGAGGTGACCATCCTCGAGGACGGCCCGGGCGAGGGCGTCCAGGCCACGCCGGCCGCGGCCTTCGGCAACGGCGGGTACCTCGTCGTCTGGCGCGAGGGCTGGCACGGCGAGGGCGGCGCCTCGCGCATCTACGCCGCGCGCGTGGACACGTCCGGCAAGGTGCTCGACCCGAAGGGCATCGAGGTCGCGTCCTCGGAGAAGGGCGTGCAGACCGCTCCGCGCGTCGCCTTCGGCGGCGGCGTCTTTCTCGTGGTCTGGCAGGATCTGCGAAACGGCGCCGACTACGATGTCTACGCCGCGCGCGTTTCTCCCGAGGGCAAGGTGCTCGACGCGAAGCCCATCGTCGTAGCCCAGGGCAAGGGCCAGCAGGCGCTGCCCGACGTGGCCTCGGACGGAGAGAACTTCGTTGTGGCCTGGCAGGGCATCGAGGAGGTTAAGGGCGCGCCGGGGTTCTCGATTTTCGCCGCCGCGGTTTCGGCCGCGGGCGCGATTGGAAAGACGAACAAGCTGCCGCTGCCCTTCGCCGAGCCGAAGATCGCCTGGGGTGGCAAGCACTACTTCGTCACCGTCTCGCAGATCGGGCGGGGGCTGCGGCTGGACGCCTCCGGTGCGCCGGTGGAGGGCGCGGACGGAAAGATCTCCCGCGGCCTCTCCTTCCGCTTCAACTACAAGGCGGTCGGCGGGGGGCCGAAGGGCTGGCTGATCCTGGCCGACCGGTCGGCGCCGGACTACTGGGGCTGGGGCGGGCCCGGAGCCATGCGCAGCTATCTCGTCGGCCCGGATGGGAAGCTGGACGCGGGCATCAAGAAGGAGCCGGCTGGCGTTAAGGCGAAGCAGTCAAACTGGCTCGACCTCGGCAAGAGCAAGAACGAGGGCGCGCCCTGGCCGGCCGGCGCGGCTGCGGTCGCCTGGGACGGGACGCAGTTCGTCGCCGTCTGGCAGCGGCATCACGTCACCAAGACCGTGCTCTACACGAACTGCGACCTCTTCGCCACGCGGCTCGATGGGTTCAAGCCGCTCGACCGCGACGGTGTGCCCGTGGCCGTAAGCGGCGACGAGGAGAAGAATCCCGCCCTCGCCTCGGGCGGCGCGGGGAAACTCCTCTGCGTTTACGAGCGGCACGGTGCGGACGGCAAGGTGCGCATCTCGGCGCGTACGCTCAAGACGAAGTAGACCGAGCCGGTCATGACCCGGGCCCTGTCTCGACCGAGGCGGGGCCTTTTTCTTTGGCTTTCGCGCGGGGGTGGCGTCGCTGGTGACCGCGCAGGTGTACTGATATAATGGGACCGGAATCGCAAGAGGAGGGATTGGCATGAAGCTCCTTGCAGGAGTGGCGTTGGCCGGCGCGTTCGCCGGCGCGGCGGCGAGCGCGCTGCCGGAGAAGGGGGCGGCCCCGCTTCCGGCGGAGAAGCCGCCGGAGAAGACGGCCGAGGCCGCACCGGAGAACCTGCCGGCGAGGATTCTCGACGAGAGCGCACCGCGGTGGGTCGTGGACCGGTTCGCGGGCAACAGCACGGCAGGACCGCAGTTCTTCCAGGGCCCGGCGCGCGAGGTCGGCGGGCTCGGCCGACCCAACGTGGCACCCGCGCCGGACGGGACTGTCTACCTCGGCACGGACGGAAAGATCCTCGAGGTCTCGCCGGAGGGGGTGCTGCGCCTCCTGGCCGGCGGAGGATCGAACGCCGGCGAGTGCGCCGCCCGGGACGCGACGGTCAAGGTCGCGAGCATGGTCTACTCGCCCGCCGATAAGAGCATCTACTTCGCTCATCGCACGCTCCCGTGCGTGCGCCGGCTCTTCGAAGAGGACGGCGAGTGGAAGATCGAGGTCGCCGCCGGCTCGACGGGCGAGACGGGCAGCGCGGACGGTGCGGTCGCGGCCGCCCGGTTTCAGGCGCCGATGAGCCTCGCGGTCACGAGCAAGGGTACGGTCTATGTGCTCGACGGGACCAGCCACCTGCGCAAGATCGAAGGTGGCGAGGTCTCGACGGTCGCGAAGTTCAGGGGCGGGAAGGACATCGTCAACGGCCCGCTTGCGGGGGCGACGCTCTCGGTTACCAAGATGTCGGGCATGATCTGCCTGGGCGACGACGACGACACCCTCTACGTGGCCGATCACTGGCACTTCTGCGCGCGGAAGATCGACCTCAAGGCGAAGACGATCGAGACCGTCGTCGGCATGCCCAAGCCGAAGGAGTGGCGCAAGGAGAAGAAGACGCCCCTCGAGAAGCGCTTCAACGGGAACTCCGACGGGCCGGCCCTGACGCACGCGAGCTTCAACTCGGGGTGCGCCTTCGTCATGTGGGACCCGGTGCACAAGGCGCTCTGGGTCGACGGACCGGACGCGATCCGCATGCGCTGGCTCCGCGACGGGCAGCTCCGAACCGTGTTCGCCTACGGGCGAAGCCGGGACCGGTGGCCCAAGGACTCCGCCGGCGTGCCCGGCAAGGACGTGGGCGTCGCCTGGGCGCACGTCCGCGCCGTGGACGCGAAGGGCCGCGCGTACATCATGATAGGATCGAGCAAGACCGGCATCTGGCGCGCCTACGAGAAGGGAGGTGCCGAGTGAGAACGCCGATCGCGCTCGTCGCCGCGTGTGCGGCCGCGATTCTCGCCGCGGCGCCCCTTCGGGCGGGCGAGGGGATTACAGTCGGCGAGGAGCAGGTGCTCCTCGAGGACGGCCCGGGGAAGGGGCTCCAGGCCACGCCCACCGTCGCCTTCGGGAAGGACGTTTATCTCGCGGTCTGGCGCGAGGGCTGGCACGGCAGGGGCGGGAAGGCACGCATCTATGCCGCGCGCGTCGACAAGTCCGGCAAGGTGCTCGACGCGAAGGGCATTGAGGTTGCACCCTGCGAGAAGGGCGTGCAGACCGCCCCGCGCGTGGCCTTCGGCGGGGGCGCCTTCCTCGTCGTCTGGCAGGACCTTCGCAACGGGAAGGACTACGACATTCTCGCCGCGCACGTCTCGGCTGGGGGCGACGTGCTCGATAAGGAGCCGATTGCGCTCGCGGTCGCGCCGCGCACGCAGGCGCTGCCCGACGTGGCCTCCGACGGGAAGGCCTTCCTCGTCGTCTGGCAGGGGCTCAAGGGGGACGGGACGAAGCACCTCGGCTACGCCGCGCCCGTGGGCGCGGACGGGAAGGCCGGCGCCATCGTCGAGACCGGTGCCGCCCCGCAGCCCAAGATCGCCTGGAACGGCGAGAACTATCTCGTCGTCTTCGGCGCCTCGACCCTGCTGAGTTACAGACTTGGGCCGGACGGCAAGCGCGTCGACCCGGGGCGAAAATCCTGGGACGGTCAGGTCGTCCGCGCTCACAAGCAGTCGGACTTCTCTGTGACCGGCGCGCCCGCAAAGGGCTGGCTCGCGGTGAACCACCGCTCGCCGCCGGACTACTGGGGCTGGGGCGGCCCCGGCGCCATGCGCTGCTACCTTGTCGGCCCGGATGGGAAGCGGGACCCGGGCATCAAGAAGGAACCGTCCGGCGTCCAGTCGAAGCAGCCGAACTGGCTGGACCTCGGTCGGTCGAAGAAGGCCGGCGCAACTTGGCCCATGGGCGCGAACGCCGTGGCCTGGGACGGGAAACAGTTCGTCGCCGTTTGGCAGCGGCATCATATCGAAAAGACGGTCATGTTCACGAACTGCGATCTCATCGCCAGCCGCGTGGACGGCTTCAGGCCGCTCGACGACGCGGGCGTGGCCGTGGCCGCAAGCGCCGAGGAGGAGAAGAACCCGGCCCTCGCCTCGGACGGCGCGGGCGCGCTCCTTTGCGTCTACGAGCGGCACGGGAAGGACGGCAAGGTGCGCATCTCGGCGCGCACGCTCAAGACGCAATAGACCGAGCCGGTTATGACCCGGGCCCCGCCTCGACCGAGGCGGGGCCTTTTTCTTCGGCTTTCGCGCGGATGTGGCGTCGCTGGCGGCCGCGCAGGGGTACTGATACAATGAGAGCGGAGAGGACCGATTCGACCGCTGCGAGGGGGTGAGGGGG